>Ga0210049_1000085_pt1 | contig 59922 bp, 60 predicted proteins | sample CryGeyCG2014_300_2_FD_183964 | JGI IMG/M metagenome (GOLD analysis project Ga0210049, IMG submission 183964) | Groundwater microbial communities from aquifer - Crystal Geyser CG06_land_8/20/14_3.00 (SPAdes) (version 2) | ecosystem: Environmental > Aquatic > Deep subsurface > Groundwater | place... | reverse complement strand
TAAGGTGTCATAACTTCTGTGTAACCGTGCTGTTTTGTATGCAAATCAAGCATAAACGAAATAATTGCACGTTCAAGTACAGCACCGCGGTCTTTCAACACTGCAAACCTTGAAGATGACATTTTCGTTGCAATTTCAAAATCAATTATACCTAATTTTGAACCGAGTTCCCAGTGTGGTTTTGGTTTATCTAATTTCTGTTCGCCGGTTTCTAAATTTTCACGGATTTTTTTGTTGTCTTTTTCTGATTTACCTGTCGGCACACTCTCATCGGGTAGATTTGGTACGGTCAGCATAAACTCTTCTATTTTATTTTCCAAGTCTAATAATATTTTTTCTTTGTTTTGTATTGTTTCCCGGATTTCTTCCGTCTCTTTCATAAGTTTTTCTGCGGGTTTCTTTTCCTTCTTTAATAGTCCAACCTGTTCAGAAGTTTTCTTGCGTTTTTCACGGAGTGCATCTATTTCACTGATAAGTTTCCGCCTCCCGCTGTCCCACTCCAGAAGTTCAGAAAAGTCTATCTTTATCCCGCGTGTGCTCAATCTCTCTTCTACTTCTTCCCTGTTTTCTCTTATAAACTTCAAATCTAACATATTTTAACCTTTTATTACTCCTACAGGCGACATCCTCACAACTTTCTTTGATATACCTGCCTGATGGCACACTTCAACAACCATATTCACGTCTTTATATGCTTCCGGCGCCTCTTCGGCAAGCGTCTTATATTCCCTCGCCTGAACAATTATACCTTCTTTAGCAAGTCTCTGTTTCAGTTCACCGCCGGAAACCCGCCTCAAAGCTTCCGTTCTGCTCATTGTCCGTCCTGCCCCATGACAGGTTGACCCCCAGGTTTCATCTAAAGCTTTCTGTGTCCCGACCAAAACGTATGAATTTGTTCCCATACTGCCCGGGATGATTACCGGCTGTCCCGGGAATGCACGCGTTGCACCTTTGCGGTGGACGATAAGTTTTCTTTTCTTACCCTCAACATTATGCTCTTCAATCTTGCCTATGTTATGTGCAACATCATACACAAGTTCAAGCCCAATATCTTTTGGTGACATCCCCATTACCTGCATAAAACTTTCCCTTGTCCAGTGAGTTATACACTGTCTGTTAGCCCAGGCATAGTTTGCCGCTGAGGACATTGCAGAGAAATAATCCTTCCCTTCATCCGAAGTTACTGGTGCGCATACGAGCTGTCTGTCAGGGATTGAAATATTGTATTTTTTTAAGGCATTCTGTAATATTTTTATATAATCGTCACAGACCTGGTAGCCTAACCCGCGGGAACCCGTGTGAATCATTATCGTGACCTGTCCTTTAAATAGTCCCATAGAGTTAGCTGCCTGTTCGTCATAAACTTCGTCAATTACCTGTATTTCAAGAAAATGGTTACCCGCACCGAGTGTCCCTAACTGTTCTCTCCCGCGTTCCAGTGCTCTCTGTGAAACTTTTGAAGGGTCAGCAGAACTCATCTGCCCCTGGTCTTCAGTATGAGATAAATCTTCCTGATTACCGAACCCCTTTTTTACAGACCACTTAGAACCTTCTTCAAGAACTTTCATAACTTCGTTACGGTTTAAATTTATTTTACCCGTTGACCCCACACCCGACGGTATATTGGTAAATAAAGTAGATATAAGTTTTTCTAATTTTGGGGACACATCACTTAATTCCAAATTTGTCCTGAGTAACCGCACCCCACAATTTATATCGTACCCGATTCCTCCAGGAGAAATAACCCCTGTATCATAATCAAATCCTGCAACGCCGCCTATCGGGAACCCATATCCCCAGTGTATATCAGGCATAGCAAGTGACCTGCCGACTATGCCCGGCAGATAAGTTACATTTGACACCTGGTTACTTGCCTTATCATGGACAATATGCTCCAGCATCTTTTCTGAAGCATAAATCATCCCTTCAGTCCGCATACCGCCGGATTTCGGCATCAACCACCGCCAGTCATCAATTTTTTTCAGTCCATGATATTCAGTCATAGCAAACACATCCTTAGTAAAAATCTAAACAGTTATAATCCTCGTCAGTCAACCCATATTTTTTTAACATTTTAAAATTCTCAAGAAATACTCCTCTTTCTTGATGGTAGTTTTCGGGATGATACTTAGAAACGCAATCGGCATAACTGTTGAGTAATGTCAAAAGGTTTTTCTTTGTCATGTTTTTTATTTCTAAATTAGGACAGTATTCCTCTTTTGCTTCTAAGAGATTTCTCATTGCTTCTTCATATTTAATAAAAAGAACCGCTTCATCAGGATTTATTCTTGCTTTTTTCAATAAACTTACCGCTTTCATTTTCGTTCACCTCATTTACAATATTTAAATCCTTTAATTAATTCAATCTTTAATATTTTTTTCCATTTGGTCTTGATATATGTCCATTTATTCTGTGCTTATCATAAACATCAAAAACATCTTTACAGAATTTAATCATTCTTATACACCACGACCCCACACCGCACATCTATAATTGTCTCTTTTGAAAATTTCCTCTTTTAATATTTTCTCTATCTTGTATCAGAAAAGATTCTTTCATTCTTCCAGAATCTATTAATTGATAGGCACTTTTCATCTTTGTTTTAACAATCCCTGCCTCTCTCCCTGATTTTATTATAATTTCCCTGATTTCAGAATCACTTACACCGCTGGTATCACGGTACTCCGACTTAGTCGAAAAAAATTTACGAAGACTTTTCGCGAGGACTCTGAATTCATTCTTGGTTATGGTACGTTCTAAACTCCTTATCATTTGCTTCATAATGGGTAGTACTCGGGGGTCACGCATTAGTCCCGGTGATTCCATAAGAGTTATCCAATTAAACCATTCCCCTACCCAATTAATATCTTCCCACTTATGTCTTCCTAGTTGGTAACAATAATGCAAATGATCATATTTCTTACCTTCCCGCCGTGCTTTTGTTGTTGCTCCCACATCTGTTTTTTGGGTACCCCTTGGAAGTAATTCCAAAGGACAATGCTGTCTTATTGCCTGCCATATATAGCCATTATTCACATCTTCAGGATTTACAAGGGATTTATCATCAACAAAAGATAATTTTTCCCCCAAAGCATGCCATTTCTTTAAGGCATTTGCATTTAAAGTTCCTTCTCTTTTCATTTCTTTAAGTATATGGTTCATCTTTTGCTCAAGATACTTATCCAATCTTCTGGCTTTTTCCATATCATCTCTAGTAATTTTACCCTCTCCTAAGAAGGGGGTCATTATAATTTCTTTACCATTTATTATTGCTTTTCTTCTAACTATAACAGCCATTTTTCAAATTTCCTCATAATATTTACTTTTTATTTCGGCCATTTTACCTGAAATCTCAAAATAGGCATCTTTGGGGTCTTTTAATATCTTACTTGAATCAAGAGGATGATAATCTGGAGTGCCATCTTCTTTATCTGGTCTATTAAGAATGAAATCAATGCTACCTTCTAAAAAGATCTCAAACAGGTAATCAGTTTGTAATTCTTTATCTTCTTCAACTTGCTTATAACATGAGTGCATGATATTATAATATAGAATTGGTTCCTCTCCAAGAATTCCCGTAGTAATCCATTGTCTTTTTTCAATGCCTTCTTTATTTGTAAAATCATCCGGATGTGTTTCAAAAGGCAAACGAAACTCTGGGTCTTTTTCAATCCATAGTATTTTTGAAAGAGAATCTATTTCTAAATTATTAACTTCATTTATTAAGCGAATTTTTAACCGATATTCTCCTGGGTCTGGGAATACACTCTTTGAAAAGATAATACTGAATGTACCAATCGATTTAGGCTTTAAATATGGAGTAATATCAATGTTTTTTTCATCATGCAATATATTTATTTCTCTGTCGCCAAAGAGCATAAAGATTCTTAACCGTCCTTTTAGATGTTCATTTGTTTTATTAAATATTCTAACCTCAAAATCTTTGATTTCTTCTTCCCAATTTATCCTTGGTGCTATCTCAGGGTCTGGAAAATTAAAATTATGCAACATTATTCCTATTAGTTTATTAGACGGTGGTAGCGGAGATGGTGGAGGTGGTTTAACTATCCCACCCTTTCTACCGAATAAATCAAGGTCTTTAGCATATTTTGATAAATATCTTAATGCATCAATTTCAGCTGATGAACGTATCTGCTTCCTCCTTTCACGCGGGTCTATTCCTATCCCAATTTTTTTATAACCAAATTCTCTAAGTTCTTCTTTTATATATTCCTTTATTGCTTTGGGAACTGCTCTTCGCCATATTAAATCATAATGATTTGGATTCTGATTGTAGTTCTTTCTCAATTCTCTATCTAAATCTCTATCGAATTCTATAAATCCATAAATATTGTCAGTTATATCAAGAGGAACACCTTCCATGTTTATTGAGGTTATCTTCATATTGTTATGGATAATAGTAACTCCCCTAAATTGTTCTGGTATCTCCCCTCCTTTTTTGTAAGCTATTTGGAGATGCTTTATTTTAAATCGCTCTCCACTTAATAATTTTATTTCATCATTATTTTTAATCCATACCTTGATTTTGTCAGTATCTTTTGATGGTATGGGAAATAGTTTCGGTATTTTTGCAACTTTATCATAATCGGATGTCTTAACACGAATCTTAACTCTTTCTTTTTCTATTGCACGAAACCAAGTTTCTTCAATAGCAGTTATGAAATTACCATTTTCGATTTCATCACATAATTCTTTAATGGGGTTAACTATTATTATCCTTGTTCCAAGCTTAGATAATGGTTCAAGGCCTGTAAGCTCTTTCAGTTCACCGCGCCCATCCTCTTCATCCCAATGAAGCATTGGACAATCTGTTTTTGTTGCCCGTGTTGCACCCAATCGATAAGTATCATCCTCTCTAAGACTGTCATAGTACATAGAGTAATCTGCTGATGCTGCTAAAAATACAAATTTTCCTTGTCCTCTTGCACCAATAGCGTCTTGATTCGATGTTGTAAAACCAAAACCTTCAAATCTCGCCCAATGGTCTGATTCCTCAAGAGTCTCGTATTCTTCTGTTCCCAATACTTTACCAGTAAGGCCATTTGTATTGGAATCAGTCATTGTGAAAAAAGTGCCTTTTTTATTCTTTACCAACTCAAAAGTAAACTCAACAGGCACGGTTTTATTAGCCGTATGAAAAGCGTTTTGTATAGCATCCTTTTGAGCCCCGTGAGGAATCCCCAACGGATAATTATCAGCTATAGTTGTACAAATACTTACATAATCAGCTGGTCTATGGCGTCCCTTTGAAAAATCTAATTTTACCTCCGACATATTTGCCTCCTGAATCTTAAATCTAATTTTATCTGCACTACTATAATTTGTTTACTCATTTATTTTCTTCTCATAAATTAAAGAACTCCTTAATATCTACTTAACTGTTTTACAACTTCTATATGGTAGAAAATTTGTTGCTTTATCAAGGATAGAACTCTTTCTCTTATTGCTTGTTTGACATATTATAGTGCTTGCTATTGATAATTTGATTTACGCATAGACTGCAAATACTCTTCAGATTAGTAAAGTCTTCGTTTTTTGGAATTTTCCAATATCCCTCTTTATCATGTCCGTACTTATTGTAATGTCTGAAGCATTTCTCACACAGTAAATGTCCATCAGTTTGATGAAACACTTGCTCTCCTTTCAATACATGGACACAAACTACTACTAAGTTATCGCTCATAAATTTACTCATTGTTCTGAAAATTTTTCAATCCACCCTATTTTTTGTCTAACTCTTTTATTCTGTATTTTCTCTAATGTAGTTATTGCCATGGTATTTAAATGAAATCCTGTGTTATTTCCTGAGATTATTTTACCACTTTTATTGTAATTAGTCAACTTATAAAATTTCAAGAAAGCCCGATGAATCGGGCAACTCCAGGAATTCCCCGATAAAACTGGACGCTACAAAAATAATTTTATTCCTTTGTAAATCCTTCAAAAATTTTGATATAATTGAAGATGGAGGAATTCTTTATGGAATTAACCCAGGAAGAAATACAGTGGCTTTATAGAAATCTGAGGAGTGTTGATTTTTTTGCAGACGCAAACGTAGATGATATTGACCTTTTGTTGAGAACACAGGTTCATAAATATTCTTACAAAAAAGGGCAGAAAATTTGTAAACAGGGCACACCGGGAGACGCATTCTTTATGATTTATAAAGGAAAAGTTTCAGTGACAGTATCCAAAGGGCTTTTCCAGAAAACCAAGGTGACTGAACTCGGTCCGGGTCAGTTTTTCGGTGAGATGGCATTGATATCCAATGAGCCAAGAACAGCAACGGTTATTGCTGATGAATGGACAGAGTGTTTTGCTATCTTAAAGTTTGATTTCAATATGTTTGTTTCTGACAAACCTTTGTTTGCCCAGAAAGTCCGTTCAGCAACAGCACAAAGAAAATTTGAATTGCAACAGAAATGATTATAGAAAATCCTTGACAAGTTATAGAAAGTATGTTATACTTATATTAAGCAATACTGAAAAACAGGGGGCAATATGAGAACAACAACCATACGACCTATAGGTCCAAGGAATCAAGTAACTCTACCTGCAGAAATAATAAAACACTTCCGAATACACCCTCATGATTTGGTCAGTTTTAGTATAACAAAAGAAGGTCTCTTAATGAAACCTGTGGTAGTACTTGAAAAAAATGAAGTTTGGGAAGAAGGCGAACTAGATGCTATTGAAAAAATAATTGATAAACAAATCAAAGCAGGTGAATATGTTGAATTTTCCGATATGTCAAAGGCAGATTCATTTTTGAAGAAGAAAATAAAATGAGAATTAGATATCTAACCTCTTTTACCCGAACCTTCGAATATCTATCTCAACAAGAACAAACAAAAACAGCCGACACTATTTCTGAGTTGGTAAACTTTTTAGATAAAAAAACCCATCCTTCTAAGGGTCTGGGTGTTAAAAAATTAAGAAAAAATCTTTACGAGGTGCGAGTTAACATCAAGACAAGGATCTTATTTAAGATTTTGCCCGATTTAATTGCGTTTGTAATTATCGGTTCTCACGACGAAATTAAAAGATATCTAAACAATCTATAACTCTTGGTTTTTTCTAAGGTAACTATTCAGTGAACCATGGTAAAAACTTGGAATAGACCCTTTAGGGTCATTTATCCGCAGGATTATCTTATTTACGAGGCTAAAGCCTCTATTCCCAACATACTTCAGTGAGCAGTTACTTTCTAAGGAAGGTTTTATGCCGGGAGAGGGAATCGAACCCTCACTCCGTCAAAACGGAACTGGTTTTTGAGACCAGCCTGTCTACCAATTCCAGCACCCCGGCGTATATTCGTTTGCAGTAATAAGTTTATCAAAATAATTAAAATTTTTCAATGTAGAAATTATAAATAATTTGATAATCGTCCCGATGAATCGGGACGCTACTGTTAGCGGGGAATTTATTCAACGGTAACTGATTTGGCTAAATTGCGTGGTTTGTCCACATCACAGCCAAGTTTTACAGCAACATGATAAGCTAATAACTGCAGTGGTACAGCAGTAACTATTGGTGTAATATCTTCCTGGCAGGCAGGGATATAAATAACATCGCTGGCGATTTCAGCAATTTTTTTATCACCTTCAGTAGCAATGGCAATGACAATCCCTTTTCTGGCAATCACTTCCTGGACATTGTTCAACATCTTGTCATAAAGTTCGTCTTTTGGAATTAAACATACTACCGGCATATCCTGGTTTATAAGCGAAATGGGTCCGTGTTTTATTTCTCCCGCAGGATAACCTGTGGCATGTATGTAAGATATTTCCTTTAGTTTCAATGTCCCTTCCAGAGCATTGGGATAATTTACTCCCCTGCCCAAAAATATGAAGTCGCGTTTTTGATAATACTTCTCTGCACATTTCAGAATGATATCCTGTTTTTTCAAGACCTTATCAATTGCATCCGGTATTTGTTTCAGTTTTTCAATTTTATTTTCCAGATTTTCTTCAGTAAGTATATAGTTGAGTTTTGCTAAATATAATGTGAAAAGATAAAGCGTTGTTAACTGTGCAGTATATGCTTTTGTTGAAGCCACTCCTATCTCAGGCCCTGCCATAATCGGTAATATCCCGTCGGATTCCCTTGCGATTGTACTGCTTGTGACATTGACTATAGAGAGAACCTTAACGAATTTACTTTTACCTTCACGGATACCCGCGAGAGTATCCGCTGTTTCACCCGACTGTGATATGGCAAGCATCAGAGTATCTCCCTCGGCGATCGGGTTTCTATACCTGAATTCCGAAGAGACGTCAACTTCCGTGTGGATATGCGCATATTTTTCAAGCCAGTATTTTGCAACCATCCCTGCATGCCAGGAAGTACCGCATGCCTGGATAATAATCCTTTTGACTTTGGCAAGATATTGTTTGTCCAGGTTCATTTCATCCAGTATAATTTTGCTGTTTTTTATTCTTTCATGCAGGATTTTTTCAATCACCCTGGGTTGTTCGTTTATTTCCTTCAGCATGAAGTAATCATAGTTGCCTTTATCCAGCCGGGAGATTTCTATATCAACTGTTTCAACCTTTTTTTCAATAATTTTACCCTCAAGGTTCATTACTTTTACCTTGTCCTTTGTTATTACAGCAATTTCATTGTCTTTCAGATACATAACCTTGCGGGTAAGCGGTAAAATAGCAGGTATATCGGAAGCAACAAAATTTTCTCCGTTACCCAAACCTATAATCAGAGGACCCCCGAGTTTTACACAGATAATTTTGTCAGGTTCTTTTTCGCTTAAAACACAGATGGCATACGCTCCTTTTAGTTCCTTAACCGCCCTACAGACAGCTTTTTCTAAATTGGCGTCCATAAATTTTTCTATGAGATGTGGAATGACTTCAGTATCTGTTTCTGATTCAAAGACATGCCCTTCTTTTATGAGATTTTCCTTTAAATCCTGATAATTTTCTATTATACCGTTATGCACAACTGCAATTTGTTTTTTGCAATCGGTATGGGGATGAGCATTTATTTCTGTCGGTTCACCGTGTGTTGCCCATCTCGTATGTCCTATCCCGATGTTTCCTCCAAGGGGTTTGAGGTTCAAGGATTCAGCCAGTTTTTTAAGTTGTCCTTCTTTTTTCCGTATGTCCAGTTCGCCCTCAAGGATGGTTGCTATCCCGGCAGAATCATAACCGCGGTACTCAAGCCTTTCCAGTCCTACGAGTAAGACCGAATCTACATATTTATTGCCCACATAACCTATTATTCCACACATCTCTTATTACCCTTTCCGATATTCTGTATGCACTCCATTCCTTCAGCCTTCGGCAGTATATATTTAATATTTTGAATCTCACCGTTTTTATTTTTGAGTTTTCTTATCCGTTGTTTAACCAATACCGAATGTTGAATACACATATCCGGTTCAATTATTGAACCGAAAATATAACTCGTTCCTTTTATCAGACATCTGTCTCCGATACGCACAGGGAATTCATCACTGCCTGTTATATTTACCCCTGTCTCAATTCGGACATTATCACCCAGTGTCGTGTTTCCTTTAATAATGTTTCCGCCCACCATCTCCGTTTCCCTGCCTATTATCAGGGTTTGTTCAGGATATGTTGAAATGTGAACCCCCTCTCCTACCTTTACATTCTCGCTTAAAATAATATTGCCGTCAAGGCAGGCGTTCCTGCCGATAGTTATTCCTTTATTTATTTTCACTCCTTTAGAAATATAACAACCACTGCCTATGAATATATCCAGGGGACCAATTTTTTTATCTAATTTTATAATGTCATTTATAACCTCTTCCGCAATGAAGAAATCCTCTTCGTCTTCAATGGATATTATGTCTTTTAATATTTCGTAATAGTTCTGCCTGACTATTGACTCCATTTTTTTCAATGTGCTTTTGTTATTGAACCCTAACAGCATTTCACTATTCTTTGACTGGAAACAGCCCACTTTCAACCCGGATTTGTTGAATATACTCACTAAATCCGTCATATAAATTTCGCCCTGCACATTTTCTGCTTTAATTTTATTTATGTATTTCATTAGTTTTCCTGCCCTGAAGGCAAGAATACCTGAATCAAATTCATTGTTTTTCAGCAGTTCGGTTTTTGTGAAAGCGTAAGGTTTTCCGTGATAATAACTCACGCACTCTCTCTTAGAGTTCAGTTTCAAAATATCCTTATGTTGAAGAATTTCTATAACCTCACCGGCACCTTCACCAGATTCAGGAACCCTCACTATACGACCATAATAGTTTGTTTCCACCGGTCCCTCGTAGGTGCCCGAAAGGAGCATCATATCGTAATCCGAATTTTCAAAAGATTTCCTGAAGTCATTTACTAACCAGCTTTTAAGAAGACCCGTGTCACCCGGGAAAACATAGACATTGCCTGTCCAACTTTTCGGTATTTTTTTGACTGCTGTCTGTAAAGCATGTCCTGTCCCCCTCTGAACCTTCTGGTATGCAAAGACAGTGTTTTTTTTCTTGCCGACCAGTTCCATTACATCATTTGCTTTTTGCCCTATAACAATAACCTGGTTGTGACAGCCAAGCCCGTCTTCTACTGACCCGGAGACCCGCAAAACAGAAGGGATACCCCATATAGTATGCGCTACCTTGGGTGTTTCTGATTTAATCCTCTTGCCGTGCCCGGCGGCAAGAATGACCGCAATACTTTGTTTTTTTACCTTGTTCATACCATTATTGATTTTGTTTGTTGAATCAGTTTATTTACTTTTTTATACGTTTCAAACATTTTTCCTTCAATTTTTCCTTCAGCAATTATGCGAACCAGCGGTTCGGTATTGGAGGCACGGACATGAATCCAGGAATTATCCTTAAATAATATTTTATATCCATCCGAATTATTTATTGAATCAACAGAATTGTTTTTTTCATAGTAGTCACGGACTAATCTGAGTTTTAACTTCGGGTTTGCCAGCCTGAGCTTTCTTTTTATTAAAACATACGGGGGGATTTCTTTTTCAAGTTCTGCAATGCTTTTCCCGCTTTCGGCAATATAACAGAGCAATAATGCCATGCCTACCGTAGAATTTCTGCCATAATTAACCGTGCCAAGAATTGTTCCGCCGTTACCTTCTGCACCGAAAACTGTTTTGTTGTTTATCATAGCATTGACTACATTTATTTCACCGACAGGTGTCCTGGAGATTTCTATGCCATAGTGACCTGCAATTTCTTCCCAGGCACCTGTAGTGGATAAATTTACTGGTATACATTTTATATATTTTTTCTTGTTATCTTTTTGTAATTCTAATAAAAATTTACCTGCCAGAAGTGGTGTGTATTCTTCATTTCTTAAAGGCATTGCCACAAGTCTGTCCTGGTCAGGGTCAAAGGCAAAACCAATGTCTGCGTTGAATTTTTGTATTGCTGATTTGAGAATTGCAAGGTGCTGCGGTATGGGTTCTAAAGGTCGGTTTGATTGTTCTATGGCATTGTTGTTGAGGACAATAATGTTCTGAGGCAATATACCGATGGACAGTAAAAAGCTTTTTGGGAACTCGGCGCCGGATCTACTGCATGCGTCAATTATTACTTTAAATTCTTTTCCCCTTATTTTATCAAAGACCTGTGTGCCTTTACCTTTTTGCCCGCAGCATAAATCAATGACGTTTTTTACTTTTCTGAGCACGTCCCGGTTGTATCCGGTTAGGACATCCTTTCTTATTTTTGGTAAAACGGTTCCCGGTTTAAATCTAAAATTAATTTCCTTATCGGTTCTATCAAATTTGTCAATGATTTTTTGCATCTGTTCCGGCTTAAGCAATGTTCCGTAATCATTGTTGTTTTTACCGGATATAAGTTTTATGCCATTCCATTCTATCGGGTTGTGGCTTGCTGTTATGATTATACCACCCTGTGCTTTATAATTAATTATCGCCCACTGAATCATCGGTGTCGTTGCGGTCCCGAGATATATCAATTCAAACTTTTGTCTTTCCTTTTTGGAAATGTCTTCTATAGCAGAAAAAACACCTTGTAGCAGGATATTGCCGGACAGTTTCGGGTCTTTTCCGATAACAATCTTTATAGGTCTATTCCCCGAAGCATTTTTAACTAAATATTCACCGTAGAATGCAAGAGCAATCTTATATGCTTCAACGAGAGTTATTGATTTACCTACAATCCCTCTTATTCCGGATAAAGATTTTATTAATTCTGACATTATTGTTCTATGCCTCAACTGTTTGCATAACTGCTTTCTCCAATATATACATTATACAAACATATACAGGAAAAATCAAAAAATTTGAAAAATTAATAAAAAAGTAGTACAATAGTAGTAGAAATATAAAGAATTTACTTTGTTAAGGCTCATAAATTTTTAGCATTTCACTATATGGACAGAATTTATAAAATTGGTAAAGAAGAATTAGCCCAGTTTTCCAAAATTAACCTTCATCAACGACTGAAACAGGCAAGTTGTGCTTTGAGATTATATTATTCTGTGCACCCAATACTTTTCCCACAGTACAAATTTTACAAGTCACTTAAACAATTTTTTAAACATGGGAAACAATAAATTTTTTAGACCTGATTTTAAAACCTTGTGCGAATTATTAAATAGATATAAAGTCAGATATCTGGTATTTGGCGCGTGGGCAGGGATAATATACGGGCTTCCAAGAACTACTTTAGACGTGGATATAATCATTGATAAAACAGAAGAAAATTGTCAGAAGTTGATTGAATCATTATCAAATATAGGTGCCGGTATAGCAAAAGAATTAACTCCAAACGAAATATTAAAGACAAAGGTCTTTATGTTTGCCGATATGATTAAGGTTGATATTTTCACCGAAACCTACGGTGTAAAAAATTTTAATGAAGTTTATAAAAGAAGTAAAGAAGTAAATTTCGAGGGTATAAAAATACCTGTGATTTCATACAAGGATTTTCTAAAAACCAAAAATACTGACCGACCAAAAGACAAAGAAGACCTAAAAATTTTAAAGAAACTTAAAGTCAAATTCTGAAGTTTTTCGGTGTTTCTATTCAAGATAAGCATTGAATAGAAGTTCTATTTTATCGAGAGCGTCTTCCTCTAATGAAAAAGTCACCGAACCTGCAAAACAATCAAGTATAACTACCGCATTAATACTTGCATCCTTAATTTTTATATTCCTGAGCCTTTTACAAAAATTTTTGTTAACTGTTTGAATATCCGCATAAATTTCAACGAGTTTTTTTAATTCCCAGTCCGGCTCCTTACCGTGTCTTGCCAGGAAATACTGCGCCAATAGATACATGGATAAAACGCGGTACTTCGTTTCGTCTATTGTCGCAAACGGCAGATGAAAACGAACCATAGGCTTCAGTTTTTCCATAATGGGACAGCCGGTTGTAACCATATATATGCCCATGAGGGAACTTATACCCTGCTGTAATGTGGTGTGTTTCGTATATTTCCTTGCCTCGGTCTCAATGTATATATCAACTTCCTCATAGGAATTTGAGCCGCTGAAGAAATCAATTAAATCAACAAGGTTTATTGCTAGCGGGCAAAATTTATGCTGGTTCTCATTCAGGGGACAATTAGAGCATTTAGAATATTTTAATTCTGTCCATTCGGGGTATGATTTCTTTTCTTCTGATATTAAATTCAGGGTTTTATCGTCAAGTTTAACAGTAAATTCTTTCTCTGTGCCGTTACTTAATGTAAATTTATAGCGATAGGTAAGCATTTCTAATCTTCGCCTTCTTTAGTAAGTTCTTCGTATAATTTACGAAATTCAAACTTTTCAGATGCACCATCATCCATTTCCATTAGTTTTATTGCTATTTCAGGATGTTGGTTTAGTGTGCCGGTTATCATATATGGAATGGTGTATCCCCAGGAAATTTCTTTGGCAAGTGGCAATATTTCCTTGGTTATAATATCTAAGAGTGGACGGATATCAAATTTAGGATTTTTTAAGAAACTTATCAGGAGTTCAATCGGACAGTTCCCGGCAGCACGTCCAAGTCCGTATAATGTGCCGTCAAGGTAGTTGGCACCGCGGATAATACCGGCAATAGTGTTGGCAAATCCTAACTGCTGATGGTTATGGCAGTGAACCCCGATTTCCTTGTTCTTCAGGTATTTTCTATATTTATCTACAAAAAAATCAATGTCTTCACTGTAAAGAGCTCCGAAACTATCCACTATATAACAGGCTGTTATTTTTGTTTCTGCTTCTATTTGCTGCAGTGCCTCGTCAAGGTCACGCTCCAGGGCCTGTGATATAGCCATAATATTAATGGTTGCCGTATATCCTTTATCAGTGGCATTGTTTGCAAGTTTAATCGCTTTATCAACGTCCTTGACATAAGTCGCAATGCGTATTACATCCACGACACTTTCTTTTTTTGGAAGAACATCGTCGGCAACTGCCTTATGGGCATCCTGCATAACTGCAATTTTTGTTTTATCTGATTTTATACCGTCCACCACTTTTTTAAGATTTTCTTCATCGCAGAAACGCCACAGTCCGTATTCATCTACAGAGAACATTTTTTTGCTGTTCCTGTAGCCGAGTTCAACAATGTCCACGCCTGCAGCGCAAACTGCTTTATAGACATTTCTGACAGTTTCAACTGAAAATTTTGATTTGTTCATCAACCCGCCGTCGCGGATAGTGCAATCAATTACTTTAATCTGCGGTCTGTACAATTTTTATCTCCTTTTCTAATATCTACCGATTTCGCCGGTAGTTCTTTCTCTGTCTAATATCTTTTTTCCTTCTTCAAACGCAGACTGGACAATTTCGTCTTTGGAATCCCAGACCCTGCTTTCAAAGGAACGTTTCTCAACCGATTCAAGAAATTTTTTGAATTCGTTAAAATAACTGCCGTATATATGGTAGGAATCCGAGAAATCCACATATCGCCCGACTTTTACTTCTTTTTTTATCTTTTTTGATATTTCTTCGGCGATGTGTCTCTGGAGGTCAGTCAGTGCAAAAATATTCATAAAAGCAGCTTTATATGCATCTCTTGAACGCCAGTTTGTGTTCATATTCAGAACAGGAGCATTATTTTCATCATAGGATAACCTGCACCACACTCTCTGCAGGCAGGGCGGATCGTCTGTTTGAGGGTCAGCGGTTGGTATCCAGGTGATTGCATTTGCTCTTCTTGTATAATCTGTTTTGGAAAGTGAATTTATTATATATGTTATCTGGTCAAAAGACTCATAATCAAACAATCTCTTGTGATAAGTATAAGTCCATTTACCTTCCTTGGGATTTATCCAGTAGTCGTGGACACCGTTTACAACTTCCTGCCTGTATATTTCAAGGTTTTCAAGTCCTGCCGGGAAATTTTTATGTATCCGCGGTTCAGCAAAAGGCTCTTCTATTACCATAACCATCGTGACGTCTCTGCTCGGCGGGTCATCGGGTTTATCATACTGGGTTTTTAAAATAGCACCTTTTGACCAGGTTTCAATCAGTGACTTTTCCCACACCTCGGGTATTGTTTTCCCGGAAACAGTTAGGACAGGAATATTGCCTTTATTTTCTGTCATATCAGAGGTTCTCCTTTATTTCATTATATCATATTTTTTAACGTATAAGAAATTAAAAAATGTTTGATAATCGTCCATCTGAAGATGGACGCTACCAGAAGTAGGTTACTCCAGTAACAGTAGCGTCCAGTTTTAACCAACAGTAGGTTCTTTAGGAACTGGACGATTTCTTGGCTGTTCAATAGGCATTAAACCGGAGAAGTATCTTAAATGATGAAGACACGGCCGGTTTCAGAACAGTTACTTCAGAAGGATAGTCGGGTCCCGGACCCAAGCCTGCAATCAGTTCGTCTTTACCGTCACCATCTATATCGCCGGCGGCAACGTTTAAACCGTAAGCATAGCGCAGGTCAGGATAAACAATAGTGTCAAATATGAAGTTCAGGTTTCCGTCAAGGACGGTAAGAAAAGAATTGTTACACTCGTGTACCCCGTATCCCCTGACGATTTCGTCATACCCGTCACCGTTTATATCACCGGAATTCAAAATTACACCCGCATCCCAGCCGTTGCGTTCCTTTGGTAGCGGCAGCCGACTTATTTCGTTACCCTCAAAATCTATTATTTTTAAATTTGTATCGCTCCGGTTGAGATAAACAAGCCCTATAGCCATTTCAGCTTTCTTATCTCCGGTAAAATTGCCGCAGGTTACATTTATACCGTGTCTCATCGTACCATCAGCTCTCATATCCCTGTTGTAAGGGTAAAGTGTTTTTATTTTTTTCCCGTTGCCCGTCCATATTTTTAGTTCAGGAAAACACGTAAGACCCGGAGCAGTTCCTACAACTATTTCGTCTTTCCCGTTACCGTCAAAATCACCGGAGGCAACCTCTGCACCGTAATCTTTCCACCTGCTGAAAGCCCTGAACGACAGGATTTCTTTCCCTTCCCAGTCAAAGACTTTGACTATTGCTTTGTTCCCCGGGCTGATGCCGGGGCTTACAATTATTTCTTTTTTCCCGTCCCCATCAATATCACCGACTGCAATGTTAATCCCAAACTTGGTTTTCTTATCAAAAGCAAAAAAACTGCTGATTTCATTTCCTTTTGAATCAAAAACCTTTATTAAAGAATCATTTTCTGAAGAGGGTCCCCTGCCTGTAATTATTTCTATCTTGCCATCACCATTTACATCCCCACAAGCTACTTTAACGCCACTGCCATAATAATAAACACAAATGGTTTCTACCGGCCCGAACTTGAGATTGGCAACCAATCCCGGAACAAGGTAGGACTGCAGGAAAATACTGACTATTCCATGGCATAATCCCAGGGTAAAAATGTTTCTGTTGCGCGAGAAAAGATAAGACCAGATAATTCCGCCGAAAAAAGTAATAATCATCAAAGGAATGTTTAATGCATGGAGCCAGCTGAAAATTATAGCAGTCCCCAGTATGGATAAAAACCTGTTATTCAACGCACGGTCCAGACGTATATAAAAGAAACCCTGGGTAATAAACTGCTGAATGATTCCCCAGGAAATCCAGTACATAATGAATTTTAGATTCACAGGCCATATAGGGAACTGGTAGTGATTGTTTAATGCAATGATTAGTCCTACCGAAAGAATAATTATTATAGAAACTTTCCACAGTTCACTAAAGAAATTATCAAACCTTACCCCGAGGTCATATAACCGTTCCCTGTGCAGGTAAAATGAAAGGACGATAAAGCCGAAACATAGCACAATAGTCAGGGGAAGGAGGAGTCGCTGCATCCTGAATAGCCACATATACGAGAAATATATTATTAAAGGCGGGAATATTTCAATGATTTTACCCATAGGTTCACTTGATGCGTTACTTACTCAATGTCTCGTACACTGCTTCTGTAATTGCTAGATGACCTGTGAGATTCGGATGTACCGGTTCAGCACAGTTGGCAGCAGTTCAAGGACCTGCTTTCTGAAGGAATCATCCGATTTTTCTGTGCTGATATAGAAAGGGTCTATTAATAGTATCCCGCATTTTGGAAATTTTTTCTTTGTCCGCACCAGAATATCATTATATACAGACTTAAATATATTGGGAGGGACAGCATCCGGTGCCTGGTTTAAGGTAGCATGTAAATCATTAATCCCGATTTTTATTGACAGCCAGTCAATCTTGTGCGGGAATACGTCATCGCTCCAGCGGCACTGTAAATCTGTTATTTTATTCCCGCCGATGCCTTTGTTGATTATTGAGATTTTCTTTTCGGGTTCGCGGAGAGTAACAAAATCAGCAAAAAATTTTACATAGCCGTTTCCAAGCGGGCACGCTGCATCCCGTCTTCCGCAATCAGTGATGCTATCCCCGATAAAGAGGATTGTTTGTCCGTCTTTGATTTTTAGTACCATCGTAGTTTCCTTTCATTATTTTAATATACATAACAGAACCGACTTTCTATCTTTTTTTACCGTATATTTACTCCATATTTGAGAAAAACAACTACTTTTATTATACTTTTATTTGAAAAAATAGGCAAGATCTATAGATAGTATATTGAACTCGGTTTTTGAAATGATTTCTATAAAAAATGATGGAATATGGAGTAACACGATTTCTAAAGGATCTCAAAGAATAACATTATTCTTTAACCCAAAATGATTACCGCAATAGTGGTATTAAAGTTAGATTAACTAATTTTATTCAATCCCATTGATCTATAAATATTACAATATCGTTATTATTTAAAAGACTATTGAATGATTTGTGGTAATATTTGTAGTTAAATTCCAGTTCTTTATATAAAGGGCCTGTAAAATTTTTGATATTAGAAAGAATATCTTTATTGTCATTAAATGATTTTAATAGTTCTTGTAATTTTTTTTGTAATTCTTTATCTTCTATTCGAATATCTATAAATTCAACAAGATCCCCCTTTTCATTACTACGTAAATATAATATTGTGGCTCTATAAAAATGTAATCTTTTTAAGTATTTATCTCTAATATTAGTCAAATAAACTGCTATACCTTTTGGTGTAGAAGTAGTTGTAATAGGTATCATTTGTACTTTTTTTTCTTCACTTTCTGCTAATCCTTGTATAGAATTAAACATATTTTCTTTAGTAATATTTTTTTATCATAATTCATTAAATCGTAATACATTTTATTAAAATTTTCCATATAAACAAATTCGCTCCTAAAGTGCGGAGAATATTTAATTACAGCATTAAATTCATCTTTCGATATATTAGGATTTAAATTTATATAAATAGTGTCTTCGCAAGAATCATGTATAGTTATTGTTTCATAGCTTCCGGCTTTTAATTTTTTAATAGTGTTTTTGGGCAAATTAGATACCTCTCCTGCACCTGAAAACCGTACCCAAGAAATCAGAGTTATTTTTTCTGTTTCATCCAAGGGTATTTTTTCCATATCTTCTTTTATAACCATATTTCCAATATTTTTAAATGAATAGATATCTTTCACAAAAATGATACTTCCTTTATCTCCTCTGCTTACTATAAGTTCATCTTTAATATCTAGTTTTTGTGAACCTCCTTCTTTTGTATCTGAAGTAGTTACTGAGTCAGAGCCGTATATAGGCGCATATCCTATTTTATTATTTCCATCTTTAAATCTTATTTCTACTTTAGCCATTGTATAACAATGTGGGCAATCTCCTAAAGAATATGAATTTAAAAATACAAGCATGACTGGAATAACTAATAAAAATATTCTTTTCATTTTGATTCCTCCAAAAAAGAACGAAAGTTACACTAATCAATCTGAATTTATCAGTCAAATATTTTAACAAGATGTTAGCGTGCAAGTTTTGGTGATTACCGCAACTCTCATCTGGAAATCCATACTCCAATTTTACATCTTTTTGAAAGATAGGTCAAATATGGAAAACCGATGAATCGGCAACCGCGCCTTCATCCGGATCCTCTCCCATCAAGGGAGAAGTAAAATAAAGAGATTATCGGTGGTAATGTTGAAATTATGAAAGAAGGTAAAGATTAGTGGATGGGATTGCCAGGCTACCGCTCGCAATGACAAAAGTCAATTATATTTTATTTTGATCCATTTCTTTTTTTTAAAACTATTCTGCTATCTGGCATAAGATAATAGATGTTTCCTTGCAATGAAAAAGGCGTGGGTATACCAAGTCTTTTATTCTCTTCTATTATTTTATGATAAGTTTTATTAGCTTTAGCCATAACGTCTATTAAATTCTTATAAAGTTTTAATGGTAAATTGCTATTCTTTTTTGTATTCTTAGACATTTCTTAAAACCTCCTTAAAAACATCAAATTCAGAGTTGTCAATTATGTATAATTCTTTTTTATTACCAGCAACTATATTTTTAGGTTCTAATTCATTATTGTTTATGATAGTCCATTCATCAGCAAAAAACCTGTAACAGGTCCAAAAATTCTGGATACTTCTACGATAACGTCTTTCTACATCTATGTCTGATACGAAATGCCCGCCCTTTTTTACCCGTTCTTTAATTCTTTCTAACAATAATTCAATTGGATATGCAAAAAGATAATAAATTGTAATTCTATATTGTTCTTTTTTTAAGTATTCAAACCTCTTCAATAATCCTTTACCTGACATTGTAGTCTCAAATGAGAAATCTTTGTTCTGAGAAATACACAGATCTATCATTTTAAGAGATTTCTGACCTGCTTCAATATATGATAGGTTCTCTGTTTTCTTTATGTCATCTGCATTAATAAACTGAATATTATGTTCAAGAATACTTTTTGCAAGGGTCGTTTTACCAGTTCCATTGGCACCAGAAAAAACTAAAACTTTTGACATCTTCTTTATCCTTATCTTTTTAATTATCTGGTTTGAATAATTTCTGCATTTCCTGTATGAAAGGTGCGGTTTTTGATTTGGAACTATACGGCACAAAGTTTTTTCCTTTCAAGCCGGGTAAGATATCGTCCAGTCCGATAGATGAGACTTCTTCTATCTTTTCGTCACCTATTGACCTGAGCACAAGTGTTATTGTGCCTTTTTGGCTGGCAAATGTTAAAAGAGATGATTCCTGTGGAGTTAAAGCAAGCGTCATAACGGTCGGTTCTTTTTCCTGTTGTATTACTGCCGGTAATTCCGCTTTTCTGCCATCATCAGATTTATCAGATGAGCCTATAATTTTCTTGCCGACACTGATAACTTCAATATTTTGTAGCAGTGTTAATGTTATACTTGCCGACTTATTTTTGTCTTCATAATCAAATGTGCACAGTATATTTACCCTGTTTCCGGGACGAATCAGACCGCCGAAAGTTGACAGTTCATCCACTGGTATTGCGATTGCAGTTTTTCCTTCAGGAATTGCTACTGTCAATCCTCTTTCTTCGTACATACCTATCAATTTAGTCTTTGTAATTTGCTCATTACTCAAAATTGGCAGGGTTGTTGCATAAATGGGATTGCCTTTCTCATCCACAAGGTCGGAGATAGAAGTCAGGGCACCCGGCTGGACAAATTCTTTGGGGGTTTTTACTATCTGTACCAGTTTGTCTTTGAGTAGTGTCCCGCGCGGGATATATCCTTTAGATACAACTACCGGGACAGGTTTCGTTGCCTGCTGATATTTTTCTTCTAATGAATTGAGATAAAACCAGCATAAGATACCCGCGATGATACCGCATGCCAATGCTATTATCAGTGTTTTCTTTAGTGCCATAGTGTTTCTCCTAAACGGCAGCGAAGCATGTTTGCCGTTTACCCCAGCGAATTGTTTTATCCCTTGTGTTAGGGGATAAAACAGCGTGGGGTTGTCAGCTTTGTGAATTGTAATACCAGCTATTGTTGTAACATTCACTACGCGCTGAAATAGTGAATGGTTTGGGGAACCCCGGTATATTATATAACAATCTGGGCAATGTCAGGTTGTAGTTAATACTTACTGAACTTGGCCCCCAGAAATTATTTATGTGGACATCAATATTTTCCTGCCTGATATCATTTAATAAATGTTTTTCAGTAGTAAGGTAATCAACGATTTCGCCTTTAACCTGGTTTTCGTTGTAATTAGCATGAACGATGAGAAAGACACCGTGTCGCGCTGCCTGGGTAAGTATAATCCATGTTATAAAAATACGGGCAAAAAATGTTATAGTTACAAGAAATAATACAAAGAGTGGTATTGCGAATAATGTTTCGACACAAGTTTGTCCAGAGGACTTGCATGCCGGGATTCCGCATTTGTTAATGTTGATAAAGACCTCCTACGGGGACTAACTGTGCGTCCCAGCCTTTCCCTGCTAAAAAAGGCAAATATTCTGATGCGGCGTATATACCGAGACGTTTACCTTTTTCAGGGAACATAGGCCCTATATCGTTGTAAGGTCTTGATGCAGCGACAGTATATATCTCCGGCATTTTTTTGATATTAAAGAAATTTTTTCCGAAAGGATACCCCGGACTTGATTTTTTATATGCTGTGATTATTTGTTTCTTCTTATGAAAATTTTCACTTTGCTCATACCACCGGTCAGCATTTCTTTCCAGTATACCGCAAAATTGCGGCGGTACAGGTATAGGCCCAAAACCAATTCCAGGTATTATGCCCCATACTGTTCCCCAGTACCATATCTCACCTTTGTTTCTTTCCAGTCCCAATGAAAAACTGCCCGGGGTAGTTAGTATTCCATCCGCTCCTGTCGGTTCACCCCTGCTGTTGAATTCCTGCCTTCTGGCAACACTCCGGGCATACTGGAAGGCAAGTCCACCGCCATAGGCTTTGTTTATCCCCCCCTGTATTTTTTTAATACCGTCTATATATTGTTTTGCAGCTTTTGCTCCCCAGTCACAGGGTAGGTAAGGTAGTGGTGTAGGCCACCATACAAACTTAGGGAGGCCTAAAGTAAAAACTGGAATACCAAGCGAGGCGTTCAACGGGCCTATCATATTCAGTCCCCTTGCTCTGATACAGGCTGCAGTTTGAGCAGCGCAATCGGCAGCATTTTGCATCATTATGCGGTCCTTGACCATTTTACCGATGTTAATTAGCATTAGCCATAACATTGAAAGCGAAATAACGCTTAATAATACAAAAACAATAATCTGTCCTTTTTGATTTTTTCTATTCATCATTTTTTGCACCTGGATATGATTTATCTAAATATTCTTCTGCAGGTGAGTTTATCATCCTGCAGGCAGCACTGCCGGGTAACAAGCGGAGATTGAATAGAGAGAAAAAAGCCGGGAACATTACTTCTTGCATGTAATTGATCCTTGCGGTTGTAATTTTAAGATTTCCTTCTATCGGCGTTTCAATTATTTGTGGAACGGGTATGGCCCGGATGCCTGTTTTAAAGACATAAATCACTGATGCCTGCGGGTTTTTTCTAACTATGTTTGCCCGGCAGGCAGCCTGTGCGGCATCAAATGCTATTATACGGTTGGTTGAGATAATAAAGATCTGGACAAGGCCGAAATACATACCCATTACGAATAAAATAATCAGCGTCGTTTCAACCAAAGATTGTCCCGAAGTTGTCCTAAACTCCGTTAAAGGATTCATGGAAAAGTTCCCCGCACTATTCCTGTCCGCACATCCGCAATTCTATAAAAATATCCCGATAAAGCTTTTGAAAATAGTTTGTTAATGCCCAATGTCATAAAGCAAATCATCCAGACAAGAAGTATGTATTCCACCAATGCTTGCCCGTTTGACAGGCGGACCTGCCCGTTTTTATTCATTATTTATGTTTCTTCTAAAATGGTTGGTGTTACAAATATAACAATTGAGGTTTTTTTGGTAATTATTTTGTTTTTGCCAAATAGCACACCCAATACCGGAATATCAGCTAATAACGGCACACCAACTTTTATTCTTTCTTTTCTTGTCTGGTTCAACCCGGCTATTGTTATAGTCGCACCGGATTTTATGTTCAACTCTGAACTGATTGACCTTGAAAGTATTCCCGGGACAATGTTGCCACTGAGACTAACAAATACACTTTCATCAGGACAGGACACTTCTGATTTGAGTTCAACATCAATGGAATCCTCTGATTTTATAACTGGTTTTATTTCTAAGACAACCCCGTACTTTTTAAATTGAACACTTACCTGCCCGTTCGCTCCGGCAACAATGTAAGGTATCTCCCCGCCGGCGTTAAAACTTGCAGTTGTATTGTTCTTTGTTACTAATTTAGGATTTGCAAGAAGGTCAGCAGCACCTTTTTCCATAAGTAATTTAAGGTCAGCGTATATCCTGGTTAATCTTGTAAAATCACCGACAGCAAAAACGCCGGGGATACTGCTTTCCTCTGCTCTTATTGCATCAATCCAGTTGATTCCGAACTGGTGGGATAGGTTGGTATCCACTTCAACTATTTCAACAGCTATCTGCACAAGTTTTTCTTCCGCATGGACATAAGACGTGAATCCTGCAATAGTAGTTAAAAATATTATCTTGAAATATTTTAACATTAGTTGGTTACTCAAAATTATTGAAACTTTTCACCAGCAGACTTTGCTGAACTTACCTCGTTTTCTATTGTTTCTGCCGTGTCTTTGTAGGACTTACTGACTTTCTTGCCGAAAATTTTTAGTGCTGCAATGACAAGTATTGCAATCAAAGCAACAATAAGTATGTATTCAACCAGTCCCTGACCCGCTCTTTTCTTCATTTTATTTTCACCCCCTCTAAATTTTTATAGTTTTCCATAAGTTGTTTTACCTGTTCTTTATAAGCTTCAGGAACCCCTTCACCTATTTCCGGAGATGAGAGTTGCTGTTTGCTTTTTTGTGTTATTTGTTCAGAAATAAAAGCGATTAACAGGCCCACAATAGCAGAAATCAGTAAAATTAATAAAGCAGCTTTAAATTCTAATGGGGATATAAAAATACGTTTTCTTTTAAGTTTTTTATTGTGAGAGTTATGGATATGTTTTGGTGCCACCGGTAGTTTGCCGGGTGAAACCCACACTTTGTTGTGGAGGTCCCCCAAATTATCGTTGTTTTTCATCCGAAAATGCCTCTCATTATGGAGTCCCCGACGGATTCTCTGCAGGGACTTCCCCTTCAGGTTCTTTTGCCGTGCCGGGCAGAGGTTTACCCGATATAGCAGCCATTCTTATTTGTGCTTTCTGTGACCATGTTTCTCCGGGGTAAAGTGTCACAAGTTTTTCATAAGTTTGCATTGCGTCATTCAATGCTCCGGTAAATTCATAGACTCTCGCCAGTGATTCATAAGTTCTTCCTGTAACATAGTGGTCCGGGAATTTATCAATAAGTTCTTTGTACGTGTTTATCGCTTCCTGGTAATTGTCCAGGGACTCCAATGAATTACCCATACCTAAATATGCAGAGGGCATAATGTCCCCCGGTTTCCCAATTTTTATAATTTCTTTGTAAATATCTATGGCCTGTTTATAGTCTCTGTTCTTGTATAGTATGTCAGCTTTGCTTAATCGTGCATATTGTGCCGATGTTGAGTTTCCAGCCTGTTGTATTATCTGGTTGAGCAGGTCTAAACCCTGATTTATTAGATTATTCTGTATATATCCCTGTGCCATTGAAAGTTTATCCCAGGAAGTTTCCTTGATACTTTTTTGTTTGGAAAAAATGTATACGGTAAGTGCTGTAGCTATAATAACTACTGCTGATACGGAGATAACAACTTCCCTGTGTTTTTTTATCCAGTCAATTGCAGTAAGTATTGCGTCAGTGAGGTCAATCTTTTTATCCTGGCGATCCATTTTTTAATTCGCAAATATGCCCCTGGCCGGATTCGAACCGTCAGTCTTCTCCTTAGGAGGGAGCCGCTCTATCCAGATTGAGCTACAGGGGCGCTAATATTTTATCAGGGAATATATTTTATAGCCCTTAAGTTTTTGGCGAGGTTTCAGAAACGACAGTTCTATAATAAAAGCTAACCCGACAATTTTTCCGCCAAGTTTCTCAACTATTTCTGCGACAGATTTTGCAGTCCCGCCTGTTGCAAGCACATCATCAACAATCAGTACGTTTTCACCCTGTCTTATAGCGTCCTTATGGATTTCAAGCGTGTCCTGACCATACTCAAGGTTATATGTTATACTGATGGTTTCATACGGTAATTTACCCTTTTTTCGGACAGGGACAAAGCCACAATTAAGTTTATATGCCACCGCGCTTCCGAATATAAAACCGCGAGATTCCATACTTACGACCCTATGGATTTTTTTGTTTTTGAAATGAGATGAAAGTTTATCCACGGTTTGCTTAAATGCTTTGTTATTGTTTAACAAAGGCGTGATGTCTTTGAAAACAATACCTTTTTTTGGAAAATCAGGCACATCCCGTATAACTTTTTTCAGGTTTTCCATTTTTTATATAAACCTCATTTTATATGCAATCCATTGTAGTCTTTTCTGTGCACGTTTTTCTAATTGACGGATACGTTCTCTGGATAAATGGAATTTTTTACCAAGTTGTTCTAATGTTAATATTTTGTTATCTTTTAAGCCAAAACGTAATTCAAGTATCCTGCGTTCACGGGGTGGAAGTTGACCGAGAGCTTTATCCATTTCATCATAGGTTCTTAGTGAAGCAATTAGATTTTCCGGGGTATCGGTGCTTGAGTCTTTCAGGACATCCTTAACAAAAAGTTCACCATCTTCGTCAATGGGTGTTTCAAGAGAACCTATCCCGTGCGATATTTCAATTGTATCAGTTATGTTCTTGAGCTGTTTAACTGAAAAATTTAATTCCTGCGCCATTTCGGCTAATGTAGGGGACCTGCCAAGTTCACCATGGAGATGTTCCCAGTTTTTTATCCATTTCTTTAATGATTCCCAGATATGAGACGGTATTCGGATAGTTTTAGATTGCTCTTCAATCGCACGACGGATGGATTGTTCAATCCAGTAAGTCGCATAGGTTGATAGTAAAACTTTTTTTCCTGGTTTGTATTTTTTGATTGCACGCATAAGTCCGAGGTTACCTTCTTCTACTAAATCCAGTAAATCTATCCCCGGTCGGCAATATTTTTTTGCTAAGGGTAATACCAGATGCAGGTTTGATTCTATTATTTTTTTTGTCGCTTTAGAATTGCCCTTTTTTGCCTTTAAGAAAAGTTTTTTGAATTCCTGCTTGGACAGTTTAGGAATTTTATCCACCCTTGAAAGATATGTGTCTGCAATACCCCTTATTCTCATAATGAGCCCATTCAGGTCACAAGCGTTACGCCAAACACAAAATTGTCAAAAAGAGTTTTTATATTACCGATATTGACAATAAACAAATCAATTTTAATGTCCGGTGATAACAGGACTCTCCAGCCGAAGTTTGATTCATTGGTGGATGAATTCCAGTCCAATAAAAAATATGAATGTTTTGTTGGGTAACCAACACACAAGAACTGATTTAATTCCCATTCCTCTTTATTCATAAGAGAGTTGCTATAGTTCATTCCTGTCTGCAATACAGCGTTAGCTAGATTACTGAAATCTCTGGCTACAACCAGATAATATTCCTGGTGCTGTTTATAATATATTCCAAATGAAAAGTCCAGTGGTTGATTAAATGGATGTTGTCTTCGTAGAAGATGATATTTTGTATGGATTGCCATTTCAGACATTTTTTGTTTGAATAAATCTATGGTGAAGTCCCTGTATTCTTTCAGGTCAACGGCCACCCCCGCTTCGCATTGTGAATTAAATCCATAGTTAAAGCCAATATAAAATTTATGAAGTCCGAAAGTAAATTCCCTTTCGTTTACAGTATACGGGGAAGGTGTAAGTATGTTGCCCGTGTAGCCATATAAACTCTGTGCATTAACAAGGTATCCATAGGTATCCTGCTTGCCAAAGGAATAACTTGCACTACAAACTATCAATACATAAAAAGCCAGAGCATAAATAGTTTTTAAAATTATATACCCTCCATGCCCATAACAATTTCAGATATTTATAATTTCCTAATACTTTGAAAAATTATACTACTTAAATACAAAAAAGTCAATAACAGTTATATTTTGTTATAATTTTTTGTTTTAATCTTGCAAATTTAATAAAAAAAATGTAAAATTTAAATGTCCATAAGGATAAGAGACAATATCTTTATTTCATACATATCGTATAGAAAATTGGGCAAATACTAAAGATGAACAAAATCCTGATAGTTGATGATGATGAAGAAATTGTAAGCTTTCTAGAAGTTGTTCTTCAACAGAAAAACTATCAGGTAATCACCGCTTGCAATGGACAGGAAGGATTAAAAAAAGCCAAGGAGAATATACCTAACCTGGCACTGGTAGACATTATGATGCCGATTATGAATGGTCATGAGTTATGTGAAAAGTTAAAGGACGACCCGGACACTAAACATATTCCGATAATTATAATAACTGGTAGGGAGATGTTAGACGATGAAGTTGATAAAATACTGGAAAGAAGGGCTGATTGGTATATGCCAAAACCCCTTGACATTAAATATTTGTTAGAGAAAATAGAAAGTCTCATTATTAAGAAACAGAGACTCAACCCCAGATAAAAAATTTTTTTTGGGGGGGGGTATTTACATTTTCATTATAATATGCTATAATTATAGCGTTGTGAAGTTTGAAATTACAGAATTCTTCATGTTTACAATTCCAATGGAGCTGTATTTCTCACCAGAAATCAGTATCATTTCTTGTAAAACAATCTTGTAATATTTTCAAAAAATTAGCTTCACATGGGTAGGTGATTTTTTAATGAAGGGCACAGTAAAATGGTTCAATTCTGGTAAGGGATATGGATTCATTTCAACCGAAGAGGGCAAGGACATATTTGTACACTTCTCATCAATTAAGGGAGATGGTTACAAAAGCCTTAATGAGGGAGACAAGGTTGAATTCGAAATAACTACCGACCAGAAGGGTGACAAGGCAAAAGATGTTGTAAGGATATAAGAGTCTCGTATCTTACACAAATAAAAAGCCATCCTGATTAATTTCAGGATGGTTTTTTTATTCTTTACGGTCTTCAGGTTCCAATTGACAAAAATAGTTTATGTATGTTATAATAAGACGTAGAATATAAATAAATCAGAACATACAATAAGATTCAGGGAGGAGCGATGAAAAAAGTATTGATAATCGTTGGAATTGTAGTTGTGTTGCTTGTTGCAGGAATTATTTTTATGTCAAGTTTGGTACCGGACATAAAAAAGTTTGAATATTTAAACTCTCCGCAGATAAGCAGTAAGGCAGACCAGAAAATGATAGTTGTTGAAGTTACCGGTGATCCGAGCACCGCCGGTAAGAAAGAAATCGGGGTCCTGTTTAAGATGTTCTTTACATTAAAAGGCAAAAACAAAGATATGAAAATGGTATCGTTGCGAGCACGCTGGCCGAAGCCTGTCGAAACACCCAGGGAACAGTGGCTGGGTATATGGGCTATGCCAATATCCGAAAACGTAACGGAACTTCCTGATATAAAAAGCGATGTAGCCATTAAAATAGATACCTGGAAGTATGGCGAAGTTGCTGAAATACTGCATCTCGGTCCCTACAGCGAAGAGGCGGTTACAATCGAAAAACTTATAAACCACATAAAAAGCAGCGGTTACGTTACATCTGGACCTCATGAAGAGGAATATTTGAAGGGACCCGGTATGCCGTTTATAAAACCAAAGGACTATGCTACAATAATCAGGTATCAGGTGAAAAAAGTAAAAGGCAAGTAATTGTCATAATTTTGTAATTTTGGGGACACATCACTTAATTATTTTTAGGTTATAGAGAAACAGCCGATTTAAATGTATTTTTGAAGAGTAGCATAGAAGTTTTCGTGAGTTGCTATAGCGTATAAATAAACCGTCGCTTCTTTGCTGTTATATTCGTAAGCAAGCAGGTAGAGCTGATGGTGGATTTTGAATTTATGAACCCTTATATATGAAAGTGCGCCTTTTTTCTGTTCACCTAAAAGAGGGTTGACTGTAATTTTCCGTAATTCTTCTTTAATAACAGACTGTTCTTTAGGGTAGAATTTCTTGTACTGGCGTTCAAATTTTGGGAGAGCTTTCAGGTCAGCCATTATATTTTAAAAGGTTTTGCCAGTCCTAAGGCCTTTTCTGTCCGGGCTTCTTCTATATCCTTTATGAATTGCAAGGGTAAATCCGGGTTATCCTCTGAGATTAAGGCAAGCTCAATGAACCGTTCAATTAGATTACTAATGCTCCGATGCTCCATTTTGGCTCTTATTTGAACTTTATGCCTGATTTGATCAGGCAACCTGATGCTCGTTATGGTATTACTCATGGTTGCGCTCTCCTTTTTTGTCGTTTACAATGTATTACATCCTAATACATTATAATACAGATATTGATATTTGTCAAGAGTTTTTTAAAGAAATCTGGATACAGAAGCCAACCTTAATCCGGACTTTTATCCTGATGTGTTTATCATAGGTGGAATTGTGTATTTTACTGTTTTATGATGGCCTGTCCTGATAATTACGCCCGATTTAATAAGAGGTTTTAAAACATAATGTGCTCCCGGGATTGTTGTTTTAATTGCTCTGGCTATGTCACTAATACCCATTATTCTATGTTCCTGTATGACCCGCAGAAGTTTTTCCTGTTTTAAAGTAAGCGAAATTTGTGTGTTTGTGGTTATACCGGTTGATAGTATCCGTTTATAGAGGCGTTCAAGAGTTGCTAATATTGTTTCAGACATGAATTCTAACCATGCACTAAGAGGGTATTTTTCTACCTGCACCCTTTGGAGGTTTTTGATGTAGAAATTCCTGTTTTCAAGTAAGACCTCATCAAGCGAGAAAACATGCAGTGTATCAAAGCCCCTGCGGTATAATTCCCATGTTGCAAGCGCTCTCGCGCACCTGCCATTGCCGTCACGGAAGGGATGTATATTAACAAATTGAAGGTGAATAAGTGAAGATGAAAAAACAGCAGGGATATCCTTTGACCTGCCATTCAGCCAATCGACGAATTCTTTCATCAAACCCGAAACTTTCCGCCAGTTAGGAGCCGAATATATACCCGCCCTTACATCTACTTTCCTATATTCACCGATGAACCCACCGTCAACAGCTCCCGCAGCTATAATAGCGTGAAGGCGTTTAATATCTTTTTCAGATATGATAGATTTTTTTTCATTTTTGGTTATCCATCTAATTGCATCGATGTAATTTTTAGCCATTCGGATGTGCTTCTCGGGATAACCCAAAACTTGCTTGCCTTCAAACAAGGTCTCTACTGCTTCAAGAGAGAGCGTGCAGCCCTCTATTGCAGTAGAACCGTGTGCAGATTGGACTACGGCATCTCGCACCAATGATGGGATCCATGGAAGCCTGATGCTTGATTCCTGGATTTTTGAACGAAGTTCGGTAATCTTTTCCAGTAATCCCAGCGTCCTGTTGTTGACTTTGAAGTCTGGATGCCACATAATTATCGCTCCCAATCTTGCATAAAGTTTACATAAAGTTTTGCATAAAGTCAAGTTCGTATTGGTAATTCTGGTTAAAACTCATGTTGCAGTTAAGCCGTTGTAAGTCATTCTGACCCGAATTCGGGGAAGAATCTCAATCATTTGTGGAATACCCTACATTAATTTCAAATATTTGCAGCAACCTTGATAAATAGGTATAATTGTTTAATGAAAAAATACCTTTTTGATAAGCCATTAAGAGAAGGTTTTATTAAATCTCGCCCCAACCGTTTCGTGATGCAAGTAGTGGTCAACGGAAAGATTGTTCGTTGTTTTTGTCCATGCTCTACCAGAATTGGTAGTTTAAAATTTGAAAACATACCATGTCTTTTGTCGGCTAATAAAAATAACGGCACCCAGTACACAGTTGAAGCAATATCATTGAATCCCCTGTCCGCTAAAAGAAGAAGTTGGATAGGAATAAATCAAACAAAAATTAATTCCTACAGAGAGCATTTTTTCCGTAACCGGCAGTTAAACAGAATCTTGAGTAAAATAACCAGTGTAAAGAGAGAATATCCGCTTAGTAGAACAAGGATTGATTTACTTGTTGATTCTACGCTCATAGAAATAAAAACACCTTTAACCAGCTTGTCCTATAAAAATAAGCTGAGCCGGGATGCTGCATTTAATTCCTATCACAGAACAGTTAAGCACTATAAAGTGCTTTTTAACAATGTAGGTAATTTAAAAAGGGCAATTGTCCTTCACTGTTTTATGTATGATGCAAATATTTACAAAGATATTTTATCGAATATAAAAAACCAAAGAATGCGCAATATAATAATTAGAGCAACTAACAGTGGGGTTGAAAATTGGCAGGTTAATCTTAAAATAGATGTAAAAGGCGTAAGGCTTAACCTGAAAAAAGCGTGAAAAACGCATTTTTTGAATTTAATTTCTCTTGATTTTATGACTGAAAAAATATATAATCTTCATACAAAGTCCTTTGTTTCACAAACCTCACTTTTAGTTAGGTTAATGAAATATGCCCAAAGGTATCAAAAATATTCAATTTTCCTTCTCAAAAAACAACTTAACACACTATGGTGGACTATTCCTAATTTACAAATTTTGCAAAAAATTAAATCTCAAGTGGTATCTTCAAAACTATGTGAAATTTCGCCAAAGAAATCAAGAATATCAAACAGCAGAATTTATTTTAATTTTGATTTACATAATAATTGCTGGGATAGGACGAATAGAAAATGCGAAGCATCTTGGATACAATGGAGTAATCAAAAAAATTCTTGGAATAAAAAAATTTCCACATTCCACAGCAATAAGACGCTTTCTATACCGTCTTACTCCACAGGCAATCCAGCAAATAGTGAAAGTTCACAATATAATACAGAGGAAAATATTTTGTATCTTACATCCCAAAACGAGTATAACACTTGATATAGACGGAACAGTATTAACGGTTTTTGGCAAACAGCAGAGAACAAAAGTTGGATTTAATCCCAAGAGAAGAGGAGCAAGGAGTTATTTGGCGATGTTGTGTTTTGAGTCAGATAGAGAATTCTGGTATGGTAGTTTAGAGTCCGGAAATACCTCGCAAGTGACAGTCGCACCACAGATCATTAAAGAATGTTTGGAGAAATTACCATATCCTATTTATCGTGTTAGAATTCGTGGTGATAAGATTTTTTACAGTCATAAATTCATAGAAGATTACCTTGAACAGGAAAATATCTACTATACGATAGAAGCAGATACAGAGGGAAGTGGAATACAATCAAAAACAGAACAAGCAAAATATTGTCATTACAAAGGAGATTGGGAAGTAGCAGAATTCAGATTTCAACCGACTAACTGGGAAAAGTCACATCGTTTTGTAGTCCAACGACGACCAATACCAGAAGATCCAGATGAACGTTCGCAATTAAAACTATTTGAGATGAACAACTATGGTTATCGTGTAGTGGTGACTAATCTCAGACTCAAACCCAGACATATCTGGAACTTTCACTCAAAGAGAGCTTTGGGTGCTGAACAAAATATCAAAGAACTAAAATTAAATTATCCATTAGCCAAAATACCTACAAAAAGTTATACAGCAAACATCACATATTTTCAAATACTTCTATTCGCATTTAATATTATCAACTGGTTCAAATGGTTATGCTTACCAGAAAAATATCATTACAAAACTTTACAAACTATCAGAGAACGATTGATAGTAATACCAGCAGAATTAACCAGACCCGGGAATAAAAACAGATTAGAATTTCCTGCTGCTTATCCATACAAAGAACTATTTAATCAGGCAATAAAGAATATTAACAAAATGAAACAAATATGAAATATTCAAAAATTTGCAAGGAATTTAAAAATTTCAAAGAACGTTTATCGTCTGAACTGGATTCAAAAAATGCGTTTTTCACGCTTTTTTCAGGTTAAAAAATACTTCAAGTTGCGGAATAATATATTTCTGCAACAGCATTAATTTCAAAACCTATTGACAACTGTATATTTGTACAGTATAATATATGTAACCTAAAACGAGATAGGGGTAATAGAAACATGAGGCAGGTTGACCTTACTAGAAGACAAAAGGAAATATATGATTATATTGTACGAGATATCAAGACTAAAGGATTCCCTCCTACCATAGCTGAAATCCGTAAAGAATTTTATTTTAAATCCCCTACAGCAGTTAGTGATCATCTCTCAGCGATAGCAAGAAAAGGTTACATTAAACGACACTCCTATACTTCACGCGGAATAAAGCTCGTAAAAAGTTCTGGTAATGGGAAGGATATAGTTCAAATTCCTGTAGTGGGAACAATTGCTGCAGGAGAACCGATTCAAACCCTGGAAGAAATCCAAGAGACAATTTCAATTCCGAAAGATGAATTAGGTAATACAGGCATACATTATGCTTTGCGTGTTCAAGGTAATAGTATGATAGATGAAGGTATTTTTGATGGAGATGTTGTCATTATACGAAAACAAGAGACTGCCGATAATGGGCAATCCGTTGTGGCTATTATTGATGGTGACAGCGCTACACTAAAAAAACTCTATCATGAAAAAAACAAAATAAGATTGCAGCCAGCAAATCCTTTATTTTTGCCTTTTTATCCAAAAGAAATCGAAATACGAGGTATTGTTGTAAAAATAATACGCAACTCAGAACAAATAACAGAAAAAGATGATACTCCCCAATCTAAGTTTAAGAGACACATTGATTATTCTTGGGATTATTCGGGTGAAAAAACAAAATCATTTACACATGGTTTACATACTTATCCTGCTATGTTCATTCCACAAGTGGCAAGACGCCTTTTACAGAAGTATAGTAAAAAAGGTGATACAATATGTGATATATTTTGCGGTTCTGGCACTGCCCTTGTTGAAAGTAAAGTATTAAGTAGAAATGCTTATGGAATAGACCTGAATCCCTTAGCCATATTTTTGGCAAAGGTGAAAACAATAGCGTTGAATCCTTCATTATTAAACAACAGATACTTTCAACTCCTGAATAGGATTGAGAAAATAAAAGATGAAAGTATAAAGAAGCCAGATTTTTTTAATGTAGATTTTTGGTTTAAAAAAGATGTAGCAATCAAGTTAGCCAAGATAAAAAAAGCCATCAATGAAATTGAACAAGAAAGCCAGAAGAATTTTTTTCTAGTAGCCTTTAGTGAAACAGTCCGACTAAGCTCTAATACCAAAAACGGTGAGTTTAAGCTTGTAAAAATTCACGAAGAGAAATTAAAGGACTACAGTCCAGATGTGCTGGGCATTTTCAAGAAAAAAGTCGAATCAAATATCTTAAAGATGGAAGAGTTTTATAAAAATTATGATAAAAATACCTGGATTAAAATAATATATGGAGATTCCTCAAAAGAAAACGGTATCAAGGAAAACTCTATTGACTGCATAATTACGTCGCCTCCTTATGGAGATAGCAGGACTACGGTTGCTTATGGGCAATTTTCCAGATTGTCTGCTCAGTGGCTGGACCTTTTAGAAGATCCAGACACAGCTTCCGGGGTAGATAATGAATTGCTTGGTGGGAAAACCGTAAAGGAACTAAAGCATAATCTTAATTCAAACTATTTGAATATGATTTTGAAGGAAATTTCAAATAAGGATGAAAAACGAGCCAAAGAAGTACTAAGCTTTTTTATTGGTTTGGAAAAATGTCTTAGGCAGGCCTTTAAAATACTTAAACCAAATAAATACTTCTGTGTTGTAATAGGAAACCGTCTTGTTAAACAAGTAAGAATCCCTACAGATTTTATAATAGCCGAGCTGTGTGAAAATATAGGATTTACCTGCGAAGATATATTCGTGAGAAATATTCCGGGTAAAAGGATGCCTTCAAAAAACTCTCCTTCTAACGTAACCGGGCATACTGAAGAAACTATGCTAAAAGAAAGTATAGTGATATTAAGAAAACTGAAAAGAGAGGATAACTAATGACGCTTAATGAACTAAAGAAAAGGTTAAAAGCATTAAAAGCAAGGGGTTTCATTAAATCACAACGCAAAGGTCCTACGGGAATTGGCTATACTTTCGAATCAGAATTGGATTTAAAGGAAACAAACATTGCAGTGCCTGACCTGGGAGGGCGGATAGAATTAAAAACAACAAGAGAAAATTCAAATTCCCTTGTTACTTTATTTACGTTTAATAAAGCAGTTTGGCAAATACATCCCAAACAAGCAATTAAAAAGTACGGTTATTTTGATGAAAATAAACGTCATTGTTTGTATGTGACTGTTTCCTTCAGAAATCCGAATAATCAAGGCCTATTATTGGCAATTGATAAATCGAAAGAAAATCTTCATTTAAAAGATAAGACAGGCCTCCTTATTGGTAATTGGAAGATGAGCCATATCGTTGCGAAATTTCTTTCCAAGATGGGCAGACTAATAGTAGTTTTTGCAGATTCAAGAAAAAACAGCGCAGGTGATGAAGAGTTCTTTTACAAAAAGGCCTATTTATTGGAAAATCCCTCAGATGACAATTTTGTAACTGCCATTAAAAAGAAATCCGCTTTTGTTGATATTCGGATGTATCTAAAACCGGATGGTTCTGTAAGAAATCATGGTACTGGTTTCCGTGTGTATGAGAGAGATTTGGGATTATTGTATAAGACCAGGAAAGAATTGATTTAGACATATTTAACTATGTCAGACCTTGCTATGCTAAAGCTTCAAAGAGTAAACTTGCCTAATTTGACTAAGTCTATTCTCGTGGTCGCTTACTGGACGATTTTAGAACTACTGATGAATATTATTTGTTATTCAAAAATCAAGCAATAGATGTTTTTAATTGAGTTAATTACTTATTCATTCAAAGATTTTTTTATTAATTCTTTAACTTCTTCAATTGAACGTTTGAATTTTTCTTCTTTTTGTATTGTGTTATGATATGGTAGTAAATCAAAATACATTATACGGGTTTTTTTGTTTTTGTCTTTTTCGGTTAAATATTTCATTTCATTGTTTTCATAAAATCTTAATGCCCTTGTATTATTATATGCATTGACAATAATATATCTACAGCCGGTTTTATTATTCACAAGAAAAAATATTTTCAAGAATGCCAGTATATTCGAACCTATTTTTTTATTTTGGTGTAAACGAGATACCCCCAATCTTCCAATCTTTACAGTGGGATAAGTTTTTAAGTTCTGTTTTGATTTCGGATAATCTCTTGTTCTTATTTCATCAGTAAGATTAACGCTATCATTACTTACGCTGAACATGGCGAAAATTTCATTATTATTTACATATAGGTAGGTTTTAGCTAACAAAGATTTTTGATATTCTTTGGCATCGTTACTAAAAAAATCATTTAAATCTTTATCATCACAATCAAAAATAATTTCCTTGGTTAAATCAAGGGGGTTTATCTCAAAAATTGAGGATGTAGTCATTTAGAAATGATTTCTTGTTTTCTTAAAACAGAAATAAAGGTTTTGATTGCACATTCTACTTCTTTTTTAGAAGCACATTTATTCTTGTTTGCATTGGCGAGTTTTTGAAAGTTTTCCGCTTCTTTTCCTTTTAACGTGGGTGTTTTTGAAATCGCTGTTGCCATTTTACCTTCTCCTATAAAAAAGTTACTTTAAATATTTATTTAATTTTCTTATCGGTTAGTTTCATTGCTTACTATATTATACCAGATTTTAATAATATCTTCAAGGTTTTTTCAAAAAAGATAATGAAATATTCCCTGACCAAAAATTTATTACCCTTATTGTCTTAATGTGTTTTGCTTTTGGATAATGTTTGATTATGGAAGCGTTAAGTTTGCTGTTTTCATATTGTAATAATTTAGCCTGAATTGTTCTTATGGTTCCAACCCAGAGGAATACAACAGCTGCTCTTAAAGCATTGATTTTAAGACATTCTATAGATTCTTTGACATAATTGAAAGGGTATGTTCCAGATACCGGAATTATTGACTTCCTAATCCACCTATTACGTTTGGAGACAGGCTTCAGAATCTGAGGTTAAAAAAGCAAATCCATCAAAAACAGTTGGCCCGGATGATAGGTGTAAACAGGGAAACTATCCGCAGGTATGAGAATAATTTAACCAGGCCGGATAAACATATCAGGGCACAGCTTGAGGAAATACTGGATATGTAGTTTTAACGTTGGAAGACACCACCACAAAGCACCAAAAAAGGTGTGGTATAGTTGGATTTTCAAGAGCACTTGATAAATTATTAACAAATTTATAAAATGTATTTATAACCCATGGAAAATAAAACTAAAGGTCAAGTCGAATCACAAATCTGTGAAGCAATAATTAAATTCGAGAAAGAATATATGGGTAGAGGACCTACGGAAACTAAAACTTATATTCTAAGAGATATGATTTTTGTGCGGCTCAAAGGAGTACTTACTCCGGCAGAAGAGCAGTTATCGAAAAAAGCCGAAGGTGCTGATATGATTAAAAGAACTCGACTGTTATTGCTTGAAACCGCTAGACCTTTACTTGAAAAAGTAATCCATGAAATATCGGGATGTAAAATCAAAAGTCTTCATACGGATATAAGCACAAAAACCGGAGAAAGAATACTGGTTTTTAGTTTGGACAGAAATTACGAAGAGGAATTTTTATAACTTTAAAATTTATCTTGAAAATGTATTTTTAATTTAGTATTGTAATATTATCAGTTTTAGGTTTGGGTAGACTTTTAGAATGCCCTCTTTTAGGGCTGTTTTTAAGTAAGCCAACATACTATTTCAATCTCTTATAAAAGGGGTGGGAATATGATGTTGGTTTTTTTATTGTGGGAGATTTTGAAATGGGAAAGGAAAAAGAACAGATAGAATTTGCAATAAGTGAAAGGGTAGGGGATATCCTGGATGTCCAAATGGGCGAAGGTAGCGATCATATAACAACAAATATTAACGATGAAGCTATACTTATTAGATTAAAAAACGCTCTTTCTCTCGCAGAAAGATATGTAATGAAAAACCCTGAGGGAGCTAAAGCAATAAAGGAGTTGAAAGAAAAGATAATCGAAAACGTTAAATCACAACTTGAAAATATAATTAAGGAACTAACAAACACAAAAGTAACTAATATTTATTCTGATATAAATACTAAAACAGGAGAGAGGATAATAGTGATTACTGTTGACGAGAATTTAGAAGAAAAATTTAAGAGAAGATAATGAAAAATCTTAACTAAACAACTATGAATATTGACACTAAATGGTACCAATTGTCAGTTGAGGAAGTTCTAGCGAAGTTATCCTCAACTATAACCGGGCTTACTGATGAGGAAGCAGAAAAAAGGTTAGATGAATTTGGCCCCAACCAACTTGTTACCCGTAAACCAGAAAGTTTGTTTATTATTTTTTTAAGACAATTTCAAAGTCCGCTTATATACATACTATTAATTGCTGCAATTATTTCGTTTTTCTTCGGAAAGATGTCAAATGTGGCTGTTATTTTTGCAGTTCTTATGGTTAATGCAATAATGGGATTTATTCAGGAAAGCCGTGCCGCCAAGTCAATGGAATCCCTCAAAGAACTTGCCGCACCGAAAGCAAAGGTTTTGCGTGAAGGCAGGCATATGGAAATATCTACAAGAAATATAGTTCCAGGTGATGTTATTTTACTTGAGTCAGGAACAAAGATTTCTGCAGATGCAAGGGTAATTGAATCAATAAGGTTGCAGGTAAATGAGGCTTCTCTTACCGGAGAATCACTGCCAGTTTTCAAAATTTCTGATTCTATCAAAGCAGATACAGGACTTTCCGACAGAATAAACACGGTCTATTCTGGTACAATAGTAGTCTCTGGTAGAGCTAAGGCAGTAGTTGTTGCTACAGGAATGAATACAGAAATTGGAAAGATTGCTGAAATAATTCAAACCACGCCAGAACCCAAAACACCTTTCCAGCGGAAAATGGAGGGGCTGGGAAAAATTATCATCATTGTTGTTGTAATACAGATAACATTGGCCTTTTCCATAGGTTATTTTTTAAGGGGAATGAATTTTTATGATATATTTATGGTTGCATTAAGTCAGATGGTATCCTCAATTCCGGAAGGTCTGCCGGTTGCCGTAACAGTTGCGCTTGCTGTTGGAATGCAAAGAATGGCAAAAAGAAAAGCATATATAAGAAAGCTGGCAGCAGTAGAAGGGCTTGGAAGCGCTACTGTAATATGCTCTGACAAAACAGGTACCCTTACCCGTAACGAAATGACATCAAAGCGTATGGCAACAATAGACAAAGAAATAGAGATTCCGGGTGTCGGATATAATATAAATAACCCTATTGATTTAGAAAACGAAGATGATATAAAACATTTACTAAAAATTGCTGCACTTTGTAATAATGCTTATGCAGAAAAGCTCTCCGAAAAGAGCACCGAGTTAAAAGTTGATGGAGATCCTACGGAAATTGCTTATCTTGTTTTAGCGATGAAAGGTGGTATAGATTTAGAACATCTTGAAATTCATTACCCAAGGTTAGATGAAATCCCTTTTGAATCACAATTGCAGATGATGTTGACCAAACACGAAGCATCCGAAGGCAAACACATTATATGTGTTAAGGGCGCTCCGGAAAAAATCATAGAATTTTGTGGTTTTTATATTCAAGATGGTAAAATATCTCCTTTGACAGACCCTCTGCGTAAGAATTTATTAGATAAATCAGAATCTCTGGCAAAAGAGGCCTTAAGAGTTTTGGGATTTGGTTTCTTAGAAACAGAGACTAAGAATGTTGAGCCGAAGGCAAAATCCCGATTTATCGGGGATGAAAAATTAGATATTGCATCTTTGAAGGACAAACTTGTTTTTATAGGTTTGATAGGAAACATTGACCCACCAAGAGAAGAGGTTAAAGAAGCAATTAAATTGTGTCAGAAAGCAGGAATAAGAACAATGATGATTACAGGCGACCATCTCTCAACCGCCGAGGCAGTAGCTATTGAGTTAGATATACAGAAAAAAGAACAAAAGGGAATCACTGGAGATGTTTTGAATTTTATGACTGACGAAGAACTGGATAGTGTTGTACAAAATTTCAATGTTTTTGCCAGGATTGAACCAAAACATAAGTTTCGCATTGTTCAGTCGCTACAGAGGCAGAATGAAGTAGTTGCAATGACTGGCGATGGAATTAACGATGCTCCAGCCATTGCATCGGCAGATATAGGTGTTGCTATGGGAATAATAGGGACAGATATAGCAAAAGAAGCAAGCGATATGGTTATTGCTGATGACAATTTTGCAACTATTGTTAATGCGGTAGAGGAAGGCCGCGGCATAACTGCCAATATGCGAAAAACACTACTATATTTGTTATGTGCAAGCAATACCGAGATTCTGACATTATTAACCGCCTTATCTGTGGGAAGCGATTTGCCGTTACTTCCGCTACAAATTCTATGGATAAATTTAGTTACTGAGGGTGCGCTCACAGTAAATCTTATAATGGAACCCAAAGAAGAAGATGTAATGCACCAACCACCTGACAAGAAAAATGAACCAATAATAACAAAACACTTGCTTAAACTTTTATTATTTCGCTCACCAATTATGGCAGCAGGAATAATAGGTCTTTTCTTATATGAAATAACAAGGGGACAGGGATTACTTTACGCTCGTACAGTTACATTTACAACACTTGCTTTTACTCAGTGGGTTAACGGCATCAATTGTCGTTCCGAAAAAAAATCTATATTTAAAATGCCATTTTTTAGCAACAAATATTTAATCGCAGGTCTTACAGTTGGCATTATTTTACATCTGTCAGTGCTTTATGTTCCATTTTTACAACAACTTTTTTCTACTACTCCTATATCATTGACTGATTGGCTAAAGATAGTTTTAGTTGGAAGTACTATATTCTGGGCAGAAGAAATAAGAAAATACGTTGCCGGCAGAGTAAAAAACGAATCGGAGGTTTGTTAAGAAGGTGGAGAAATGGCAAAAATTTATATTATTGATGTTACTAACCGTGATGGAGTACAGACAGCACGGCTCGGATTAGCAAAATTAGAGAAAACATTAATAAACATTTATCTCAATGAAATGGGTATTTTTCAGTCAGAGTTTGGTTTTCCTGTTACAAGACATGAGATAAACTATCTTAATGCTAATTTAGAACTGCAAGAATCAGGATTACTTAAACCAATCAGATTAAGTGGTTGGTTGCGTGCTACAGTAGGAGATGTAGAAACAACATTTAAAAATGTACCTAAACTGAAACATATGAATATATCAATATCTACTTCTGACCAGATGATAACTTATAAGTTTCAAGGTAAACTTGACCACAAATCAGTAATAAAAGAGATGGTTGAAGCATTAAGATTAGCCAAACAGTCAGGTGCTGAAACAGTTGGAGTAAATGCTGAAGATGCATCAAGAACAAGAATGGAGTATTTAACAGAATTTGCGTTAGCAGCTAAAGAAAACGGTGCTGACAGAATAAGATATTGTGATACTTTAGGGTATGATTCACCTGATACTATATATGAGCGAATTTTTAAATTAGCAGAAGCAGTAAAGATACCTATTGAACTACATTGTCACAATGATTTAGGTATGGCTGTTGGCTGTTCGGTGATGGGTGCAAAAGGTGCTATTGATGCCGGTGTAGATGCTTATGTAAATACCACTGTAAACGGTATTGGTGAAAGGTGTGGTAATGCTGATTTAGTTGGCTGTATTCTTGCCATAAAAAAATCAAGTGGTTTTGCTAATAAATACATACTTGATGAACGTGTTGATTTAAGTAAATCATGGAAAATTACAAAATCTGCAAGTTATGCGTTCGGTGTTGCTATAGCAATAAACCAGCCGGGGATAGGAGCAAACGCTTTTGCCCATGAATCAGGTATTCATGCTGACGGTGCCCTAAAGGACTGGCGGAACTATGAACTCTACCACTATGAAGAACTTGGCAGGGGTGAACCTGAAATAATTGAAACAGGCAGACAGATTGTTGCAGGTGAATATTCCGGAATAAAAGGGTTCAGAAATGTTGCTGGTAAATTAGAAATAGAGTTCAAAACAGATGAAGAAGCAACAAAAATACTTGAATTAGCACGCTATGCTAATGTTCATACACAAAAACCTTTAACCAACGACGAATTACGATTTATTGCAAAATATCCTGAACAGGCAAGAAAGATTTTAACAGTAACACCGTGAAGCTGTGAATGTTTTATCTTCTGGATGACTGATTATGGAAATAAAGACCAATTTTTTGGTTATAGGTAGCGGTATTGCTGGATTAAGTTTTGCATTGAAAGCTGCTGCTTACGGTCAGGTAACAATAATCACTAAACGAAATTTATACGAGAGCAATACATATTATGCTCAAGGTGGAATTGCTGCTGTGTTCAGCAAAGAAGATTCTTTTTCTGCTCATATCAAAGATACACTAAAAACAGGAAATGGTCTTTGTAATAAAGATATTGTTAAATTGGTTATAGGAAATGGTCCGGAACGAGTAAAAGAACTGATTAACTACGGTGTTAATTTCAGTTTAAGTAAGAATGACAAAAGACAATTTGACCTTTCTCTTGAAGGTGGACACTCGCAACGACGCATACTTCATGTTGCTGATATTACTGGTAAAGAAATTATGTCCAAACTTGCAGAACAGGTAAAGAAAAATAAAAATATCACTGTATACGAAGAATGTGTTGCGATAAATTTAATCACAGATTCAAAAACAGAAAAGAAAAGATGCTGGGGTGCTTATGTATTAGATAAGAAGAAAGGAATTATTCATACTTTTCTTGCCCAAATAACCGTACTGGCAACCGGGGGTGTTGGTAAAGTATATCTCTATACATCCAATCCTGATGTTGCTACTGGTGATGGTATTGCTATGGCGTATCGTGCTGGAGCAAAAATTGCTAATATGGAATTTATGCAGTTTCATCCAACCTGTCTTTATCATCCACTGGCAAAATCTTTCCTGATTTCCGAGGCTGTTCGTGGAGAAGGTGGAATCCTTCGGTTATCTGACGGAACAGCTTTTATGAAAAGATATCATCCATTAAAAGAACTTGCTCCGAGAGATATTGTTGCTCGTGCCATAGACAATGAATTGAAACAATGTGGTGAAGATTGTGTTTTCTTAGATATAACTCATAGGAAACCAGTATTCATAAAAAAGAGATTTCCAAATATTTACCGAGAATGTCTTTCTTTTGGAATTGATATAACTAAAGAACTTATTCCAGTGGTTCCTGCAGCACATTATCTCTGTGGCGGGGTAGTTACTAACGAATATGGAAGAACCAGTATAAATAAGTTGTATGCTATCGGTGAAGTTGCCTCTACTGGATTACACGGAGCTAACCGACTTGCATCAAATTCGCTTTTAGAAGCGCTAGTTTTTGCTCATCAAGCAGCAAATATGGTAAAAGAAGAAATTAAAACAAAAGATTCTTTTCCAAGAGTTCCTTCTTGGAATATTGGTGGTGCTGTAGATAGTAAAGAAGCTGTAATAGTGGCTCATAACTGGGAAGAAATCCGTCGCTTAATGTGGAATTATGTAGGTATTGTGCGTACAAATAAAAGACTTGAACGTGCTAAACGAATAATTAAATTTCTCCAAAAAGAAATCAATCGGTACTATTGGGATTTTACTATTACCGGTGATTTAATTGAACTACGCAATATTGCTACAGTAGCTGAACTAATTATCAGGTCAGCAATACAGCGTAAAGAAAGTCGGGGTTTGCATTATAACCTTAATTATCCGAAAGAGGACAATATTCACTGGAAAAAGGATACAATAGTATAAAAATACAAATTCTTGCAAGGAGGCAACAATATGGCTACACCTGTAGAAAAATGGGTTGAAGAACAAGCAAAATTAACTAAACCGGACAAAATCTGGTGGTGTGATGGTTCAGAAGAAGAAGCACATAAACTTATAGAAATTGGGATAAAAGAAGAAAAAATTAATAATGTTCCCATATTCCAAGAATTAAACCAAAAGATCTGGCCTAAGGCGTATTATCACAGAAGTCATCCAACAGATGTTGCTCGTACCGAACATTTGACTTATGTCTGTCATCCGGACCTGCCTAGTCGGCAGACAGGTAAAGATACAGCAGGGCCAAACAATAACTGGATGGAACCAAATGAAGCGAAAAGTTTGATGACAAAACTTTCTGATGGTTGTATGAAAGGAAGGACAATGTATGTTCTTCCGTATATGATGGGAAACACGGATTCTCCTTATGCAAAAGCGTGTGTTCAACTGACCGATAATTCCTATGTGGCAATCAGTATGAGAATTATGACCCGCATGGGAAAACACATAATTGAGAAGATTGGAAATTCAGAAAATTTTGTGAAAGGATTACATTCTTGTGGTGATTTTGACCCGAACAAGCGGTTTATTATGCATTTTCCTGATGAACATCTGGTCTGGAGTATTGGTTCTGGTTACGGAGGAAATGCACTATTAGGTAAGAAATGTTTTTCGTTACGAATAGCCTCCTGGCTCGGATTAAAAGAAGGTTGGCTTGCCGAACATATGGTAATAATAGGTATCCAGTGTCCAAATGGTGATATGACCTATGTATTAGCAGCTTTTCCCTCTGCTTGTGGTAAAACTAATTTAGCAATGCTTGAGTCAACTTTACCGGGATATAAAGTATGGACTGTAGGTGATGATATTGCCTGGATAAACATAGGTCCTGATGGTAGATTTTATGCTATTAATCCTGAAATAGGGCTTTTTGGTGTTGTCCCGGGAACTTCTATGAAAACTAACCCAAACATGATGAAATCTTTAAAAGCAGACAACTTCTATCCAACATTGATCACGAACTCTGCGTTGAATACAGACACGAAAGAACCGTGGTGGGAAGGGCTGGATGGTCCTGTAGCGAAAAATTTAATTGATTGGCAAGGAAACCCATGGGACAGTTCAGAGGGAACCAAAGCCGCACATCCTAATTCGCGGTTCACTGTCTCCATCTATAATTCACCAACACTTTCAAATGAATTTGACAGTCCCAAAGGTGTACCAATTTCTGCGATAATAATTGGTGGCAGAAGAACTCAACGGATACCGTTAATAGTAGAAGGTTTCAACTGGGAACACGGTGTATTCATTGGTACAAGAACGGGTTCGGAAACAACCGCTGCTGCTACAGGTTTAAAAGCCGGGGTCAGAAGAGACCCAATGGCAATGCTACCTTTCTGTGGTTATAATATGGGTGATTATTTTCAACACTGGCTCAATATCGGCAGGAAAGCGTCTAATCCGCCCAAAATTTTTACTGCTAACTGGTTCAGAGTAGATGAAAATGGTAACTTTCTCTGGCCAGGATTTGGAGAAAATATCCGTATTTTAAAATGGATAATTGACCGTGTCCACAACAATGTTTCTGCAAAAGAGACACCAATTGGTTTAATACCAAATTATGAAGATTTAGAACTATCAGGGATAGCTGTAACAAAAGAAATGTATGATAAACTTTTTGCAATAAACATTAACGAATGGAAACAGGAAATTGATGATATAGAGAAATTTTTAAATCAGTTCGGTGCGCGGATGCCAAAAGAAATCTGGGCTGAGTTCAAGGATTTAAAATCAAAACTTTATATTTAAACTATTAAACAAAACAGGAGGGGTTATGACAATTTCATCAAGAGCAAAAATAATTAATCCATCACCTACTCTGGCGATAACAGCCAAAGCAAACAAAATGAAAGCAGAAGGGATCAATGTTATAAGTTTTGGTGCAGGGGAACCTGACTTTGATACACCCGTATTTATAAAAGATGCAGCAAAAATTGCCCTGGATAAAGGGTTCACAAAATATACTCCGACATCAGGAATTATAGAGTTGAAGAAAGCTATTTGTGAAAAGTTTAAAAAAGATAACACTCTTGAATACTCTACAGAAGAAACCCTTGTTTCCTGTGGTGCAAAACACTCTATTTTTAATATTATTCTTACCTTATGTGATGAAGATGATGAAGTAATAATTCCGTCTCCTTATTGGGTAAGTTATCCGGAAATGGTAAAAGTAGCAGGAGCAAAACCTGTCATAATTAAGACACATCAAAATTTCAATTTCAAGATTACCTTGCATCAGTTAAAAGAAGCAATAAGTTCAAAGACAAAGATTTTTATTTTGAATTCACCGTCAAATCCAACCGGGATGGTTTATAATGAATCCGAATTGAAATCACTTGCTAAGGTAATAGTTGATTCTGGAATTTACTGTATTTCTGATGAAATTTACGAAAAAATAATATATGATACTAAACACATAAGTATAGCTTCACTTGGTGAAGAGATAAAAAAACTCACTCTGGTTGTGAATGGTGTTTCAAAGTCATATTCAATGACCGGCTGGAGAATAGGTTATGCTGCAGGACCCAAAGAAATTATTCAGGCAATGTCCAACCTGCAGGACCATTCTACTTCAAACCCAACTTCAATTGCACAATATGCAACTGTTGAAGCATTGAAAGGTTCACAACAAGAACTACAAAAAATGGTTTCTGAATTTGAGAAAAGACGTGAGTATATGGTTGATACAGTAAATTCTATAAACGGTATTTCTACAATAAGACCCGATGGTGCGTTTTATTGTTGGATAAATGTCTCCAGATTAATCGGTAAGAATTTTGATGATAAAACTATTAAAGATTCTTTAATTTTAACTGATTTACTTTTAACTGAATCTAAAGTTGCAGTAGTCCCTGGAGTTGTTTTCGGTGATGATGATTTTATTCGTCTCTCTTATGCAACTTCTATGGAAAATATTGTTGAAGGTTTGTGAATTTTGGGGACACATCACTTAATTATTTTTAGGTTATTATGAATAATATAGTTTTTTTATATTTTCCGTCGATATATCATCGGTAAAAAAGTCAGGGTCGCTTATTAGGCGATTTGCGTAACTGGACGTAAGAGAAACAGCCTGTTTTCTGTTCACCTAAAAGAGGGTTGACTGTAATTTTTCGTAACTCTTCCTTAATAACAGACTGTTCTTTAGGGTAGAATTTCTTGTACTGGCGTTCAAATTTTGGGAGAGCTTTCAGGTTAGCCATTATATTTTAAAAGGTTTTGCCAGTCCTAAGGCCTTTTCTGTCCGGGCTTCTTCTATATCCTTTATGAATTGCAGGGGTAAATCCGGGTTATCCTCTGAGATTAAGGCAAGCTCAATGAACCGTTCAATGAGATTACTAATGCTCCGATGCTCCATTTTGGCTCTTATTTGAACTTTATGCCTGATTTGATCAGGCAACCTGATGCTCGTTATGTTACTCATGGTTACACTCTCCTTTTTGTCGTTTACAATGTATTACATCCTAATACATTATAATACAGATATTGATATTTGTCAAGAGTTTTTTAAAGAAGTGTTTTTTTAAACGTTTTTTAAGACCGTAGGTTCGAACCTGCAGTTAAGGGGTGAGTGAGGGGACTTGAACCCCCAGCCTTCTGGGCCACAGCCAAACGCTCTAACCAATTGAGCTACACTCACCACGTCTGAACCTTTTCCTAAGAGGTAATAACAAATAAATTAATGTTTTCAAAAAATATGGGCCTGGTGAGAGTCGAACTCACAACCCCCTGCTTAGCATGCCACACTTAATTACTTAAGCTTTCGGAATGACCGAAATTGTGGTCTGGACTATGTCTTCACCATTTCAGGTGTATGGCGTATAGTCTCTGAGGACTCCTATTAAACAATAGGTTGCCTGCAAATAATCCAGATAAAAAATCATCTGGACTTCCTTGCATATAGCCACATCCATTCTATGTATTTTATTCTACATAGAAGCTCCTTTTGAAGGCAGGTGCTCTATCCAGCTGAGCTACAGGCCCATTGTATTTCAAACAACAAAAATCGGGGCGGTGGGATTTGAACCCACGACCTCACGGTCCCAAACCGTGCGCGCTACCAGCTGCGCCACGCCCCGAGATATTGAAAAGATTATATCATACTTTGCTGATTATTTCAAGTAGGAGTGCTTTTGCTTTGGTGAATGCCTCTGCACGGTGGCTGATTTCATTTTTTAGTGTAGTTCCTAATTCGGCAAAGGTTTTATTGTGGTTTATTGGAATGAATACAGGGTCGTAGCCAAACCCGTAATCTCCGAACTCTTCAGTGGCAATATGCCCTTCTATTTTTCCTTCGGTAATAATGGTATCTTTCCCGGGCTGGCTTATGGCAACAGTACATCTGAACCTGGCGGTTCTTTTTTCAAAAGGGACACCTTCAAGTAGAGACAGCAGTTTTTTGTTGTTGTCAGCGTAAGTGCATCCGGCGCCGGCAAACCGTGCTGATAGCACACCCGGTTGTCCGTTTAAATAATCCACTTCCAGTCCGCTATCGTCTGATATACTTAATAATTTAGTTACCTCAGCGGTGATTTCAGATTTCTTTTTTGCATTTTCTTCAAATGTTAATCCGTCTTCATCAATTTTTTTTATTTCCGGAAACTGTGACAATGATAGGACATCTACATCAAGACTTGACAGGTCTTCTAAAAATGTCAGTATTTCTTTTAACTTATCCTGATTGTTGGTGGCTACGACTATATACATTTTTTTGAGGAGTTAATCCTTCAGGATTTTACTTACAATTTTCCTCTGGGACTTAATAATTTTTCTTATACCTTTTCTGGCAAGTAATAACATTCTGACTAATTCTTCCTGGCTGAACGTTTTTCCTTCAGCGGTGGACTGGACCTCTACGAATTTACCTCTGCCTGTTATCACGACGTTCATGTCAACCTGTGCTCTGTTATCCTCTTTTTCACACAGGTCTAATATTATCTTATCATCAACGATTCCTATGCTTACCGCTCCCAGATAATCCTTCAGGGGCAGTTTGGTGAATGCTCCGTCTTTCCTGAGTTTTGCAAGTGCCATGGTTAATGCTATGAATGCTCCGTTTATGGACGCTGTCCTTGTACCACCATCAGCCTGCAGGACATCACAATCAAGGGTTATTGTCCGTCTGCCAAGTTTTTTCAAATCAACCACAGCCCGCAGTGACCGTCCTATTAACCTTTGTATTTCCTGTGTCCTGCCTGAATTTACTGATTTTCTTCTTGAAGTTCTCTTACTACCTGCACGTGGAAGCATACCGTATTCAGCTGTTATCCAGCCGATATTTTTTTCTTCGCAGAACGGCGGGACCCTGTCTTCTCCGATGGTAGCAGTGCATAAAACTTTTGTATTGCCCATCTGGAATAAACAGGAGCCCTCGGTGTGTTTCATATAGTCCGGAATAATTTTAATTTTTCTAAGTTTTGTTTTCAACATTGCCTCCTTTACTTTATTTATTCTATATTACTGAATATCTTATTGAGTTCTTTGAGAGTTTTATCCATGCTGAATGATTTTCTCTCTCCAAGCGTCAAAACATCGAGAAGTTCGGCTTCAATGCGTGAGTTCATATCGCTGATTTCTTTTTCTGAACGTCCCATATTGGTGCGGTATTTTTTAAGATTTCCGTCAAATTTATCTTCGGATAGTTTTCTTTTAAACAAATCCAGTAGTTCTTTATCATTGAAGTTAAAACCCGTCCTGATTAAATATCCAAGGTCATAAAAATCGCGGGGTGCTACAGTAAGACGTGTAGCAGCTGCCCGCATTTTTTCTGCGACAAGTTCCTTAATCGCAAGGCAACTAATCATTCCTCCTTCAAACAACGGTTCTTTCGTAAAAGGGTGCAGGAATTTATGGTTAATTTTCTGTCTTGATACTGTCAGGAGCGGATTAAACCGTAATCCCATCTCAAGTTTTATTGATTGTTTTTTATTCAGGACAACGGAATTATAGTCAACATAAAAAATATATTGAGTGGACTGGTTAAACCCGGATTTGTCAATATTTTCAATCCTCATATTGAACTTTTCGGCATATTCCCTGATTTTATTTTTTACCGGTTTAATTAGATTACTGCGGATTGTACGTGTAATCTCACCTGCAGGCAATATCATTGAAAAATCCAAATCCTCGCTTAAGCGATAATAGGAGTAATATATTTTACTCAGGCAAGTCCCTCCCTTGAAAATAAGATTATCATTTAGACTATTAATATCTGAAAGCAGAAGCGTAATGTAATAATCTTTTTCCAAAAGATTTAACGGAAATCCACTTTGTGCCGAAGTCCTTTCAAGCAATTTTAAAAACTCTTCCCTGTTATTGTGCATCATCAATAATAATTCTCCATTGCGGATTAATCGTGCCCTTTCGTGATTTAGAAGCGTATAAAGTAATTAACGCAGTATTTCTTATACTTCTCATTAACGGGGATAGCAGGGCGTTTGACACACCGCATTTTTCAAGAAAATACCCTATACGTTTACGCGTAGAAATGCCGGGGAATTTAAGAGCATAGCTTATAAGCCTCTTAATATTGGTATCTTTGTTGCTTACCTGTTTTTTTATTATTTCAAAAACATTCTTTAGACTGCCTATGGGGTCAGGGAAGTAAACCAAATCAACGAGCGTTCTTTCCCGATCGCTGACCAGGACTTCCGAATTTTGAATTTTTATTTTAGTAAGCCCGTACATCCGGCACGGTGAAACCTTCAACAGTTTAAAAGATACACCGGATATGATACGTTCCCTCTGGAGCGAAGTATTTAATACATAAAATGTTTGAAAAATCTGTTCTGTAAAACCATAGTAATTATACATCATTGAATAACCTACATAATAGTTACCTTTAGGAAAGAGAACAGGGGGAATCAGGAATTCATTAATTCGGGTTCCATCGGGACCCGCTTCAAGCGGAGAAAAATAATATACCCCTCTCGTAATGGGTTTTAAAATCCCCTTTTTCTTCAATTGGTAAATAACCTGGCGGGTTAATACTAACTTTCCGAAAAGACGATTAAACTGTTCATTCGTAATAATGCTGACCTTTTCGTAAGTTAATCGGGCTATAACCTCTGATTCTTTAGGACCTAAATATTGAGGCATTGTATTTATATTTACCTTGTTCGTTTAATAAACGATTAACGTAAATATTTATACAATATAAAAAATGAAAAGTCAAGTAATCGTCCGAATTCGGACGCTACGGGGATTCCCCAATTTATTGGGGTTATCAAATTTTTAGATATTAATGGTCGCTGTCCCTATTTTTCCTGCCGCACATCAGCGGTAGTTGATAAACTGGAGGGGCAGAGGGAAATCAATGCTTTTCAGATAAGTTATTACTGCCTGCAGGTCATCCTTTTTTGCCGAGGACACCCGCACCTTTATATCATCAATCTGTGCCTGGATGCTTCTCATGTTTAAATCCTTGATAATTTTCACAAGGTCTTTTGCTTTGTCCCTGGGCAGGCCCATGACAATATCAATGTTCTGGCGGACGGTGTCCCCTGTGGCTTTTTCGGGATTTTTTATGTCCAGGGCTTTTGGGGAAACCCCCCGCTTTGCCAGTTTGCCGGATAAAAGTTCCCGCACAACGCGAAGTTTATAATCATCATCCGAAATAATCGTGACTTTCTTTGCCGTGCGGTCGAAATCTATGGAAGATTTGCTGTTCTTGAAATCAAACCTCTGCGCAATTTCCTTAAGCGCCTGGTTTACTGCATTGTCGAATTCCTGCATGTTGACTTCTGAAACGATGTCAAAGGAAAAATTGTTAGCCATTTTATTTGCCCTTTCTCCCTCACCAAATTCACTGAAATAATTCGCCTTTGAAAGATTTTTGCATGAGGGAATTGAATAAATTATTGAGTTCTTTTTCTGACTCTTTTTGTTTTTCTTTTAGTTTTTCTACTTTTTGGACAATATCAGCAAATTTATGCTGAAGTTCTATCGGAGGAACCACTAATTGAATACGTTCCATAATGTCCATAGTAAGATATTTAGTATTTGAACCGATTGATCTATTTTTAAGAATATTTAATTGGTTTTCAAGAGAAATTTTAAAAAATTCATACGAATTATTAGAGTCTTTCAAAGTAAGAATGTAAGTTCTTTGATAAGCATTGAATTTACCTTTGTAATGCTTAACTGAATATTCTGCGGTTGCATTATTCCCTGACAAAATAAGTGCTTCTTGATCAAAAGCAAAATCATTAATCGCAAATGTTTTTCTTGAACAAGTAAAAAATGGATATAAACCATTTTCTTTAGCTGCATTTGCATTCAACTTACCTGTTTTAATATAGAATATTTCGGTCATGTTTTTTATTAAATATGTTTCTTTAAACATTTTGAGGAAAGTAGATTTGAGGAATTCGTCGGTGAGACGGTTTGCTTCTTTGCGTTTTTCTATAGATGATTCGCATTTTTCAAGAATTGAAGCTGTTTTTTGTTGAATATTAAGATCTGGTAATGAAATTTTTATAGATTTTATATCTTGCTGGTTTAGACTTGACTGGTTTACTGCTTTCTTACATCTCGTACTGAAATATTCTCTAATATTATTAGATTTTAGTAAATATAAAAGATATTTTGGAAAAGCTATATTTTGTCGTGGTCTTAGAAGTAGTAGATTAATACCGTGTATTAAAACTTCTGGTATTCCTTCATAAATAGCAGTTTTACCGATATGTTCTGTTGAGTTTATATGGCTAAATAAAATGTCGCCATTTTGTAGTCTATATCTTTCCAAATCCGCATCTAAAATTTGCGAATATTTGACTCTTTCAATATCAATAACTCCATTTGAAATGGTCTCAATCCTAGTGATAGGATAACCTATCATTTTTTCACTCTGTTTTACGTTAATACCATTCCTTATAAATTCAATTACCTCTTCCAATTTGTAATTTTTCAATTGATTGTCTCTTACTTTATGGTATTTAAACAATTGGTTATTTCTTCAATATTTCTTTCTATTTCCTTTTCTAATTCTGATACATGTCTCATTATCATTTCTGGTTTTTCGTATTGGATTTCTTCGTATTCAATGGGTTTGTAGCGTGAGATTGATAGGTCAAAATTGTTTTTCTTTATTTCCTCGTAGTCAACCCAGAGCCATTTTTCACCTTTCTTGGGTTGCTTGTTTTTATTTCTTGTTTTCCATTTTTCTATTATGTCGGGGATATCGTTCTGTTCAATCTTCGTTCTTTTATCATCAAGAGAATATCCGTCTGCCTGCATATCGTAGAACCATACTTTACCTGTCTTTTCACCTTTTGTAAATACAAGAACAGCAGTTGAAACACCGGCGTAGGGCTTGAACACTCCTGATGGCATTGAAATAATTGCTTCAAGTCCACATTTTTCAAGTATCATTTTTCTTATTTCAACATGAGCATTGCTTGAACCAAAAAGAACACCGTCAGGAACGATTACCCCGCATCGTCCTCCGGGAATAAGCATGTTTATAAAAAGATTTAAGAATAAAAGTTCTGTTTTAGGGGTTTTACTTTTTCCTGTTATTGTTAAATCCTCTGCAATATCACTCCTGTCAACATTTCCTTTAAATGGAGGATTTGCAAGGATTATATCATATAAGTTTCTTTCCCTGAAACTTTTTGAGAGCGTATCCGCATACCTGACATTAGGGTTTCCGATACCGTGAAGAACCATATTCATCAAACCAATCCTTACCATTGTTGTGTCAAAATCATACCCGTAAAAAGTCTTATTCCACAGGAAATTCCAGTGTTTTTTGTCAACTATTTTATCACCAATCAATTTATGCGGTGCACCATCTTCATCATATTCAATATTTTCAGGGTCAGTGTTTTCTTTTAAAATATGGTTATACGCACCTATTAAAAAACCCGAAGTACCACTTGCTGGGTCACAGATTTTGTTACCTAATTTCGGGTCAACAAGTTCAACAATCATTCTTATTATATGTCTTGGGGTACGGAATTGCCCGTTTTTACCGGATTGGGAAATTTCACTTAAAAGGTATTCATATATATCCCCCTGGATATCTATTCCCTGGCTGGAAATATTTAATTCGTCTATAATTTTTACTGCTTCCTGCAAAAGTGATGGTCGGGGGATGAGGAATACAGCATCTTTCATTGATTCTGAATAAAAATTGCCTTCACCTTTAAGTTCTTTTATAAACTGGAAAACAACTTCCCTGACATGTTTGAGCATTGTTTCAGCGTCAAAATGCATCCAGTGAGACCAGCGACAATTATCCTGCCCTTTAAAAATAGATGTATAACTCTGTCCCCTTCTCTGGGCAGAATTCTTTTGTTGGTTATCCATATCCTCAAGTCGTTTCATAAAAATAAGATAGGACATCTGTTCAATAGCAGTAAGGGGATTGGCAATACCACCCTCCCAGAACATTTTCCAGAGTTTATCTATTTTACTTTTTACTTCAGGATGAGCGTTTAACATATAAAAAATTCCTTAAAATGGATTTATTTAGAACAACCATGGTTTTAATGGGGTAATAACTAATATATAATACCCTATTTAATTAGAATTATACCCTATTTTAGCGTTAATGTCAATAGGGTATTTAAAATATATTTTGCCCCATTTAAACATCAATTACCCTATTTTTCTCCCACTTTGCATTTCTACCAATACCAGAGGACTTTATTTTGTTTTCATCTCTTAGCTGGCGCAATATTTTTCTAATCATATCACGAGTAACATTCGGACAGTTTTTTTCAAGGTCTGAAATTGAGAAAGGTTTTATAAATCTATCTATTGCGGATTTAACTTGTTCTGTTTTGGAGCCTTTGCCTTTAAATGAACCAACTCGTGATTCAAATTCTTTATAAGCGGCAATGAGCACACCGTAAAAGTAATTAAACCATGGAAAAATATCATGTTGTGATTGGTGCCATTCTTTTGAAGAAGATTCAAGGGCATCGTAATAACTTGATTTAGATTGTTCAATAATCCTTTCAATACTTATGTATTTTCCGACCTTATAGCCTTTTTGGTATAAGAGTAACAGAGTCAATAATCTTGATATTCTGCCATTTCCGTCTTTGAAAGGATGAATACACAGAAAATCAAATACGAAAAGCGGTATTAGTACAAGAGGGTCATTGTATTCATTTTCTGAATAGTCCTTATATAAAGAAATAAGTTTGTTCATGTATTCTGGTGTTTCAAAAGCAGCTACTGGTTTAAATTTTAAGACCCTAGTACCATCGGGATACTTGTCAACAATTTCGTTGTCCCATTTTTTCCAGGAACCTGACGGGATATCGGTGTATCTATACAGCATTGAATGAAACTGTAAAATTACATTTTCTAATACCGGAATGTCTTCGTGAGATTGATGTATAAGATTAAGTACGTCCCTGTATCCTGCAATTTCCTGTTCCGGCCTTACTTTTGGTTTAGCATTTGCCTTGACTATAGCTTCTATCCGGTTGTGTTGAGCTATAATACCTTCTATTCTATTTGAAGATTCTGTGCTTTCAACTATTGCACTTTCAAGTAACTTCTCAAGAATATCAGGGGACTGCCTGATATAGAGTTCTTGCTTGCCCTTATATTCGCCGATAGCTCTGAGTGTTGATATTATCTCGCTTGGAAATTTTAATTGTTTAAAATAATTTTCTTCAAATGATTTCATAATTACCCCTTATTGTATTCTTATACTGTTGAATATCCCAACTATTTCCTTCAATTCGTTTTCATCAAACAGACGAACTGCTGCATCAGTTCCAAAAGATGTAAATGGCGGTTCAAAAAAGTCGTTATATTCAATATGTTTCTTTTTGGCAAAAACATTTTTGACTGTTCTTAAGAACCTTATTTGTTCTGCAGTTAGTGGGGTTCTGTTATTTCTTTCCACTATATACGTATTGAAAGATTCATTTATTAAATCTTCGGGTTCGGGGAATTTGTATATTCCGAGTACAAATTTTATAAACTGGGTAAATGTGCCGTATGGTTTATTGTATATTTTCCTGAAATTGTCTTCTGTAACGTACAGTTCCGGACTGTTCAGTGTCTTTTCTAGTTCAAAAATGTCCTGCTCTGAGATTGGTTGGTTATTTTTTATTTTCTGCAGGGTCGGGTGTCTGCCTGCAAGTTCAAGAATCTTATTTTCCACTTTTTCCCTGTAAGAATGAACATAGTCTCCTTCTCCTTCAGGTCCGAAAGCAATCCATTTTCTTTCAATGACATCGTCTCCAATATCAAGTCTTACAATTTCTCTTTCCTGAATAAGTTTATATTTCATGATTTCGGTAAGATGTTCCTTAAGAAATTCACATTTATCATGGGTAAGTTGAGACCAGAATTCATCCGATAAAGCTTTCTTGATTTCATTTCCCTTTTTTCTTACTGCATTCAGGTTCATCGGAAGGCGTTTTATGTCATCTATTATCGATTTTTCAAAGAGTTCAATATCTTCCTGATTATTTAATAATACGGACAAAGCAAGTTTTTCGGTTTTTAGAATAAACTGTTCCTGAAAAAGGTTGAAATCAGATTTATACTTCATCAAAGGAGCTATGCTTTTCTCCAGGAATTCAAAGGATTCGTCATCAAGGTCCTGCCAGACATTGGAGGAAAGTGCTTTGTCTATGTTTTTTCTGCTTTCTTTTATAGTGATGGAATTTTCCGGCAGGGTTTTAATGTCATTGATTACTTCTTCTTTTACTCTTTTAAAGCACTCTTTATCATCGTTTGTTTTAAATATTTTTAATTTCTTTAACCTTGTTATGAATATTTTGCATGGTATCGGGTACTGGACAGCCGGGGCTTCCCCCTCAGGTTTTTCACCAAAATACTCAAAGTTACTCCAGTGGTCTATAATCATAAATCTGTCTTTTTCCGTACACCAGGGTTTTCTTTTTGATAAATCTTTTTCAAGGGTTCGTGTTCCTCTGCCAATCATCTGCCAGAATTTAATTTTACTGAATACAGGTTTGGCAAAAACAAGGTTACATATTTCTCTGATATCTATCCCTGTGTCAAGCATATCGACGGAAATGGCAACTCTTGGAAAGTTTTCATCTTTAAATTTCTCTATCAGCTTTAGGGGTCTTTCCATTTTTGAATCTATTATATCTACCAATCTACCCTTATATTCGGGGTATAATCTATTAAATATTTCCCATAACCTTTTTGCATGATTATGCGAGAGTGCAAATATTATTGATTTAGAAGGTATAACTCCCGAATCATCTTTAATACAGACTTCCATAAACTCCCTGACCAATGATTCATTTGTACCTGCATTTGTTACATTCTTCTCTATTTCAGTACCTTCAAAATCTATATCTTCCAGCGTATAACCTTCTTCAACAAGTTTTTTCTGTATACTGGGTGGTAATTCGTTGCCTTTAATGCCCTTTATCTGGAAATTTGTTTTTGCAGAATAAGGGGGTCTGAAATCAACAAGAACTTTATTTTTAACAGCTTCATCAAATGAGTAATTGAAAACCGGAGTATCGTTCTCACATTCAAAATATTTGAAAGTATCTCTATCAATGTAATCACTGGGTGTAGCCGTAAGCCCGACATGGATGGAATGGAAATAACTTAAGACATCTTTCCATTTATTGTAAATAGAACGGTGACATTCATCAGAAATGATTACATCAAAAAATCCGGGTGATACTTTATGGAAACATCCCATCATTGTCTGGATTGTAGAAACATATAATCTGCAGGATGTATCAATCTCTCCTCCCCTTATGTAGTGCCTTGATTCATTTGGTAAGTGTTGTTTAAACCCATCCCCGAAAGACTGTACGGCAAGAGCCTCTCTATCTACAAGAAAAAGCACTTTCTCTGCCCAACCTGCTTTTATAAGTACATCTATTAATGCCATTACAGTCCTTGTTTTACCGGTACCCGTAGCCATAACTAAAAGAAATTTCCGTTTATTTTTTTTAAGACCATCAAAAATTCTTTTCAATGCCTCTATCTGGTAGTCCCTGTCAATAATTTCTGGTTTAATTTGTATAGTACAGGGGTCTTTCCTGAAAGTATTCTGATAACGTATACGTTCAAGTTCGGTTTTATTGAAGAAACCATGTACCATTACGGGGGCATATCTTTGCCTGTTCCAGTACCATATTTCATATCCATTGGTTAAAAATATCAGGGGATCAACATTGTGTATTTTCTTTATTCCGTCAGCATAGTCTTCTGCCTGCTGTTTACCTGAAACGGGGTCCCGGGAGGTTCGTTTTGCTTCAATAATAGCCAGGGGTTCAGAAGCCCTATCCAATAAAAGATAATCAGAAAAACCAGATGGATTAATCTCTGGTTGGTTCTGGGCTATGCTTGATTTTTTATAACCTGCTCCTGTAATCTCAAACTCTTCTACAACCTCGGATGAGTTACTAATATTCCAACCAGCTTTAGTTAATAAATCGTCAATAATTTTTTTTCTTGTTTGATTTTCTGTTAAATTTTCTTTAAACATAATTTTCTCGTTTACATTTATCAAAACTAAAATATTCAATTTTACCAAATATTATATGGTCAAGGAATTTAATATTCATTAGTTTTAATGCTTCCTTTAATGCTTTTGTGAAAACCTCATCTTCTTTAGTTGGAGTAGAATCCCCTGATGGATGATTGTGAATACAGATAATTCCTGAAGCATACTTTTGTAGGGCTTTTGAAATAATTTCTCTGATAATCGGATTTGTACCAGTCGGCGTTCCTTTAGAGATTTCAATAGTGTCAGTTATAGTATTTTTTGAATTTAGCAAAATTATTTCAAAGATTTCATTCTTTAAGTTACTCATCCTTGCCTTAAATAATTTAACAACGTCTTCAGTAAATTCTACTTTAGTAAGTTCTATTTTTCTTTCAGTAGCGTTGAAACGTCTTGCAATCTCTAAAGTCGCTTTTATTTTCGTGATTTTTGTTTTCCCGAGTCCCTTGAATTCTTTCCAGTCTCTGATATCAGTATGGCTCATATTTTGAAAAGTTTTGAATTTCAGAACAATTTTTCTTGCTAAATCTACAGCGCTTTCTCCCTTAGTTCCTGAACTTAACAATATCGCAAGCAGTTCAGTATCAGTTAAAGTATGCGACCCATATTTAACAAGTTTTTCACGAGGCCTATCTTCTTCGGGCCATGATTTTATTGATTTGAAATGATTTTCTATCATTATAGTTAAACGTTGCCCCTGCAATTTTGTTAATTTTATTGCAGGCTGGCAAGTCTATTTCTTATGCGGGTTATATTTTCCTGTGTTTCTTTGCTGTAAAGTTTTATTTTTTCCACCTGGTCTTTTGGTGCGTTTGTTATAAATTTTTCATTCTCAAGTTTGCTGTTTAGAGACATAAGCTTGGAGTTAAGTTCTTCTTCTGTCTTTTTTAATCTCGCTGTTTCTTTTTCAATGTCTATTATCCCTTCAAGTATCACATAAATTTCCATCCCGCTTAAGACAATTACTGCCGAATGCAATGGTTTCTGGCTGTAGCGTGAAATTTTATCAACTTTAGCCATTAACCGGAGGTTCGGGAGATATTTTTCTAAGATAGAAATTTTATTTTCCTCGTTTGTTCTGACTATAATCTCAAATAATTTCTTCGGCGGGACGTTCAGTTCTGTCCGCAGAGTCCTTATGTTCTGAATTACAGCTATTATCAGTTCAACTTCTTTTATGTCTTCCGG
>Ga0210049_1000083_pt1 | contig 60128 bp, 48 predicted proteins | sample CryGeyCG2014_300_2_FD_183964 | JGI IMG/M metagenome (GOLD analysis project Ga0210049, IMG submission 183964) | Groundwater microbial communities from aquifer - Crystal Geyser CG06_land_8/20/14_3.00 (SPAdes) (version 2) | ecosystem: Environmental > Aquatic > Deep subsurface > Groundwater | place... | reverse complement strand
GTTCCAGCCGCTTGAGTAAACGGCCTGTCTGTGCATAGTGATGTTTGACAAAGATAGACAGGGTCACAAGAGAGGTTGTAATTACCAGCGTCAGCCATCCCCCCTCATGAAACTTTACAATAATCACTGAGATCAGGAGAAACGTGGTGAGGAAAAGACCGATGCCGTTGATCATTATCTTGCGTCCCCACTTAGGATAGCGACGGCGCAATTTCCACCACCTAACAACCATTCCTAATTGTGAGAGGGAAAAGGTCAGAAAGACGTTGATACTGTAAAGCACCACCAGGAACCTCACCGATCCCCCTGAGATCCAGAGGATTACCGCCGAGGCGATGCCCATAATCAGAATGCCGTTCTGGGTGACGAGGTGATCAGAGAGGACGGAAAAACGGCTGGGCATCCAGCCATCCACGGCCATATTGGAAAGGATCGTAGGTCCTCCAAGGAATCCGGTCTGTGCCGCCACAACAAGAATCAGGGCCTCCGATATGAGGGCCACCATCACAAATCCATGACCGCCGAAACCTTGTGCCACTCGTTCGAAGAGGACGGCGTTAAGGGTTTTTCCGGCCTGCGGGGCAACCTGTAAGAACAAATAACTCAGAATAAGCCCACCGGCGACGAAAGCCAGACTAACGGCCATATAAAGCATGGTTTTCTTGCCGGTTTCCACACGTGGTTCCCGCAGGAAAGGCATTCCATTACTGACCGCTTCTATCCCCGTGTAGGTTCCGCCCCCCATACTATAGGCATGGAGGATTATGAAGAAAACCCCCCAGAGACCTAATTGAGAAACTGACCCCCGTAATTCCACTGTCGTCCGCTCTATTAACAAGGGGGCATCCGAGATGTGGGGTAAGATGGCATACAAAATGACAACAACATGGGTGAGGATAAAGATAATAAAAATGGGGACAAGGGGCCTTATGGACTCCTTAACCCCCCTCAAATTCAGGACAGTCATGAATATCAGGATGGCAAAAGAAGTGGGAAGTTTGTAGTTTTGCCATATGAGGGGAATGAAGCTGAAAACGGCATCGGAACCACTGGCAATGGAAACGGCGATGGTAAGCACGTAATCCACGATGAGGGCGCAGCCCGCTACCATCCCCACGGGCGGGGCGAGGAGTTTACTGGCAGCCAGATAGGAACCTCCCCCGGTGGGAAAGGTCTCGATGATCTGCATATAACTGGCGCTGATGATAAAGACAGTCACTGCCGTGAGGAGGGCCAGGATGATGGCGAGACTGTAGTGACCGCCAAGCGCTAAGAATGCCTCCTGGGGACCGTAACACGACGAAGAGACACCATCGGAGCCGAGACCGATCCATGCCATTAATGCAACGAGCGACAGTTTTCTAAAGATTCCCGGTTCTGTGGGAGAGCGTTCACGCCCCAGGATCAATCTATTAAACCGTTCCTTTATTGATGCCGCTTCCTTTTCCATACTTTCATCATTCTTTGTGAGCCAACGGCTCATGAATGTTTCATTTCAGCGAAACAAAAACCATGGCGCCAGAGAGGAATATGAGAGCGGCGACTGTCAGCCAGGCTACAATGTTCATAAGTAAACTATTGGTATAACGCCCCATGATCCTCTTATCGTTTATCAGCAGGAGCATAAAGATCAGGATAAAGGGAAGAAGCACCCCGTTGACCACCTGAGAATAAAACATGATAGGGATTAAAGGCATATCGGGTAAAAGAATGATCCCGGCCCCCAGAAAGATCATCAGGGCATACAGGCCATAAAACTGTGGCGCCTCGGCAAACTTGCGGTTCAGGCTTGACTCCCAGCCGAAGGCTTCGCAGATGGTATAAGCTGTGGAGAGTGGTAAGATGGAAGCGGCAAACAGAGAAGCATTAAGCAGGCCAAAGGCGAATAACCAGGAACAATATTTTCCTGCCAGGGGAGCCAGGGCCAGGGCGGCATCTTTGGCGCTTTCTATCTTTATTCCAGAGTGAAAGAGAGTAATTGCACAGAGCATAATGATAAAAAAAGCTACAATGTTGACGGTCAACGAGCCAAAGATCACATCCATTCTGGTGTACTGGTAATCGTCTGCCTTGAGACCTTTATCAACAACGGAGGATTGCAGATAAAACTGCATCCACGGGGCAATGGTGGTCCCGATGACACCCACCGCCATGGTAAGGAAGGGGGGATTGAACCGTAATTGGGGTGTGAGAAGGGCAGAGCGGATCTCGCCCCAGTCCGGTTTACCCATAAATCCGGAGATAATATAAGAAAGATAGAAGAGACAGGCGACCAGAAAAACCTTTTCCACGGATTTATAGCTTCCCTTTACCACCAGCCACCAGACAAAAATGGCTCCCAGGGGTACAGAAATATATTTACTTACACCGAATATTTCCATGCTCGCCGCTACCCCGGCAAATTCCGAAACAGTGTTGCCCAGATTGGCAAGAAAGAGGACAATCATTAAATAGAAGGTTACCTGAGCGCCGAAGCGCTCCCGGATGAGGTCCGAAAGACCCTTTCCTGAAACTACCCCCATACGGGCGCACATTTCCTGGATGATAATCAGCGCCAGAGTAACGGGGATCAGGATCCACAGGAGGCTCAGGCCAAACTCAGCGCCTGCCAGGGAATAAGTGGTAATACCGCCGGCATCGTTGTCCACGTTGGAAGTGATGATACCAGGACCGATAAGGGCAAAGAATAAACCCAGCGACCTCCAGGCTTTCCGCCTGAAAATACGCTGAAGTATGTTGGTTTTCATCTTCGAAAGATTTACGGTCACAGTCTTTCCTTGCCTGATTTCCGGCTATTTCCCCAGTTGAGGGGCAACCACCTCCAGGAGGTTTTTAAAGATGATCACTCCCTTGATCTTATTTGTTTCATCCACAACGGGTATGGCCAGGAGACCATACTTGGCAAAATGATCGGCGATCTGTCCCTTTTTTTCATTAAGGCCTACAGAGACAACCCTTGTATGCATCAGTTCAGAAAGGCTGACTTGAGAAGGGGCCGTTAGGAGATCGCGGAGACTGATCACACCTAAGAGATGTTCTTCCTCATCAATCACATAAAGGTAGTAGACTAAATCCACATCTTCCGCCTCCCGACGGACAAAGTCCATCGCCTCACCGGCGGTCACGGAAGGGAGAAAACTTAAAAAAGAGGTTGTCATCAGTCCGCCGGCTTTTTCCTCCGGGTGTACCAGCAATTCCCTGACATCCTCGGCAAAATCCTCTTCCATTTCCCTGAGAATATCTTCCGCTTTCTCCTTTGGCAGGTCCCCCAAAAGATCGGCTGCCTCGCTAAGGGGCATCTCCTTAATAATATCGGAAGCTTCCGCCGGTTCCATATCCTCAATCAAGCTTACCTGAATTTTCGGGTTTGTTTCCTCAAGGGTTTCCGCAGCAGTCTCCACATCCAGGGATTGAAATACGGCAGTCCTCTTATAGATGTCCAGTTCCTCAATGATGTCGGCCAGGTCTGCGGGATGGAGTCGGGAGAGACGGTTCTGAGCAACCTTCAGGCGGAGAAGATCAGGGGAAGAAAGGGCCTGGATAAACATCCAGGAGATCAACTGATGAGAAAGGGTATAGTCAAAAAACCAGCGTAAAAAAATTCTCAGGGGTCTTTCCAGTCCTACCCGACGCATCAAACCACTAAAACCGACGTCCACATGCACCAGAAGGAGACTATTCTTGGCCTTCAGAAAGTGGAGGTCATTTACCCTGAGGACCTTTGCCCCGTTAGTATCAACAACCTGCTTATCCAGCAGGGTGTCCTTAAGCAAGACCTCGCCCTCACGAAGGATAGGCTCACGAATATCCCCTGACATAAGGGAAGGAACAACGAACTTGCCGTTAACATCAGTAATTCTCTGCCATGGCAAAAAAAACGGTTCTTTACTGCTTCGTAAGCACAGAAGGACATCCGTAACATAAGGATATGGTTCAACCATGCTGGCCGCCAGGTCCATGATCTTCCCCAGGGGCCGGTCCTCAGAATCAACGATTCTTTTTCCCAGTATCCGGCTTAAAAACAAAAAAACCTGAGGTTCCGAATTTATTGCCATAATTAAGACACCTCCAGGTGTTTTGTCTATAACACCATCGAAAACATTAAGAAAGCTTTTTTTACAAAACAAGTATTTTTTACTTTACTCTCTTGACACGTTATACCTGCCATGTTAGCTTCCTGTGACTTTGGCTGCGAAAAAGGTGGTTGAAAAACCCTGAGAAGATACGAAGATATAAAATACGAGCGGGAGGCGCCTCCTGAGAGGATGCAGGGCATCCGGTCGAAATTTCCCCATCTTGCCATCGAGGCTATTCTTTTCCTTGATATGATAAATATTCGCTACCTGACTGGTTTTGCAGGCAGCGAGGGAGCTCTCCTGATCGGGCAGGAAGAGGCGACATTGCTAATTGATGGTCGTTATGCAACCCAGGCAAGACAGGAAGCTCACGGGGTTAAGGTCTTTGAATATCAGGATAGGATAGATGGAATCGCGGCCGTTATCCTGGAGGACGGCTCGAAAACTGTGGGATTCGAGGCGCAGGCAATAAGTTACGATACCTATACAAGGTTAAAAAACAGATTAAAGGGGACGAAGTTAAGACCCGTATCTGATGAGATCAGCGCTATCAGGGCTATCAAGGGCGAGAGAGAGATTGCATCGATCAGAAAAGCGGCTGAGATATCATCCGGGGCCCTTACTTCTGTTTACGATTTTATCAGGCCGGGTGTCCGGGAGAGGGATATTGCTGTTGATCTCGAATTCAAGATGAGGCATAATGGCGCAGAGGGGGTTTCCTTTGCAACAATTGTAGCATCAGGAATAAACTCCGCCTTACCACATGCTGCGCCGTCGAGCCGCAAGATCGAAGACGGGGACGTTGTGGTAATTGACTGCGGGGCGGTGTATGGAGGTTACCACTCCGATGAGACCTGTACCTTCGTCGTCGGGCAGGCCAACGACAGGCAAAAAGAGGTCTATAGGCTGGTCAAAGAGGCCCATGACCGGGCACGGGATACTGTCAGGGCTGGTGTACCATGCAGTGTGGTGGACCGTGCGGCCAGAACCTGTATCGAGGATAGAGGTCTGGGGGCGTATTTCCCCCATGGCACGGGTCATGGCGTAGGCTTAGCCATCCACGAAGCACCCCGCATAGCGGCTAAATCAAAAGGCGCCCTTGAGGCCGGTATGGTGGTCACTATTGAACCTGGCGTCTATATCCCGGATATCTGGGGGATCCGAATAGAGGATACTGTACTGGTAAAAGAAGACGGTTGTGAAGTCCTGACAAAGATAGTAAAGGATTTCATAATATTAACTTAAATATCTTCTTAAAGAATATCGCTTGACAAAAAGTCAATTAATCGTTAGAAGGACAAACGCTAAATTTTATCTAAAAATAGAAATTATGCCATAAATATTCCAAGGAGGTACATAAGTGATGGTTGCGAAGAAGGTTGCAAATTTAGATCCAAGAAAGTATGCAGATTGGCAGATTGCGGAAGCGGCTGAGGGGAATATGCCTACCCCCGAAGAATGGCGGGAGAAGCTGGGTTTGCAAAAGGATGAGATTATTCCCTTTGGAAGGTTGTGTAAACTCGACTTCATGAAGATCATTGACCGCCTGAAAGACAGACCGGACGGGAAGTATATTGAAGTTACGGCCATTACCCCTACGCCTCTCGGTGAAGGGAAAACGACTACACTCATGGGGTTGCTGGAGGGGTTAGGCAAAAGGGGCAAAAATGTCGGTGGTTGTATCCGCCAGCCTTCAGGTGGTCCCACGATGAATATTAAGGGAACGGCCGCCGGAGGCGGTATCTCCCTGCTCATCCCGATGACTGAATTTTCCCTCGGTCTCACCGGCGACATCAACGATATTACCAATGCCCACAACCTGGCCATGGTCGCTCTGACTGCCCGCATGCAGCACGAGCGAAACTACGATGATACCGAACTGGCCAAGCGTAAACTCAAACGCTTAGACATTGACCCTATTAATATAGAGATGGGTTGGGTCATGGATTTTTGCGCCCAGTCTTTGCGGAACATTATTATCGGCATGGGAGGCAGGATGGATGGTTACATGATGGCCTCCAAGTTTGGTATTACTGTAAGCTCGGAGATCATGGCCATCCTCTCCATTGTCCGGGACCTCCCGGACCTGCGGGAGAGACTGGGCAATATTGTCGTAGCCTATGATAAGAAGGGTAAGCCGGTCACTACTACAGACCTTGAATGCGCAGGTGCGATGACTGCCTGGATGCGGAATACCATCAATCCCACCCTGATGTGCACGGTGGAATACCAGCCATGTCTGGTACATGCCGGTCCCTTCGCCAACATCGCCGTTGGTCAATCCTCCATTATTGCAGACCGTATCGCTTTGAAGATGTTCGACTACCACGTCACCGAGAGCGGTTTCGGCGCCGATATCGGTTTTGAAAAATTCTGGAATGTGAAGAGCCGGATCAGTGGTCTTACTCCCAATGTTTCGGTACTGACGGCAACGATCAGGGCCCTGAAGATGCACGGTGGCGGGCCGACAGTGGTGGCAGGACGGCCCCTTCCCGAAGAGTACACAAAAGAAAATTTAGGGCTTCTGGAGAAGGGGATTGCCAATCTCCTGCACCATGTTGCCATCGTAAAGAAATCGGGGATCTCTCCGGTTGTCTGTATCAATGCCTTCCATACGGATACCAAGGATGAGATTGCCATGGTGCGAAAGTATGCCGAGAAGGCAGGAGCCCGTTGTGCGCTTTCAGAGCACTGGCTCAAAGGCGGAGACGGCGCCCTTGAGCTTGCCGATGTCGTCATGGAGGCTTGCAACGACAAAGTCAAACTCAAATTTCTCTATCCTCTTGAGATGCCGTTGCGGCAGCGTGTGGAGAAAATTGCTAAGGAGGTATACGGGGCCGACGGCGTAAGCTGGACCCCGGAGGCTGAGGCCAAGGCCAAGCGCCTTGAGGCCGATCCCGCCATGAAGGATTTTAATACAATGATGGTAAAGACCCATTTGAGCCTGACCCATGACCCAGCTATCAAGGGGGTGCCCAAGGGGTGGGTCCTGCCGGTTCGTGATGTGCTGATCTTTGCCGGTGCGAAGTTCCTCTGTCCGATGACGGGGGCCATCAGCCTGATGCCGGGAACCAGTTCTGATCCGGCCTTCAGAAGGGTGGACGTTGATGTGCAGACCGGCAGGGTAACAGGGCTCTTTTAAAGAAAACGGAGTAGAATAAAGGTTTGAGCTTCACGATTGCGGTTTCGGGAAAGGGAGGTACCGGCAAGACCACCTTCACGGCGATGATCATTCGCCATCTCCTGGAGAAAGGAAAGTCCCCTGTTCTGGCCGTTGATGCGGACTCCAATGCGAACCTTAACGAGGTGCTGGGCATTGAGTTGCGGTCCACCCTTGGTAAGGCACGGGAGTTAATGAAGAGGGATGTTCCCGTGGGGATGACCAAAGACGTCTGGTTTGAATATAAGATTCAGGAAGCCCTTGTGGAGGCAAAGGGTTTTGATCTTATTGCGATGGGACGTCCGGAGGGGGCCGGTTGCTACTGTGCAGCCAACACCCTTGCAAGGAAATACCTGGACCTTCTGACACAAAATTATCGCTATATCGTGATTGACAATGAAGCGGGGATGGAACATTTCAGCCGCCTGACCACCCGTGACGTTGATCTCCTTTTTATCCTCTCCGATGCCAGCCGCCGGGGTATCCTGACTGCCGCCCGAATCCGGGATCTTATCAAGGAACTGGATTTACGGATCGAATCCAGCGTTCTGATCGTTAATCGGGTCCACGGTGAGCTGGATGCCGGAATCTTGGAAGAGGTAGGAAAATATGGCCTTGAACTGGGAGGGACGATTCCTGAAGACGAGGATCTCCTAAAATATGATCTTGAGGGGAGACCGACCTTCTGTCTTCCCGGGTCTTCAAGGGCAATTCAGGCTGCTCGGCGTATCTTTGAAAGGTACATTCAATAATGGCAGGAAATAGAAATTCCCTGCATTTTCGCTAAGGAGGAAAAGAGATGACGGCAAAGCTTATCAATGGCAATGAAATTGCCCGGCAGATCCGCGAGGAGTTGAAACAGGAAACGGCCATATTAAAAGAAAAGTATAATATGGAGCCGGGTTTGGTTACTATTCTGGTGGGCCAGAACCCTGCTTCGGTGAGCTATGTTACCGCAAAGCAGAAGACATCCAAGGAGTTAGGGTTTTACTCTCTTCAGGACAACCAACCGGAGGATATTACGGAGGAGCAGTTGCTCAAACTGATCGAGCAATATAACAACGACCCGAAGATCCACGGGATCCTGGTTCAGCTTCCTTTACCGAAACATATCAATGAGACGAAGGTCCTTTACGCCATTGATCCGAAAAAGGATGTTGACGGCTTCCACCCGGTCAACGTAGGGAAAATGGTAATCGGTGAGGCCGATTATCTGCCATGCACTCCGGCAGGCATACAGCAGTTGCTGATCCGATCGGGCGTGAAGGTGGACGGCGCTGAGGTGGTGGTAGTGGGAAGATCGAACATCGTGGGGAAACCGATCGCCAACATCCTTTTACAGAAACAGAAAGGAGCCAATGCGACGGTGACGATCTGTCATACCGGCACTAAAGACATGGCTTTCCATACCAGGAGGGCAGACATCCTTATCGTGGCGGCAGGGAAGCCTAATGCGGTCACAGCAGATATGGTAAAAGAAGGGGTTGTGGTTATTGATGTGGGTGTCAACCGGATCGGGATGACGGCGGAGGGAAAGGCGAAGCTCTGTGGCGATGTGGACTTTGAAGGAGTCAGGGAGAAGGCGAGCGCTATTACCCCTGTCCCCGGCGGTGTCGGACCGATGACCATTACGATGTTGATGATGAACACCGTCAAGGCTGCCAAACTGGCTCTAGGCATCAAATCTTAAAGAGGGAGGGAAATCTCATGGCGTTTGCAATACCCAAAATTACCTATACGGGAAAAATCAAGGAAATTACACTGGGAAAGGGTTCCAAGGCAGTTCAGGTCGGAGGAGAGACATCATATCCGTTTTACCTTTTTGAGGGAGAGATGTCCCACCCCCCCCGGATTGCGATGGAAGTTTACGATGTGGCGCCGGATGACTGGGCGGAGGCTGCCTTAGAGCCCTTTAAGGATGTGCTGGACGATCCGGTGGCCTGGGCGAAGAAATGCGTGGAGAGCTACGGCGCTGATTTAATCGCCCTGCAAATGATCAGCACCGATCCTAACGGACTTAACCGCTCAGGGAAGGAAGCTGCTGAGACGGCAAAGAAGGTGGCTTCTGCGGTAGATGTGCCTGTCATCGTTTGGGGAAGCGCTGATCCTGAGAAGGATGCCGAGGCGCTCCGACAGGTCGCCGAGGTCTGTGACGGGATGAATCTCGCCATTGGGCCGGTAGCGGAGAAGAACCATAAACAGGTAGGGGCGGGAATAATCGGATACAGGCATACGGCCATTGCCTCCTCGCCTATTGATGTCAACCTGGCTAAACAATTAAACGTCCTCCTGGGAAACCTGGGTGTTCCCGATGGGCAGATTATTATTGATCCCACCACCGGAGGTCTGGGGTATGGGATCGAGTATAGCTATTCGGTGATGGAACGGGTCCGCATGGCGGCTCTTACCCAACAGGATGAGAGGCTTCAGTTTCCCCTGTTGTGCAATATGGCCAGGGAGGTCTGGAAGACCAAAGAAGCCAAAGCGAAGGCCGAAGACGCCCCTACCCTTGGCGATCCCCATAAAAGGGGAATCATGATGGAGGCTGTGACCGGTATTGTTCTCCTTTTAGCAGGGGCAGATGTGCTGGTAATGAGGCATCCCGAAGCGATTAAACTCGTCAGAGAGATGATCTCTGACTTCATGGTAAATTGAAAATTCTTTAACGTGTCCAAATGTTATGAAGGAGGGAAAAATGGCACCAGAGGAGGCCAAACTGAAAGTAATCGAAAAAGAGAAGAAGCAGATCAAGCCGGAAGATAAGAGCGTGGATCCTGCTACAATCAAAATGTTGTACAAGGCCCAGGCCGATGGAGTAGAGACGATATTTGATCGGGCCGAGACAATGAAGGCCTGTGCCATCGGTATCCAGGGCACCTGTTGTAAGAACTGTTCCCAGGGGCCATGTCGTCTCCCCCTGACCAAGAAGGAAGCGGAAGGAGAGGATTCACGCAAGGGACTCTGTGGAGCTACACCGGAGACCATTGCGGCGCGTAATTTTGCCCGCATGGTTGCCGGCGGGGCGGCTGCCCATTCCGACCATGGACGCGGTGTTGCCGAGGTATTCTTAGCCGCAGCCCGGAAGGAGACAAAAGACTATACCATCAAGGACGAAACTAAACTAAAAGCGATTGCCGGAGACTTTGGCGTTGCCACCACCGTGAAGGAGGGTGATGAGGAAAAGGAGCGTGACATTTACAGTATCGCCGTGGAGGTCGGGGAAAAGGCGCTCGGTGAGTGGGGTAAGCAGGAGGGAGAGATCTACTACGCCAGACGCGCCCCCCAGGCCCGTTACGAACTCTGGAAAAAGCTCGGCATTATCCCCCGCGGAATTGACCGGGAGATCGTGGAGATCATGCACCGCACCCATATGGGGGTGGACCAGGACTATGAGAATATCGTCAAACAGTGTTCCCGGGCGGCCCTGGCCGATGGCTGGGCAGGCTCCATGATGGCTACTGATTTACAAGATGTTCTCTTCGGGACCCCCTATCCCATTCGAGGGCAGATCAATTTGGGTGTCCTGAAGGAGGATCATGTAAACATCATTGTCCATGGTCATGAACCGCTCCTCTCCGAGATGATCGTAGTCGCGGCTCAGGATCCGGAAATGATTGAGTATGCCCGAACTAAAGGGGCCAAAGGGATCGTTCTGGCCGGAATGTGCTGCACGGCAAACGAAATCCTGGTGCGCCACGGTATGCCCATCGCGGGAAACTACCTCCAGCAGGAACTCGCCATTATCACCGGCGCTGTGGATGCCATGGTGGTGGATGTGCAGTGTATCATGGAAAACCTGGCCAATGTAGCCGCATGCTATCACACCAAACTGATTACCACCAATCCCCGCTGCAAGATTGCTTCAGGGAAAACTATTCACATTGAGTTTGATGAACATCATGCCCTGGAAGATGCCAGGAAGATCGTAAAGACAGCCATTGACAACTTCCCCAACCGGCGCGCCGAGGTCCTCATCCCCAAGGAGAAGGAAATGATGGTGGTGGGGTTCAGTTACGAGGCGATTAACTACCATCTGGGTGGGACCTTCCGGGGCTCTTATACTCCCTTGAATGACAACATCATCAATGGCCGTATCCGCGGGATCGGCGGCGTGGTGGGCTGCAACAATGCCCGGACGATGCATGATAGCGCCCACCTGATCGTGGTGAAGGAACTTTTGAAGAATGACGTTATCGTCCTGACCACCGGTTGTAATGCCATGGCCTGCGGCAAGGCCGGCCTCCTCACTCCGGAGGCGGCGAGGGTCTATTGCGGGCCCGGTCTGGCCGAGGTCTGTGATGCCGTCGGTATCCCACCGGTCCTGCATATGGGTTCCTGTGTGGATAACAGCCGTATCCTCATGGCTGCCACGGAGGTAGTCAAGGCAGGTGGTCTGGGAAACGACATCAGCGACCTGCCTGCCGCCGGGTGTGCCCCGGAATGGATGAGCGAGAAAGCCATCTCTATTGGACACTACTTTGTAGCCTCAGGGGTCTATACCATCTTTGGCGTCACTCTTCCCGTGGAAGGGGCGCCGGTCTTTAAGGACTATCTCTTTAATGGTCTGGAAAAGATTGTGGGAGGTAAGTGGGACCTAATAGAGGATCCCTATGAGATGGCCCGCAAGATGATCGCCCACATTGATGCCAAGCGCAAGGCTCTGGGGATTGACAAGGCCCGTGAGCGGAAGCTGATGGATATGGCTGACCGGCAGAAGCTGAAGGCGGCATAGAAAACACGTCATAAGTCATAAGTCGGGGGTTGTATCAGACTCTAGACTCTAAATTTTTAAAGAAAGGAGTATTTACATGTCTAAATTGGTTGCTTTTGCCGCTATACAGGGGGCATACAATATCGTTTCCAAGGCCGAAGGGACTTATAAAAGGACATTAGAGAAATACGGCCCGGATCAGAAACTGGAATTTCCCAATACCACCTATTACCTGCCCATTATCTATTCCATCCTCGGTATTCCGGTGAAAACCTTAGGGGATGCCCAAAAACCGCTGGAGGCAGCAAGGAAACTCCTGCCGGCCCATATTAAGAATATTTACCACCTCCCCTACCTGGGGCCCCTGCTTGATGCAGGTATGGCTGCTATCCTTGCCGAGGAGATTGTCGAGGCGATCCGTTATGTGGAGGACCCGGATTTCTACTTAGTAAGCGAGGATATTGATGAGGCCTCAGGCAAGATCTGGCTTGGCGCCGCAGATGATACCATTTTCCGCAAGAGGGGGATCGAGTTTGTGGATGGGACAGCGCCTGGTTTTGCGGCCATTGTAGGTACTGCACCGGATCCTGAAACAGCCAAGTGGATCGCCGAGGAATACCAGAAGAAGAACCTCTATGTGTTTATGGCGGCAAACCAGAATGGCACTACTTTTGCTGAACAGCTCCTCGCGGCCGGGGTTCAGGTAGGCTGGAAGACCCGTCTTGTACCCTACGGTCCGGATATCTCGGCGGCTGTCTTTGCTTTGGGTTTTGCCAACAGGGTCGCCATGGCCTTCGGGGGTGTAAAGCCAGGCGATTTTAAGAAGATACTTTTATACGATAAGGACCGCATCTTTGCCTTTGTCAACGCCTTGGGGGACGTTAACGCCGAATGGGCGGCCAATGCGGCAGGAGCTGTGAACTGGGGCTTTCCCACCATTGCAGATACCGATATCCCTGAGATACTGCCCACCGGCGTGTGTACCTATGAGCATGTAGTGGCCATGGTGCCTCATCGTGAGATGCCCCAGAGGTCGGTCGAGGTACGGGGTCTCAAGGTGACGGTAGCCACGGTGGATGTCCCTATCGCTTACGGTCCAGCCTTCGAGGGGGAAAGGGTAAGGGGCGAGGATATCTATTTAGAGGCTGGCGGAGGAAGGACCCCTGCCGTGGAGTGGGTCACCTCGAAGGATATGGATGAGGTTGAGGATGGGAAGAGTGAAATTATCGGTCCCGAACTTGACCAGATCAAACCGCCGGCCCAGCTTCCCCTGGCGATCGTAGCCGAGGTGGCGGGACGGAAGATGCAGGAGGATTTCGAGCCGATCTTAGAGAGACAGGTCCATCACCTGATCAACTACGCCCAGGGACTGATGCATATCGGCCAGAGGGATATCGCCTGGTTGAGGATTGCCAAAGGGGCAGTGGAAAAGGGATTTCGCCTCTCTCATATCGGCAAGATCCTCCATGCCAAGTTCCACCAGGACTTCGGGGCTATTTTCGACAAGGTCCAGATCAAGATCTATACGGAAGGCAAAGATGTTGATGAAATCCTGAAAAAGGCCCGGGCGATTTACAAGAAAAGGGATGACAGGATCGAAGGGATGACCGATGAAACGACGGATACCTTTTATTCCTGCACCCTTTGCCAGTCCTTTGCACCCAATCATGTCTGCGTCATCTCGCCGGAGAGGACCGGGCTTTGCGGAGCTTACAACTGGATGGATTGCAAGGCTTCTTTTGAAATCAATCCTACCGGACCGAACCAGCCCGTTCCCAAGGGAGAGACCCTTGATCCGAAACTTGGTCAGTGGAAAGGGGTCAACGAATTTGTCTTTCAGGCCTCACGCCAGAAGATTGACCGCTATAATTTCTACAGCATCATGTACGATCCGATGACCACGTGCGGCTGTTGTGAGTGTCTTGCCGCCGTCCTTCCGATGTGCAACGGGGTGATGACCGTCGGCCGTGATTACACCGGAATGACCCCCTGTGGTATGAAGTTTACCACCCTGGCCGGCACTGTGGGAGGAGGCGCCGTTACACCGGGCTTTGTTGGCCACAGTAAGTATAACATCAACCAGAGGAAGTGGCTGGTGGGAGATGGCGGCATCAAAAGGCTGGTCTGGATGCCCAGTATCTTGAAAGAAGAGATTAAGGAACGTTTAGCCAAACGGGGAGAGGAGATAGGAATCCCCAACTTTATCGAGATGATTGCCGATGAAACGATTGGAGTAACCGAGGAGGAGATACTTCCCTTCCTGACGGAAAAGAATCATCCCGCCGTCTCGATGGATCCCATCATTGGATAATATAGGAGGGCCACGCTCCGTCGTGGCTGATAACGGGCGCGACAAAGCGCGCCCCTCCAATGCGGAAGGAGGAGGGCCACGCTCCGTCGTGGCCGGAATGAAAGGAGGATAAACTATGGCGCTCACGGGAATCGAGATCTTCAAGCTCTTACCCAAGACCAACTGTAAGGAGTGTGGTGTCCCTACCTGCCTCGCATTTGCGATGAATCTGGCCGCAGGAAAAGCGGAATTGTCTTCCTGTCCCTATGTATCGGAGGAGGCGAAGGCCAAGCTTTCCGAGGCATCGGCTCCGCCTATTCGGCCTCTTGTCATTGGTTCAGGTGACAATGCAGTCAAGATTGGAGGGGAGACCGTCCTGTTCCGTCACGAAAAGACGTTTGTCAATAAACCGGGCTTTGCCCTTCTTATCAGTGATACCATGCCGGAGGCGGAGGTGGAGGGACGGCTTCGTCGGTTCAAGGAGTTAAAATATGAGAGGGTGGGGCTTGTCCTCAGGGGAGAGATTATTGCGGTAAAGAACGAATCGGGAGATATAGGGAAATTTGAGGCCTTGATAAAAAAGATAAAGGGGGAAAGCGATGCCGCCATCATTGTCATGAGCGATGAGTTAGAGGCTCTGAAGGCGGGAGTAGCGGCATGCGCTGAGCGAACTCCCCTGATCTATGCGGCAACGAATGACAACTCTGAGGCTTTAGCGGATTTGGCCAAGGAACATAAATGTCCCCTGGCCGTTAAGGCAGATAACATGGAAGCCCTCTCTCTCCTTTCCGATAAGCTGACTGCCGCCGGCGTCAAGGATCTTGTCCTTGATACCGGTTCAAGGACGTTCCGGAAGGCCTTCGAGGATGAGGTCTTTATCCGCAGGGCTGCCCTCATCCAGAAGAACCGTTCTCTCGGTTTTCCGACGATTACCTTCCCCTGCGAGATGACGAAAGAGCCGATGAAGGAGGCCATGATTGCAGCGGCTTTCGTGGCAAAATATGCGGGTATTATTGTCCTTTCAGATTTTCAGGGCGAAACGCTTTTCCCTCTTCTCGTAGAACGTTTGAACATTTATACCGATCCCCAGCGGCCCATGATGATGCAGCAGGGGATCTACCCTATCGGCAATCCGACGGAAGATTCCCCGGCCTTGATTACCACCAATTTTGCCCTCACCTACTTCATTGTTTCCAGCGAGATTGAAGCAAGTCGTGTCCCGAGTTGGCTGTTGGTGATGGATACCGAGGGGCTTTCCGTTCTCACCGCTTGGGCGGCGGGGAAATTTGTCGGTGACGCCATAGGGACTTTTGTAAAAAAGAGCGGCATTACCGACAAGGTCAAACATCGTCGGATTGTAATCCCTGGAGTTGCCGCGGGAGTGAGCGGGGACCTTGAGGAGGAACTTGGCGCCGGATGGGAGGTTAAGATTGGACCGCGGGAAGCCGCTCACCTGTCAGCCTATCTGAGAATGGCGTCTTAAAGACCGTCGTATGTCGTAAGTCATAAGTCATATGTCAGGCCCATGGGAGGAGGGCCACGCTCCGTCGTGGCCGGAATGGCTGACAATTCTCGCGGTGAAAACAGAGGAGGGATAAGAATGCTTTTAATCGGAGAAAATCTGAATGTAATGGTCAAGAAAATCGGCGCGGCGATGAAAGAGAAGGATCCCAAGCCGATTCAGGAACTGGCAATTGCCGAGGCCAATGCAGGAGTTGATTATATAGATATCAATCTGGGGCCCGCCCGGAAGGGTGGAGGAGAGCTGATGGCATGGATTGTCAGGACGGTACAGGAGGTGGTTGATACCCCTTTATACCTTGATACGGTGAATGCCGAGGCTATTGAGGCGGGACTCGAAGTCTATAAGAATAAAAAGGGAAAGGCCGTTATCAATTCCATCATGGCCCGCCCGGAAAGTATGGAAGTAAAGTTTCCCCTTGCTAAGAAGTATGACGCCGGTCTTGTTGCTCTCCTCTGGGGACCTGCCGGTCTTCCCCGGGACGCGAGCGAAAGAGGGGTGCTTGCCGTCGAGTTGATGCAGAAGGCAGCGGAATTCGGCATTCCGAACGAGGATGTATGGATTGATCCCATCGTTACCCCGGTGTCTGCTCCCCAGAGTCAGGTTCAGGTTCCCAGCGTGACGGAGTTTATGATGATGTATAAAGACCTCCAGGAAATGGCCCCCGGTCTCAGGTCAACCTGTGGTCTCTCCAATATTTCCAATGGCGCCCCAGAGCACTTAAGGCCGATCCTGAATCAAACCTACACAGTGATGCTCGAACGGCATGGAATGGTTTCTGCCATCGTGGATGCCTTTGATGAAGACCTGAAAGGATTTGCCGGGGGGGGAAGGGATGATCTCAGAAAATTAATCTGGCGGGTCATGGATGGTGAGGAACTCGATCTGTCCACCCTGAACAAAGAAGAAGCTGATTATGTGAAGACCACCCGTGTCCTGATGGGTAATATTCTCTACTCCGATTCCTGGCTGGAGCTTTAAGATGAAACCGGGCGAGGAGATAGGAGAGAGGGAGAATTCTTTCCTCCCGAAAGTGGTTAATGCGAGCGGCGAGACAATAGATAGCTGTTACCAGTGCCGGAAGTGTTCCGCAGGGTGTCCGGTGGCCTATGCAATGGATATCCTGCCCCATCAGATCATCCGTCATATCCAGTACGGTCACCGGGAGAAGGTCCTCTCTTGCCGAACCATCTGGATATGCGCTTCCTGTTATACCTGCGGCGTTCGCTGTCCCAATAAAGTCAATATTGCCGGTATTATGGATACATTGAGAAACATGGCTATTAACGCGGGAGGCAAGTTTGGGGAAAAGAACGTCCCCGTTTTCCACTCCGTCTTTTTGGATGCCATCAAAAAAGGGGGAAGGGTTTACGAACTCGGTCTCATCGTCCAGCTTAAAGCTAAGACCAGGGAGTTTCTCAAGGACACCGCATTAGGATGGAAGATGTTCCGGCGCGGGAAGATAAGGCTTCTCCCCCCTCCCTTCAGCTCTAAAAAAGAGATCAGAGAAATCTTCAACGTTTGCGAGAAAGGAAAGAGAGGTTGAAAGAGGTTTCTTATTACCCTGGATGTTCCCTCCACGGGACGGCAAGGGAGTATGACGAGTCATGCCGGGGCGTGTCAGATCTCCTCGGTATAAAGCTTTCTGAGCTTAAGGACTGGAACTGCTGCGGTGCAAGTTCCGCCCACTGTACGGATAAAGATTTGTCCATCGCCCTTGCCGGCCGGAATCTTGACATTGCCAACAAAGGCGGGAGAGAATTGCTTGTTCCCTGTGTCGCCTGTTTCAGTCGGCTTAAGGCAGCAGAGGCGGAAACAGAAAAGGAAGGAGTTCCCATCCGGTATGCCCTGGACTTCTTTTCCGATGAACCGGTGATAGAGGAGATTAAGAAGAGGCTGGTCAGACCTCTTTCCGGGCTCAAGATTGTCTGTTATTACGGATGTCTTGCCGTTCGTCCTCCGCAGCTTACGGGGGTAAAGGAATACGAAAACCCTCAGCACATGGACAAACTTATGGGAGCGATTGGCGCCGAGCCGTTGCCATGGTCATACAAAACTGACTGCTGCGGGTCATCCCTGATGCTGGTGCGGACGGATATTGTGAAAAAACTGACGGGACGCATCCTCTCTATGGCCAGGGAGGCGGAGGTGGACTGTATCGTTGTAGGTTGTCCTATATGTCAGGCCAATCTCGACACCCGTCAGGGGGAACTGGCAAGTGAGACGGGGGAGACCTATGACCTTCCCATCATATATTTTACGGAACTGATAGGGCTGGCCCTGGGACATAGAGATGTGAAGAAATGGCTGTCCCGGCACATTGTTGACCCGGTTAAAGTTTTAAGCGCCAGGGGTTTAATCTAAGAGGAAGAGAATGCAAGATAATCGAGACCCTAAAGTAGGGGCCGTAATGGTTGTAGGAGGCGGGATTGCAGGGATCCAAGCCTCCCTTGACCTTGCAGAATCAGGATATTATGTCTATCTCGTGGAGGCTTCGCCTGCAATCGGTGGGGTAATGGCCCAGTTAGATAAGACCTTTCCCACCAACGACTGCGCCATGTGTGTCGTTTCCCCCAAATTAGTCGAGGCGGGCCGTCACCTGAATATAGAGATCATCGCTTACTCCGATATCGTGGGGGTGGAAGGGGAACGGGGAAACTTTGAAGTTACGGTGAACAGGAAGACCCGCTATGTTGATGCGGCAAAATGCACGGGTTGCGGGGAATGTTCCCAGGTCTGTCCGGTAAATTTGAGAAGTTCTTTTAACGAGGGACTGGGTGATCGGAAAGCGATCTATAAACCGTATCCTCAGGCCTTTCCCAACGTCTTTACTATAGACAAAGGCAAGCGGGCCCCCTGCGGTCTTACCTGTCCGGCCCGCATCAATGTCCAGGGTTATGTCGCCCTGACGGGGGTTGGGAAGTACAGCGAAGCCCTTTCCCTGATCTATGAAAATCTCCCCCTGCCCGGGGTATTGGGGCGGATCTGTCCGCATCCCTGCGAAGGAGAGTGCAACCGCGGGGAACTCGATAAGCCGGTGGCGATCTGTGATTTGAAAAGATTCCTTGCGGATCAGGTGAAAACGGGCATCCCGGTTCCAGGCGGGGAATCCAGGGAGGAACGTGTGGCCATCGCAGGTTCCGGACCGGCCGGTTTGGCGGCGGCGGCCTTTCTTGCCCGGAAAGGTTATCCGGTCACGATTTTTGAAGCCCTGCCCGTCATGGGAGGGATGCTCTATGCCGGTATTCCGTCCTATCGTCTTCCCCGGGAGGTTCTCAGCGAGGAGATCGGGAATATCCAGTCTCTGGGCGTAGAGATCAGGACAAACTCCCCTGTCGGGCCCCATTTTACCTTTGACGACATTTTCCGGGAAGGGTATCGGGCCGTCTTTCTTGCCGTGGGCGCCCACAAGGATCAGAAGCTCGGCATACCGGGCGAAGATGATTCTCATGTCATCCCCGGTGTGGTCTTTTTGCGAAAGGTTAATCTCAGTGAAAATCCCCCCTCACCCCCCTTTAGTAAAGGGGGGATGGGGGGATTTTCAGATGAAAAAGTAGATATCGGAGAACGGGTTTCGGTAATCGGAGGCGGCAATGTGGCTATTGATGCAGCCCGGACAGCCTTGCGCATGGGCGCCAAAGAGGTCAGCATCATTTATCGCCGCTCTCGCAATGAAATGCCCGCCAATGCAGAGGAGATAGAAGAGGCGGAAGAAGAGGGAGTGAAATTCCTGTTCCTCGCCGCTCCGACGGAGGTTGTGGCGAAGGATGGCAATACGGTTTCCCTCCGGCTGGTCCGTATGGAATTGAGTGAGCCTGATGCCTCAGGCCGCAAGCGTCCCGTTCCTGTTCCGGGATCGGACTTTTTTGTTGAATCAAATACCATTATTTCCGCCATCGGCCAGACACCTGACCTATCCTTCATGGAAGGGACGGGGCTCTCGACAACGGTGCGGGGGACAATTAAGGTTGACCCCCTCACCCTTCAGACCTCAAGGGAAGGCGTCTTTGCGGGAGGAGATGCGGTAACGGGGCCGGGGATCGCTATTGATGCGGTTGCGGCAGGCAAGGAGGCGGCGGTATCTATTGATCGTTATCTCAGGGGGGAGGATCTCTCCGCGGGGAGACAGCCCTCCATACCCGAAAAGTCACGGTTTGCGGATATCTACGACGGCCAGCCTAAAGCGTTGCGAGAGACGATGGCGATGATTCCCCTCGAAGAGAGGCGGAAAACCTTTTCCGAGGTGAAAAAAGGTTTCACGGAAGAAGAGGCCAAGAGGGAGGCGCTCCGCTGTCTCAATTGCGGGCTCTGTTCGGAATGTCTCCAGTGCGTGGACGTTTGCAAGGCGGAAGCCATCAATCATCAGATGGGGGAAGAGGAGCTAAAATTCCATGTAGGTTCTATTATCCTGAGTCCGGGGTTTGATGAATATGAGGCGGAAAAATTGACCGCTTATGGGTACGGCCGTTTTGCCAATGTGGTCACCAGCATCCAGTTTGAGCGTATCCTCAGCGCCTCAGGACCGTTCCAGGGAGAAGTTTTGCGGCCTTCGGACAGCAAGCATCCTAAAAAGATCGCCTGGATACAATGCGCGGGTTCCCGGAATATGACCGGCACTGAAGGAAACGAGTATTGCAGCTCCATCTGCTGTATGTATGCTATTAAAGAGGCGATCATCGCCAGGGAACATCAGTCGGATGTGGAGCCGACCATCTTCTATATGGATATCCGCGCCCACGGCAAGGGTTTCGATGCCTACTACGAGAGGGCAAAAGAGGAGCACGGCGTCCGTTTTGTCCGTTCGATGGTTTCCCGGGTGGCGGAGAGACCCCAGTCCAAAAACCTGATGATCACTTACGTAGATGCCGAAAATCGGCTTCAGGAAGAGGAATTCGATCTGGTTGTCCTTTCCGTGGGGATTACACCCTCGAAGGGAGCGACGGAGATCGCGCGGAAACTCGGCATAGAAGTGGATGCCTACGGCTTCTGCAAAACCGATGTTTTCTCTCCTCTCGACACCAGCCGCCCCGGCATCCATGTTTGCGGCACTTTTCAGAGTCCCAAGGATATCCCGGAGACCGTCGCCCAGGCCAGCGGCGCGGTAGCCAACGCCTCGGCTCCCTTGGCCTCCGTGCGTGGAACCATGACAAAGAAGAAGGAATACCCCCCGGAGATAGATGTCCGGGAAGAGGAACCGAGGATCGGAGTCTTCGTCTGCCACTGCGGGAGCAATATCGGAGGCGTGGTCAATGTCCCCGACGTGAAGGAATATGTGCGCAGCCTGGATAACGTGGTCTATGCAGACGAGAGTCTTTATACCTGCTCCCAGGATACCCAGGAAAAGATTAAAGATGCGATCAAAGAGCACAACCTGAATCGCGTCATCGTTGCCTCATGTTCTCCGAGGACGCATGAGCACCTTTTCCGTTCGACTATCCAGGAGGCCGGGTTAAACAAATACCTCTTTGAGATGGCCAATATCCGTGATCAGTGCTCCTGGGTCCACATGCGCGAGAAAGAAAAAGCGACCGGCAAGGCCAAAGACCTTGTCCGGATGGCCGTGGCCAATGCGAGGTTGATCCGGCCCCTCGATGAACAGTCCATATCTGTCATCCCGAGGGGGTTGGTCATCGGCGGGGGGGTGGCAGGGATGACGGCATCCCTTAAACTGGCCCAGCAGGGATATGAGGTCTTTCTTATCGAAAAGGAGGCCGAATTAGGGGGGATGGCAAGGAATATTCACCACACGATTGAAGGCGGGGATGTCCAGGCATATCTGCAGGATTTAATCGGCCAGGTAACCGCCAACCCTTTAATCGTCGTCATCACCAATGCGCTGATCGTTGATTTTAGCGGCTCCAGGGGGAACTTTTCCACCGGGGTCATGGTGGCCCCGAACATGTACTATCGGAAGATCGAGCATGGGGTAACGATCGTGGCCACGGGCGCCGAAGAGTGGAAACCCACGGAATATCTCTATGGGGAGGATCCCCGGATCGTCACCCAGTTGGAACTGGAAGGCAGCATTGCCTCCCATTCAGAGGAAATGGCACAGTTAAAGTTAAAGCAGGTGGTGATGATTCAATGTGTAGGATCAAGAAATGAAGAAAGACCTTACTGTAGCCGTGTCTGTTGCGCGGAAGCAGTGAAGAACGCTCTCAAGTTAAAGTCGCTCAATCCCGGCATGAAGATCTACATCCTCTATAGAGATATGCGGACATATGGACTCCTCGAATCTTACTATACGAAGGCCCGGGAGGAAGGGATTATGTTTGTCAGATATGATCCCGGCAATAAACCTGAAGTCAAAAAGGAGGGTAAAGATATCTCTGTTTCCTTCGTGGATGATTCCATCGGAGAAAGGATATCTTTGAAGCCTGATCTCCTGGTTCTTTCCGCTGCCACCATTCCGAGAGAAAATAAGGAATTGGCGGCCCTCTTGAAAGTGCCGCGTACGGCGGAGGGATTTTTCTTAGAAGCCCACATGAAGTTGAGACCGGTGGATTTTGCCACCGATGGTCTCTACCTGGCCGGGACGGGACACGGCCCGAAATTGATCAGCGAGACCATTTCTCAGGCAATGGCCGCCGCCGCGCGGGCCTGCACGATTTTGTCCAAAGAGAAGATGCAGGTGGGGGGAGTAGTGGCGGTAGTGGAAGGAGAACGGTGCGCGGCATGTCTGACCTGTGTGAGGGTCTGCCCCTATGGAGTGCCGGCGATTAATGAACGGGGTGAGGCACAGATTGATATCGTGAAGTGCAAGGGCTGTGGGACCTGTGTAGCGGAGTGTCCGGCCATGGCGATAGAACTGATGCATTTTCGCGAAGCCCAGCTTGAGGCCAAATGCCAGGCACTCATGTTGTAAGTGGAGGGCCACGCTGCGTCGTGGCTGATAACGGGCGCGACAAAGCGCGCCCCTCCAATGCGGAAGGAGGAGGGCCACGCTCTGTCGTGGCCATTAAAAGTGAAGAGAAATGACAGAAATTAAAGATAATGGTTTTGAGCCGGAGATTATCGCTTTTTGTTGCGACTATTGAGCCTATACCGCAGCGGACCTGGCAGGTTCGATGAGACTCAACTATCCTAGCAATGTGAAGATCGTGAAGATCCCCTGTACGGGAAGGGTGGATATCATGATGATTCTTCGCGCCTTCGAGTCCGGGGTTGATGGTGTATTTGTGGCGGGATGTCTCGAGGGAGAATGCCATTTCCTGAAAGGTAATCTGAGGGCGAAGAAACGTGTTCAGTATGTAAAGGGATTGCTGGATGAGTCGGGGATTGATGGGGCGCGTGTGGAGATGTACAACTTGTCCGCTGCTCAAGGACAGCGGTTTGCCGCCGTGGCAAGAGAGATGACGGAAAAGGTCCGCTTACTGGGACCGTCGCCCGTAAAAATAGGTAGATAGGCTGAAGGCTGAAGGCTGTTAGGACCAGCCCCCTGTATTTTAGACAGCCGAGACGGCTGTCCTACCTCGTAGGTAGCTATACAACACAGTGGGACAGGCGTCTCGCCTGTCATATCGGAGGAAGCAATGATTGTAGCAAATCGTAAACCCCTGGAAGAGATTTTAGAGATGATCAGACCCTATAAGAAGATTCTCCTTTTGGGATGCAATGAATGTGTGACGGTCTGCGCGGCGGGGGGACAGCGGGAAGTAGGAGTTCTCGCTTCGGAGTTGCGACTCTCCCGGGCAAAAGATGGGAATGAGATTGAAATAAGGGAACACACCCTGGAACGTCAATGCGATTATGAATACATTGATCAGATCCGTCCCTTCGTGGGAGACTATGAAATTGTTCTCTCCATGGCCTGTGGGGCCGGGGTTCAATATGTGGCGGAGACTTGCCGGTCGAAATTAGTGGTTCCGGCGGTCGATACTACCTTCCTGGGGGTGACCATGGAGCAGGGGGTATGGTCGGAGCGATGCCAGGGCTGTGGGAACTGTATCCTGGATAAGACGGGTGGAATATGTCCGATTGCCCGTTGTGCGAAGAGTTTGCTTAATGGCCCCTGCGGTGGTTCTTCAGGAGGTAAGTGTGAGATTGACAAGGAGGTTGACTGCGGCTGGCAGTTGATTATAGATCGGTTGCAGGAACTCGGCCAGATGGACCGTTATGAGGAGATCATTCCGGTTAAAGATTGGACGACGGCAAGAGATGGGGGGCCACGGAAGAGGATGAGGGAGGATTTGAGGCTATGACGAACACCGGATCAAACATTGAGCGGATCCTGGATACGGGAGGATTTGTAGTGACCTCGGAGTGTGGCCCGCCGCGAGGCGCCGATGCGGGAGTGGTCCGTAAAAAGGGAGAGCTGCTCAGGGGAGTAGTGGATGCGGTCAATGTAACGGATAATCAGACCTCGGTAGTAAGGATGTCCTCCCTTTCCGCTTGTGTGATCTTAAAAGAAATGGGCTTTGATCCGATACTCCAGATGGTATGCCGGGACCGGAATCGCATTGCGCTCCAGAGCGATCTTCTCGGTGCGGCGGCGCTGGGGATCAACAATGTCCTCTGTCTTTCCGGGGATCATCAGAAGTTTGGAGATCATCCGCAGGCGAAAAATGTATTTGACATAGATTCCATCCAGTTGATTCAGGCCGTGAGAAGAATGAGGGATGAGGGAAAATTTATCGGCGGCGAGGAGATTAAGGGAAAACCCGTGCTTTTTATCGGGGCGGCGGCGAATCCTTTTGCCGATCCCTTTGAGATACGGGCGCCCCGGTTGGGAAAGAAGGTAAAGGCCGGGTGTGAATTTATCCAGACGCAGTGTATCTACAATCTGGAGCGGTTTGAACGCTGGATGGCAATGGTGAGAGACCGGGGGCTGCATGAAAAATGCGCCATCCTGGCAGGGGTGACGCCCTTTAAATCAGTGGGAATGGCAAAGTACATGAAAAATCAGGTGCCGGGGATGGATGTGCCCGATGAGATGATCGAACGTATGAAAGGGGTGCCAAAGGAGAAGCAAACGGAGGAAGGGATAAAAATCTGTGTGGAGACGATCCAGAGATTAAGAGAGATCCCCGGCGTCCGGGGGATACACATCATGGCCATTGAGTGGGAGGACAGGGTGTCGGAGATTGCCAAAGCGGCAGGTCTCCTGCCAAGACCTCAATTACCGTGAATTATAGCAAGGTACAACGTTTACCATAGACCTCCCATGTAAAGTGAGGGTGGCATGATAAAAATCTTAATTGTGGATGACGAAGAAGGCGTCAGGAGATCTCTGAAAAAGGTCCTGCAAAATGACGACTACGAGATTCTTTTAGCAGAAAACGGTATGGAAGCTATTGAAATCGTTCAAAAGCTGATCAATGAAATAGAAACTGTCATCTCAGATTTCAAGATGCCCGGCCTGAACGGTTTGGAAACACTAACAGAAATCGGCAAGATTAACCCCGAAATTATCAAGGTTATCCTGACTGGCTATGCAACCCTTGATCGTGCCATAGAAAGCGTTAATTCGGACATTGACGGTTTCTTAACTAAACCCTTCAACAACAATGAAATCAGACTGAAGATTAAGGAATTTCACGTCAAAAAAAGGTTGAAACAATTCGTGCCTGATCAGGTTATTAAAGAACTGCAAAAATTCAGCAAAAACTTAGACCCTCGGGACCAGAGAATAACTATTCTTTTCACGGACATCCGTGGATTCTCTAAAATATCCGAATCTCTGACTCCCCAAGGGTTATCAGAACTTCTCAATCTTAATTATTTTTACCCACTTGATAACATCATCTTTGCATTTAATGGCACACTCGATAAACACATCGGCGACAGCATTATGGGAATATTCGGTGCCCCGATTACCCAGAATGATGATGCACGCAGAGCGGTTGCCTGCGCAATCGAAATGCGTAAAAAAATTGCCAAGATAAATAGGGAAATGAGCAAAAAAAATATTAAGATTCCCGTTGGCTTCGGGATCAGCACAGGTGAAGCCAGGGTGGGAATTTTTGGGTCAACAATCAGGAAAGAATATACAGCCCTTGGTAGGCCCGTCAATTTAGCAGCGAGACTGGAACGGATCGCTCTAGAGGACCAAATCATTATCTGTAGCGAAACTTTCACGGCGGTAAAAGATTTCTTCAAGGTTGAGAAGATAGACCCCGTAAACCTCAGGGGGATGGGAGGAGAAAGGATGATCTATAACGTCATTGACGCGCTTTCGACCATCAATTAAAGCCCCCTCGCCCTCCGTGGGAGGGGGAGGGGGAATATAAACTTATTTCGTAACAGTTCACACCATAAATCTCGCTTATGGGAAATTTTGTCGTCATCCGATAGCACTCTATCACCAAATCCATTGCTTTCTGCCAAACCTCTAAATTAGGTGCGTACATATCAACCTTCCGTACCTTGTCAATTTTTATTAGATGAACTGCCCTGCCTTATACCAATTCTAAATCAAAGGTAACTGCTCAGGTTGTCAGGTTCAGGGTTCAGGGTTCACGGCTGATTGGCTTGCGCTCTTCATATTTCTCGAGATAGCCAGCAATAGGAATCCATGTCTAACCTTGAACCTTGAACCCCGGAACTTTGAACCTGAATAGTTACATTTTGGGTTATAATCATAGATGAGTTATAACTTTTATGAATTTGATTTATTCCTTATGCTATGAGTAACCTATTAAAGATGAGAGGAGGTAAAGAAAATATGAGGGGTAAATTATGGACACCGAAAACGTGGATAATTCTGGGAGGTTTCATCTTCGGAATACTTGCCACTCTGCTCACGAAGTGGGGAAATCCGGCAAACATGGGTATCTGTGTGGCCTGCTTCTGGCGGGATGTGGCAGGGGGAATTGGGCTGCACCGGGCGGAGGTGGTGCAATATATCCGGCCAGAGATCATCGGTTTTGTCTTTGGCGCCTTTTTCTCCGCTTACGCTTTCAGGGAATTCAAACCGCGGGGAGGTTCCTCCCCCCTCCTACGTTTTTTCCTTGGCGTTTTCTTCATGGTCGGCGCCCTGGTTTTCCTGGGCTGCCCTGTGAGAGCGTTAATAAGGCTTGCCGGAGGTGACCTCAACGGTATTACCGCCCTTTTAGGGATAATTTTAGGGGCATTTGTCGGCATCCAGTTTCTGAAGGGTGGCTTTAACCTGGGGCGATCGGGCAAGGCGCCGATGTTTTCGGCTCTTATTATACCGCTGGCGATGGTGGCTCTCCTTCTCCTTTCCATCTTTAAACCTCCCTTCATTTTCTTTAGCCTGAAGGGGCCCGGATCGCAACATGCCGCTCTTCTCGTCTCACTCCTCGCCGGGATTGTTGTAGGTTTCATTGCCCAAAAGACCAGGATGTGCTTCGTGGGAGGGTGGAGGGACATTATGCTGGTCAGGGACTTCTATCTCGCAAGCGGCATTGCCGCCTTCTTTGTGGGTGTATTGCTGTTCAATTATCTCTTAGGTAATTTTTCTTCGGGCCTTTACCACTGGGGTTTTACAAAGCAACCGATTGCCCATGACAACCACCTCTGGAATTTCTTGGGGATGACCCTCTCAGGACTGACGGCGACACTCCTGGGAGGGTGTCCCCTGCGACAGACAATTATGGCGGGTGAAGGTGATACCGATGCGGGAATTACCGTACTGGGTTTGATTGTCGGCGCCGCCCTTTCCCATAATTTCCTGCTCGCCTCAAGCCCCAAAGGTCCGAGTGGATTCGGACCAACGGCAGTGATTATCGGGCTGGCATTCTGTCTGTTTGTCGGATTTTCCATGATGGAACGGGAAAGGTAGTATGGGGGCCTTCGGTAAAAATAAAAAAGAAGGCTTCGAAGGCGGGGGTCTTATCCTCTTTCGGAACGTGGAAGAGGCAATCAAGGCGGAAAAAGTTCTCAAAGCGGCTGATTACATGGTCAAGCTGGTTGCCCCTCCTCCTCTTCTCAGGAAGGGGTGTGATCTCGCCCTGGAGATCGCCCTCGTTGAACAGACAGGCATAGAGAGACTGTTCAGGGAAAAGGATGTCCATTACGTCGAGATTATCCCCATGAAGGGGAGCGGGGAACTCCTCGAGATCGTAAAGGTCAAAGATTTCGGAGAGGCCATGATGGTCAAGGCGGGGAACATGAAACTCACCTTCGACAAGAAATTAGGAACCATTCTGAATATCTCCGGGGGTGGTTGCCCCGACATTCCCTATCTCCATGCTGAGCTGATAGATAAAAAACTCACCTGCGCAATAAGACCCAGGGAAAACGGTTTTACGCTTTGTGCCTTGATGCTGGACAGGGCTTTTGTCGAATCTCTCGAAATCTGGAATCGTATGGAGAAACCATGATGCTTATCTGCGGAACAATCCCCCAGGAGGACTTCCCCCTGAGTATAGGCACGGTAAAATTTTCCGGCAAATCCCTTACCGTCGGCGCGAGAGAGATCCTCTGTCTCCAGGGGACGGCTGCCCTTATCGGCGCCGCCTGTGTAACGACTGAATATCTGGGAGAAGAACCACCCCATGCCCTCCTCGTTGGCGACAGGGGAACGGGAAAGGGAAGCCGGTTACTCTATGAATATCTGAGCAAAAATCTCCCCCCCCTTGCACCCCGTGTCCTGGTACTCCACTACATCCTTCCCGTCATGGGTTTGATGAAGAAGGTATGTGAATCTGCACAGAGATGCCATCAGAAGCCGATCATGATTGCCGATGCCTCTTCGATGTATGCAGCCAAGGCGGCAGGGCTTGCCACGAGATTTGACGTTTTCACCCCGGATGCCTGTGAGATGGCCTTTCTGGCCGATCCGGATGCGACTCATCCTGCCTACATGAGCAGACATCTCTTTGACAGCGATATCACCCAGACCCCGGAACTGGCGGCAAAGGCATATCAGAACAGGAGCGCCGCAAGGCTGTTACTTGTCAAAGGTTCAGTGGATTATATAGTGGAAGAGGGAAAGATAATAGAAACCATCACCGAACCGGACATCCCAGAACTGGAAGCCATCGGTGGTACCGGTGATACGATTACCGGCATAGTGGCCGCCTTCACCTCTGCCGGCCTGGAATTAAACGAGGCGGCAATCCTTGCGGCAAGGGCAAATCGGATGGCCGGAAGGTATGCCCGGGCGGCACCGGCAAGTCGGATATGGGAGATCATTGCCCAGCTTCCCGCCGTCTTCAGAGAACATCTATGCGCGTGGAGGGGAAGCTGTGGAGAGATGATGGTTGCAACAAGATGACAAGAATCGGCCACTTTAAACGTTGATAAAAGGAGGGGTTTAAAGAAGGGCCGGTTGAGGGAGCCGGTGCTTCCCGCGGGCTGCAAACCCGTTGAGGATACTGAGCAAGGATCCTGGTCGGTTCGACTCCGAATCCGGCCTTCCAATAAAACCCATAGGTGGATACATATCGCTACGTCGTCTAACAGCACATAAGAGGACAGTCATCCCCCTGCTGGAAGCAGGGACTGTCGAGAAGGAATTTTTAGGTGAAATAAAAGTAAAGGAGGTATCAGGATGAGTACAGAAAAACCGTGGTACACCACGGTAAAGCTTCCACCGGGAAAGTTTCATCAACTCGACACCGATCTTGATAAGCTTTTCGCCGGCCTGGAGGATGTGGGTATCGGGCCCCGGTATGTGGGTGAGATACGGAAGGGGCAATGGTATGCAGAGTTGGGTGGCCCCAAGCACGAGTACAAAAGTTACATTTTTGTGGAAGTAGCCAAGAATTCTGAAGAGGTAGTGGACGGTAGGGTCGAAATTATCGGCCCGGAACTGGACGAACTGGCCCCCGAGACCTCCCTCCCCTTCGCCGCTCATATTAAAACATGGGGTCCCCAGCTACCGGACGACCTGTTGGAGTTTGTGGAAAGAGGGGCCGTGATGGGCTTTCTCTTCACCGAGGGGTGGGGTCTGGTCGGCGCCCGCACTAACATGTGGCTGCGTGTAAGTAAGGAAGTTAAACCAAGAATGAGCTGGCTGAAGATGGCCCAGATCATGCGGGCCAATATGATTTCCCTCTGCCCGCTGGTGGAAAAGGTGGAGATAAAATGGGTAGTAGCCACACCGGAGGTGGGGGGGAAGGATCTCGTCAGCAAGATGCTGGATGAGGTATTGCCGAAATGGGAGGCCATAGATGCCAGGACAAAACAGATTGGCGATGAAGACGTAGACAATTTTTACGGTTGCACCATCTGTAAGATGATTGCTCCCAACCATGCCTGCATCGTTACCCCGAGCCTTATCCCTTACTGCGGGGTAATGTCTTACTTTACCGCCAAAGCCATGTACGCCGTTGACCCTTACGGTTACGTCTTTGAGATACCCGCAGGGGATATTATTGATCTCCTATCTGGCAGGTACAGCGGCGTAGATGAGGCGATCTGGGAGAGGTCGGACCACCGGCACCGTATTTTTCATCTCTATAGTGTCATCAAGTATCCGACCACCAACTGTGGGTGTTTCGAGGCGACAGCCTTTTACATCCCTCAGGTTGATGGGATAGGAATTACGGCCCGGAGATATTTTGGCAACACACCCCTGGGGATCCCCTTTTCTAAGATCGCCGGACTGATGAGCGGTGGTGTGCAAAATCACGGGTTTAAGGGATGTTCCATACAAACAGTAAGGCAGCCACTTTTCCTCCAGGGTGACGGTGGATGGCGCCGCATCGTCTGGATGCCGAAAGACGTAAAATTAGAAGTTGCTGACTGCATTCCTGAGCAGGTGTACGATAAAATTGCCACCGAGGAGGATGCCGTTGACCCCGCTAACCTGGAGGTTTGGCTCAGGGAGAAGAAGCATCCCATTGTAGAGGAGTACTGGAAAGACGGCAAGCCTGTTCCGATGAAGATACCGTTGCCCAACCAACCGTGGGAAGATGAGCCGTGGGGAGAAATAGAGCACGGTAAGAGAAAGAATTTTGCCGGCTCATCAAATGAAATCCCCTTCTACCAATAAGGTAAGAGAAGGGGGAAATTCTCAGGTGAATTAAGGAGGTAGTGTAATGAAATACGGCGCCAGAAACCGACTCGTGGGAGAGGTAATGGAAATCAAAGAAGGGACCCTAATGTGCCAGGTGAAGGTAAGAATCCCCGCCGAGAGCACGGCATCCTCGGTGATGACCATGGATTCTCTCCGTGAGCTTGGCATAAACAAAGGGGATAAAGTAAAGGTGGTCATCAAGGCGGTGAATGTTCTGTTGGTAAAGGAGGAAGGCTGACAGGAAAGGGGGAAATAGCAATGGTTGAGGTAGATGCGAGGGGTCTCGGTTGTCCTATCCCTGTGGTAAAGACAAAAAAGGCGATAGAGGCAAACCCTGACGAGGCGATAGAGGTTCTTGTGGAGACTGCTGTGGCAAAGGAAAATGTATCCCGACTTGCCCAAAGCAGAAACTATTCCGTTCAGGTGGAAGAGACAGCGGGTGATGAGTATCGTTTGGTGCTTACACCGGCAGAGAAGTAGAGGGGCGCAGGGAAAGGAAAATGGATAAAGAGATTGATGTGAGGGGGCTTGCCTGTCCCCAACCGGTGATCAGGACCAGAGAGGCACTGAAGGAGATAACAGAGGGTACCATTACCGTTTTAGTGGACAATCTTGAAAGCAAGGAGAATGTGAGGAGATTTGCCGTAAGCCAGGGGTGTGAGGTAGTCGTTTCGGAGAAGGAGGGCATTTTCTGCATAGAAATTACCAAGCCCCCCGGGGAGGGAGGTGAAAGGGCAAGGCTTGAAGCCGTAAGGGCGGGTGGGGATGTTGTCTGCATCACCACCGATCGGTTCGGGACGGGGAGTAAGGAACTGGGAAAGGTACTGATGAAGGCGTTCCTCAACACCCTGTGGGATTACCGACCCAGACCGACGAAGTTACTCTTTATAAACGCTGGTGTTATGTTGACCACCGGGGGCTCTGAGGTACTGGAGACACTGGAACTACTTGAGAGAGAAGGTGTGGAGATCTTCTCCTGCGGCACCTGTCTGGGATATTACGGGATAAAGGAGAAACTGAAGGTTGGTAAGGTCACCAACATGTACGAGATAGTTGATGCCCTTCTTAGCGGGGGCAGAGTGATAAACATTTAGGGGAGAACCTTCAGGAAAAGAAGAGGATTTAAGGTAGGAGGGCTATCAGCCTCGCTGGCAAGCTCCTGGGCTGATAGCCTCCCCTGGTAAAGGGTTTTGTTTTGTGTGCCCCTTTGCATCTCAAATTTTACTTAAATCCCTCCCCAAAATCAAACCAAATAATTAGAGGAGGAAGAGCAATGGGAAGACGGATAGTAATGGGGTTAATTGCCTTAACAGCGGTGATCCTTGTCTGGGCAGCTCCGGTAAATGCTTTAGACACAGAAGAGAAGATCGGGGTGTTAGAGAAAAAAGTAAGCGACCTGGAGGGTAAGCTTACAGAACGAACCTCATCCCTTGAGCAGATAACCAAATTTATGGAGGAGCACAAATTAAAGGCCGGCCTCTGGTTACAGAGCTGGTATCAGTTCGTGGAAGATGGAAAAAACAACGGCAATGAAAACCTGCATGACTTTATGTTTCGCAGGTTCTATTTCTATCTCAAAGGCGAGGTTACTCCCCAACTTGGTTTCTTCGCCCACATCGCCGGTGATCGCATCGGTCAGGATAATTTAGACAGCCCCGGCCAGGGTTTGGGGAGCGGCATCGCCGTCCGTGATGGATGGATCTACTACAACTTCAACGAATCCTTCAAGGTACAGATGGGGAGGATGTATCCCCCCTTCACCAGGAATTACGGCACAACTTCAACCAAGACCCTGCTGACTGTTGACCTCCCCTTTACCCAGGGGGGAGTGAGGGGCGGTATCTTCTATGCCAGCAAAGTGGGACGGGACGACGGGGTGGTCCTCTGGGGAAACCCCTTTGCCGGTCTGCTCCAGTACCGCCTCGGTGTATCAGAAGGGGTGGAAGGCGCTGAAAATCCTGATGATAGCTTAAGATTCACCGGGAGGGTCTCCCTTAACCTGTTAGAGCCTGAGACCTCCTGGTTCAACCAGGGGACATATCTGGGCAAGAAAAAGATACTTGCCATCGGAGGCGGTTTCGACCGTCAGGATGACCTCAGATTAACCGGAAGGCCTGATCAGCGGGACAATACCGCCTGGACAGCGGATATCTTTTTCGATCACCCCGTGGGAGAGGGAGCTCTAACCGTGGAGGCCGCCTATATAGATGTGAAGAACGTGACCCAAACGTTATCATTTAGCCGACTCGTTAGTGGAGATGACGCCCAGATCTACTATATCCAGGGTGGGTATCTCATCCCGGGTAAGATCGGTCCGGGAAGAATCCAGCCCTATTTCCGCTATGAAAGGCTTTCCGTGGATGAAAAACCTGACACGGTCTTCCCCTCTGTGGGAGTCAATTACTACCTTAAAGGCCACGATGCCAAATTAACCCTGGACTTCTCATTGGTTGACCAGCGGGAAGAGGTGAAAAATTTCCGGGGTAATTGGACAGGGGAAAACCAGAACCTGATTACCTTACAGTTCCAGGTGGGGATCTAAATCCGTCATGTTTTGCCGGACGATGCCCTTGCCTGGCAGAAAGCAATAAACTCTTGCAGCAGCCGGGAGATCAATCTTTCCTTACGATAAATGCAGTAGAAGCTTCGCTTCAGATTAAGCTCATCAACAGGAACAACCTTAACCATACCGAGAGCCAGACTTTTCTTGATGGCCAGATTTGATACGAAGGCGATCCCTATCCCTGCCTCTACGGCAGAGACTATCGCCTGTGTTGAGCCCAGCACCAGAGTTGGTGAGCAACGCCGCAGGTCATAACCCTTATCAAGCAGCATGGCCTCAAGGCTGCCCTGGGTGCCTGAGGTTCTGTTGCGGAAGATCAACGGCTCCTTTTCCAGCTCTTTCAGCGAGATATTTTCACGCCGGGCGAAGGGATGTTCTAAAAATACCACAAGAACAATCTCGTCTTCTGCTATCTTGAATGACTCAAGCTCCAGACCTTCGGGTATTATACCACAGAACCCTACCTCATATGCGCCCTCTTGTACCCTGGCAATGGCAGTGTAAGAATCGAACATGGTTACCGAGGGTCGTGTAGATGGATATAGGTGTTTGAACTCCCCCAGGAGGGGGGGGACAATAAATTCACTCGGTATAGTGCTCGCTACGATAGCTAAATCACCCACAACTTCATTACGTATTTGATCGAGATCATTCATGAATTTGGTCTCTTCCTGCTTAATGACCCCGGTAAAACGGAAGAGGCGCTTCCCCACCTCTGTCATACTGACCGCTTTTTCTTTGCGGTCAAGCAAGCGGACACCGAGTTCACTTTCCAAACGCTGGATCTGAAAAGAAACGGCGGGTTGGCTGAGCGAGAGCCTCCTTGCCGCCTCGGAAAAACTCCCCAGTTCAACCACCATTGAATAGGTCTTGAGATAATCCAGGTTCACAATAATCCCCTAAACAGTTTCATCCTTGGAGACCTTTGATGTTATACAGATATACCATCCTGACTAAAACAGCAAGCTAATAGTAAGCTGTCTTCAGACAGATTGGACAAACCAGACCGATGAACGCCCATGTCTGGAGCTATAAAAAAATTTTATGATAGCCATAAAAAAACTTGACAGGTAAAATGTATCGTGTTACGAAATGTCTTGACTGTTGTTTATTATGCGTGCCCCTGTAAAAGGGAATACTATTCGGGGGGAGGATGAAAATTGAAAGGGGCAACCATCGCTGTGTCGGGTAAAGGAGGGGTAGGGAAAACAAGTCTCTCCGCGCTTCTTATCAGAAGGCTGTCTCAGATCGGCAGTGTGCTGGCCATAGATGCCGATCCCGATTCCAATCTTCCCCAGGCCCTCGGGGTGAGGGTGGAAAAGAGCATAGGTGATGTGAGGGAATCCATCATAAATGCACCGGCACGTAGTAAGGAGGCAACGTCTAAAGAGGTGTTTGCAAGACTGGCTTTATATGAGGCCATCGAGGAATTTTCCCGCTTCGACGTAGCGGTGATGGGACGCCCCGAGGGGAGCGGATGCTACTGCTTTCTCAACAATATTATACGTCAATTGATAGACTTCAGGGCAAAAAGCTACGATTTCACGGTCATAGATTGCCATGCCGGTCTGGAACACCTGAGCCGCCGGACTACAAGGGGAGTTGATGTTTTGATCGCCGTTACCGAACCCACAAAGAACGGTGTCTTGACTGCGAGAAGGATCGTCGAACTTTCAAGGGAACTATCCATCGATGTGGGAACGATTCTGGTTGTGGCGAACAAAGTATCCCCTGAGGTAAGACCGTCCCTGGATAAAATAGCGAGAGAGAATGGTCTTGAGATAGATGTTTATCTCCCTTTTGAGGAAGAGATGGCCCGTCTCAGTATCCTGGGAGAACCGGCAGTGAATCTAAGGGGAGATTCTCCTGTCTCGGTAGGGGTGGAGATGATCTGTGACAAGATCCCTGGGGTTTATCCGATAAGCAGTTCTGAAGCGAAGACTGCGGAAGGACTTAAGTAGAAGAGGTTTATTGGAGAGCGAAGGACGGCGTGCGGACAGCGAGGTCGGTTGAGGGAGCCGGCGCTCCCCGCGGGCTGCAAACCCGTTGAGGATAACTATCGAGTAGTATCCTGGTCGGTTCGACTCCGAATCCGACCTCCGATAATTAATTAAGTCAAGGAGGCAAATAAAATGGCAGAGAGAGAAATTAAATTTAAACATGCTGGTCCCAGCCTGGCCTTTCTGGAAAAAGAGATGGAGGACAAGTTGGGAGTCCCACGGACATGGCAGTTGCCAGACCTGGAGCATGCCTATGACGGGCTGGAGGAGATTGGCCAGGGGCCTGAATACTTCAGCCACATCCGGAAAGGGGAGTATTTCCTTGACCTGGGAGGGCCGAAGACAGGCTACACTGGTTACTACTTCACGGACATCTGTGATGACCCCGATGAGGTGGTTGATGGAAAGGTGACCTTATATGGTCCTGACATCCACGAGATACTCCCGGAGTCTACCGTTCCCCTTGGTCTCCACTGGAAGCTCTACGGCAGGGATGTATCACATCTCCATGCGGAGTATCTGGGGAGACAGGTCATGACCGCCTGCATGACCACAGAGGGGTGGATGATATCGGGGGCGGCGTTTGACCCCTGGATCAGGCTGTCAAAGAAGGCTGCCCCTAAATATAAGGGGTTTTATCAGTTTGCCCAGCTGCTGAGGGCATACGGCCGGACGACTTCTCCTCTCCTGGAAAAAGTAGAGATGGTGATAGTGGTGGGAGCCCCGGTGGTGGGCGGGGTGGTAGAAAGCGCTCCTTCCGGTGTGCCTAAAGAGGCCATAACAGAGATATCTGGGAAGCTCCGAAAAAGACAAGAAATTTACGATGCCTGGTCCAAAGAGATGCAGGATGCCGATGTTGAGATATTTTACGGCTGCACACTGTGCAAGATGATCGCCCCAAATCATGCCTGCGTGGTTGCTCCCTCAAACGTGCCTTTCTGCGGCTTTGCCTCCTGGTCTGGCATGAAGACCACCTATGAGGTCGAGCCCGGTGGATACATCTTTGCCTGTCCCAGAGGGGAACTAATCGACAAGGATATGAGCTGGTATAAAGGTGTGGATGAAGAGATATGGGAAAGGTCAAATCACAAATATCATCATTTCTTCCTCAACAGCACCATCCTCTATCCGGCCACCAATTGCGGCTGTTTTGAAGCTGCATCCTTTTATATCCCTGAAGTGGATGGGATAGGAATAGTAAACCGCCGTTACACCGGCGAAACACCTTTAGGGATACCCTTCTCCACCCTTGCCGGGTTTATGAGCGGCGGGGAGCAGAATCACGGGTTTAAGGGACTGAGTGTCCGTAACATGATGATGAGGGATCTCCTGCGGGGAGACGGCGGCTGGAACAGGGTTGTCTGGATGCCGAAGGACCTGAAGCTCGAAGTAGGCGATGCAATACCCGAGGAGGTCTATGAAAAGATCGCTACAGAAGAGGATTGTCTGGACCCCGATGAACTTCTCAGTTTTTTACAAGAGAAGAAACATCCTATCGTAAGCAAATTCTGGGTTGATGGCGAACCTCAGCCCGTGAGGTTGCCAAGACCATCTGAGCCGTGGCCTGAAGAGGATTTGCAGCGGGAGATACAAAGGGTAAAAAGGGCGAAGGAGCTTTAAAGGAACTATGCTCAGGGAAGAGATCGTCGCAGCTGTGGCTCAAAGGGGGGTAGATGAATTCAAGAAGGGTATCTTTGCTGGCTTTCAGGTAGGGGAGGCAGAAGAAGAGGCATTACTGGCGAGTCTCATGAGCGGTCATCACCTCCTTATCGTTGGTCCACCGGGCAGCGGAAAGACTGATGTCGCCGGGAGGATCTCCGGAATATTAAACGATATTGAGGTAGTGGGGGGCTGTCCCCTGAATTGCCGCCTTACCGATGCCCTATGCCCCTGGTGCCTCGACAGAAAAAGAGGGGGCATGGGGTTGAAGAGCGCTATCCTGGCCGGAGCGGAGAGGGTAAAAAAAGTCCAGGGAAGCGGCGGATTGGTTGCGGAGGATCTGATCGGCAGCCTGGATCCGGAGGTGGTGCTGAAGGAGGGAATCTATTCACCGCGGGCCTTTGTCCCGGGCAAGCTTTTAAGGGCCAACAGGGGGATCCTGTTAATTGACTTCATCGACCAGGTACCGGAAAGGGTATTGAACGCAATTCTATGCGCCCTTCAGGGTGACACGATGACTGTCGGGCCCTTTAATTACAGGCTTATCCTCGATACATTGATCATCTCTACGGGAAGTGAGAGAGCATTAAAATCCCTTCCCTTAGACATAGCCGACTGTTTTGATGTCATTCGCCTTGGTTACATCGCCGATCCCATCCCCCAGAAGAGGATCATCATCGGCAATCTCAGACAATCCGGTAGAGAAAAGGGTATGGGGGAGACAATGACGGAAAGGGTCGTTGATATTATAAACCGAACCAGGAAACATATGGAAGTGAAGAGAGGTGTAAGCACCCGGGGGATGATCGGGTATGCCGAGCTTTTAACCGCTCTCTCTGAACTTAAGGACGATGAGGAGGGAAGAATGCTCCGGGAGGGGGCGCTTATTTCCCTTCCCCATCGCCTGAGACTTTCCCCCGAGGCTGATACACCGGGGAAAAGGGAAGGGATCATCAATGAGATCGTCGAGGAAGCAACAGGTATAAAAAAGAAGACAGCGGAGAAAATTGCCGCTCTTTCTAAGGAGGACCTCCTGACTTTGGTAGAGGAGATGGTAAGCGAAGATGCATTCAGGATACCTCTAAAGTACGGCGCCTTTGACTTGCTCTTGAAAAGATTTTACGATCTGCCGGAATCCATGCTGGCTCAACTTTACAGGAAAACGCTAAAGAATCTCCAGGAGCTTTACCCCGAACGCTGCAGGACGGACAACATTACCGAGGAGTTGTTGCAGGGATACGAAGAGGAGAGGAAGAGGGAAGAAAGGTTGAAGAGGGTGCTTGAGGAGGAGGCGCTGATGGAGATGCTCAAGTTCCTGGAAGAGAGGGATATCCTGAAGCAGGACAAGGACGGCATGGGGTGGGGTCTAAGCCGGCAGGGTATTAACTTCCTGCTGGAGAAGCTGACACCCAGGTCAGCAGAGGACAGCTATATCTTTGGCTATGGAAGACATCGCACCGGCAAGAAATCGGCGCTTGGCGAGGGGAAGGTTATCGGTCACCGGCACTTCCGCTTTGGGGACAGGTATCGTGATGTATCTTTCAAGGATACCATACGGGAGGCGATTCGTAATCGCAGGGAGAAGCTGACCAGGGAGGACATCATGGTAGAGATCAGAGATGTCCGTACGAGGATGAATATTGTTCTCCTTATTGACCTTTCGGGAACCATGGCCCAGTTGAAGAAGCTGTGGTATGCCAAACAGAGCGCCATCGCTCTGGCGCTGGCTACAGGCCGTTATAAGGATAGCATGGGGGTTGTCTCTTTTTCCAATCTGGCCGATGTTGTGGTTGATCTCAGCAGTAATCCCCACTATGTGACGCAAAAGGTGCTCGACCTGGAACTTCATGAAAACGCCTTTACAAACATCGGTTTTGGGATAGCGAAGACATGTACCCTACTGGCTCATCACCCCAAGGGAAAGGCAAGGCAGCATATCATCCTCATTTCCGATGGGGATGCGACCGCCCCCCATCCCTCTCCCCAGAGGTATGCCTTAAGGCAGGCGGCAATGGCGAGGCGTCGGGGGATCACCATTTCCTCTGTTTGCATCGCCCAGCATTCATTAGACCTGGAGTTGATGCGCCGGATAGCCAGGATAGGCAAAGGGAGGATCTACTATATCGGGGCGGAAGAGATGGCTTCTACTCTCGTTTCCGAGGCGGCAGCGGTTCATGCCGTTCATTAAAGGATTTTGGGAATACCGGAGACATTCAGGATGAGAGGCATTGATAAATTGATGAAAGGAGGTGAATAACCAGGATGACGGAAGAAAAAACATGCGGCGTTTGTGGGAAGAATGCAGTATCAGAGGTTTGTGAGATGTGTGGCATTCCACTATGCGCCGGTTGCCTGCGCAAGATCAAGCTCCAATCAGGAAACCCTGCTGAGCAGCAATTGAACATCGGGATAACCAGCGGGGCATCCCTTTCCACTCTTCGACAGGGGATAATAACGAGGAAGGTATGCGAGAAGTGTATGGTAGATATAGATGTGGAACCTTGAGGGCTGTGACGATATCACGATGGCGCGAGAGGCAACGATAATTTGCATATAAGAAAGGGAAAAACTATGGAAACTATGGAAGAGAAACTCGTCCGGAAGAGATTTGACCCTGAGAAGAGATTTATGGAGTTGGGAAAGACAAAGATTGACCTTGCCCGCCTCTGCCGGGATGCGAGGGGTATAGAGGATGACCTGAGACAGGTAATAAAAGAGGACTGGTCAGAGGCACGGTATAATGACTGGGATACCAGGCTCCACCCCTTTGCAGAGGCATCGGATTTGGTGGTACAGGATGAGGCCCTCCTCAACAACTATCCCCCCCTGTACACCGATATTCAGACCGTCTGCAGTGATTGCGACAACGGCCCCTGCGATCTGGTGGAGGGTGAGGGACTCTGCAGCCTGGCGCTCGATCCCTTCCAGGCTAGGTTGAGCCTGAGGGTAGCCTGCAGGGGATGCCAGTCTCAATTTATGGATACCCGTGGCCTGCTGGATTATGCTGTCCGGGAGTTCGGCCGGGATAAAGAGGTAAGCCTGGGGGCACGCCACGATATTTCCGACCAGGCCTTAAGTATCGCTATCCTGACGGGCCAATACGTGAGGAATCTCTCTCACCTTGAGCGGGCGCTCGCTTATGCTGAAGCTCAATTGAATAAGCTTTTTCTGGCAAGCTATCAGGGGACGGGAAGCGTATTTGATTTTGAAAATATGACCTTCCATTGCGGTTCTGTCCTATTGCTCGTTCAGGAAGTTTCGGAGCTGGTGAAGGGTTCCTGCTTTGGCTTCCAGAAAGGCGCAGACAGGGATAAACTGGAAATGGACCACTGGCCGCCTCCGAATATCATGGGCGGTCTGGGAAGTATAGAGAAGGGAAAACCGGTTATTGCCTTTGTGGGGGATAATCTCCTTCCTGCCTGGAGCGCCATAAATTACCTCAAGGAGAACGAATTGACAGAAAAGATTGAGATATGCGGACCTGGCCCGGTAGGCCTGGACATTGCTCGTTTCTACGATCGGGTTCGTATCGTTGGCACGATGGCAAATGCGGGTAAGTGGATCAGGTCAGGTTTTGCCGACGTAATCGTCGCCTCATCCGGGTGTGTTTCCCTGGATATCCTGGGGGAGGCAAAGAGGGTGGAGAGCAGGGTAATCTGGGTGAGTCCCCAGCCTATTGGGGGGCTTCCGGATCGGACCGATAACCCTGGTGAGGGGATTATTAATGATTTAATCGGTGGACTCGATGCGGTATGGGTAAGGGATATAGATAAGGTTGGTGAGATAGCGGTAAGGGTGGCACAGAAGGTAAAGAGGAAAGGGGATTACCTTCTGTCTGAAAAAAAGGCAAAAGAAGAGGCAAAGAGATGCAAAGAGGACTGTGACCTTTGCTTTAATGCCTGCCCCAACAGCCTCCTCATCGGCCGGGCTTTAAGAAAGGTAAGGGAAGAAGGTCTTTCCGCCCTGGCTCCCATAGAGAAGGGGTGTTACTTCTGCGGAAAGTGTGAGCAGCAATGTCCGGAGAAGATCACGATCCGTGATCTGATTGTCGCTACATTAAACAAGAGGGCTCCAGATGATAAGTTCATAATGCGCTCCGGAAGGGGCTCTGTGCCGGAGGATGAGATAGCACGTTCAGCCTTTACACTGATGAACTCTCCAGGTTTCTGCTGGATACTCTCATGCGGGGGCGGAAAAGATATAGAGGATGTTGGCTGGCTTGCAAACGAATTTACAGGCAAGGGGTGTGTTACCCTCATTGCAGGTTGCGGTGCGGTAGAGGCCGCCCGCTATTTCGACAGGGAGGCGGGGAAATTTCTCTTTGAGAAGTTTACCTGCGAATATGCCGTCAAGAACATCTCCTCCTTAGGAGGCTGTACGGCCATGACTTTCCTGCAGGAGGCAAGCGCCCACTGGGCGAGGACAGGTGTCCATATCTCTCATTATGCCAATTGGGCTGAGGTGGCAGATATAACACACAGGCTAATGGCGCCGCCGGTTATCATCTGGGGGAGGTGCCCTGAGAGGATGTATGCGGTAGCGGCAGGTCTTATCCGTATTGGCCATCAGGTCATCGTCGGACCGAATGCTGGATTTGCATGGAAACGCTATCTGCTGGGCAACCATTTTGATAGGAGCAAGTGGTGTGTATGGGACACCTCTAGCGGGAGAAAGGTGGAGACTGAACCGGGACAGGAGCATATACTTATCCCCGTGGAGACAAAGGAGGAAGCGCTGACTATCTTCTGGAGTCTTCAGCAAAAGCCGGGGGCTTCCATCTCTATTATGCGGCTCCTCTCACTCACCCCTTATATAGCATGCTATGAGAAATACTTTGGTGAGCTGCCCGATGACTGGCAGTGGTATGTTACCACGGCGTCCGACCTGCCTGTAAGGCAGAAGGTCCGTCTCCTCAAGGAGTTGAAGGAAAAGTGGGGCTGGGATACAGAAGGAGTGACAATAAAGAAGGCCAGGCATCGGGATGGTCGTCTCCTTACGACGGACGAGTTTGCCCATGAATACAGCACCCACGAGGCGCGTTTTTTTGCCAAGACACCTAAATTGGTGACGAAGAAGGCAAAGGAAAATCTGAGGAAGGAGGGATACGACGTATGAGTGAAAAAGACCCCCGGAAACTGGCAGATTGCCTCAAAGGGAAGAAGGTCCTGCTCATGGCAGGCCAACTGTGCGAGGAGATAGATTTTGGCAACAAGAAATTGCTGGACTATGTGGTAGAGATCAGCAACAGGATCGGCGCCCCCATTGCTGCCACAGGGAATACCCCCTTGAGTTTGAAGGCAAAGGGGGCAAAGTCGGTGAGGAAGATGTGGGCCGCCGAGGTGGTGAACTATATGCGCTGGCCCTGGGAAGATCCGGTTATCGACCGAAAGCCCGATCTCCTTGTGCTTATCGGCTATGGTCCTGCAGTGGCTCAGGGTCTTGCCTCTGCGGTGAGAGACGGAGAGACGATGGCCCTGGGGAATACCTATGTAAAAGGGGCGACCTATTCCCTCCCTGACTCTCCTTCCCTTGGCAAGTGGCAGCAATCCTTAGAAGAGATAGTTCAAGCTCTCGGGTAATGGAGGGGTAAATGGATGAGCGAAAATTTACAGGTGAAGAGGTACGGACAGAGGTGCAGCGGCTCCTCCAGTCTATGAAGTACCAGCTTGAAGAACCACACATACCCAAAGAGTTCATGGGCAAGCCTGATTTCTATGGAAAGAGAGAGGAGGGGGGAACAACTCACGCGATCTGTGGCCTGGTAATAAACGATATAAAGGAGATACCCCGGGGGGTTACTCACCTCTGGACGATAAAGAGGCAGTTGGGAGAGGACATTGACTATGTAATTGTACTCCCCCCGCAGAAGGAGGACGATCTGGTCGGCCTCTTGCGTGCCGATAATAACAAGTTGTTAAAGAAGGTAAAGCGGGAAGAATTCCAGATCTGGCTGTGTAATCCGGGGGAAAAGAGCATCTGCTCTGTATTTGGCACACCCCGGGACAGCCTTTTTACCCGGTATCTCAAATTCAGGGATCTGGAGGGAGAGAGTCATACTTCTTGAGGGAGGTCAAAAGTGAGCAAGGGAAAATTTACGAGTAAGGAATTTTTGTCTCAGCTTCGTACCTGTCCCCCCTTGGCCTATGACTTCAGTATCGGGGAGGTATTGGGGGAGGTGAAACGTTTCCTTGAGTATGTGGGCTACGAGGTGGCGGAACCGCCTCCTGCGCGTACGCATACGGTAACGCCTGATTTCTATGCCAGGAGGAAAGGGTCAGAAACGACCTATGAGATTGCCGGGATAGTGAGACATGACATGGAGGCAGCCGTTCTTGGGATTGCCCCTCTCGATACGATAAAGGACTCTCTGGGAGAGGAGGTGGACTATGCGATCGCGCTCCCCCCGGTAAATGAACGATATTTAATTGATTTCATGTGCGAGGAGAACTACAGATGGTTTAAGAAGATAGAGAAGGAGCGGTACATGATCTGGTTGTGCAACCCCGCCGAGAAGAGTGTCTGGTCAATCCTTGGCGCACCACGGGACAAGCTTTTCCGTGAATATTTTAAATTCAGGGGTGGCTTAGGGATGCTCTTCAACATGCCCTACCGGCGCGAATCAAAGGAGATTCAGAAGGAAGTTCTGGAAGAGTGAGAGGATATATGCCATGGCAACGGTTGCAGAGGTGAAGGAGATATTCGCACAGAAGGGTTTAAACATCAAGTTCCCCATGCAAGACGATTTCCTGGTGAAGAGTGTAGACATTGTAGAAAGGCGTACCTATCCGGATGGCGGCATACATTTCCTCTTAAGGATAGCATTTGTTGATGATAGAGGCAGGGAGGTCTCTGATCTCTTTCCCTGCGATGGGAGAATAGAGAGGAAGAAACCACTGCTAACTGTTTCAGAAGAGATACCCAAACCTTTAACACTAAAACCCCTCCCCCTGCGGGAAAAGATTGCTTTTGAGAACGAGGATGAGGCCCTGGATTATCTCAGAGAGGCAATCACCCATCTCCTCGAGGATAAAGGTTATCACCTCTTTGAGCGAGGCGAGGGTGACATCTACTTTCAGAAAGAATCACGAGGGTTCTTTATCAACCTGGCGCTGCGTTGTGATGAGGCGGCCATTGGTAGAACGGAAGATCTCATAGAATTACGACGGAAACACGGCGCTACCCATGATTATGGACTTGTAGTCCCGGCTTTTCAGGACTCTCTCGGTATTTCCTTGCTCTGTGAGGAGAACTGGTTCAGGGAACATGGTGAGTCTTTGGCGGCACACCGCATTGGCGTCTACGGTGTCAACAACTCTGACCCCAACCTGATCTTCCCCTTTACCATCTATCCGAGGGAGAGAGAACTCGCCCGGTATTTCATGTATACGGGGCCGCAGTGGTCCATCCTCCGCAATAAGTATATATCAAGTAGAAAAAGAGGGGACATTTAGAGATATCCATTAAGGATAAGGATAGCCTGTACCTGGACCTCCACACGCATTGTTACGAGGCCACTCTATCTACCAGTGTAAATGCGGTAGAAAAGATCGTAACCACTATCAGGGCACGCGGCTTAGATGGAATCGCAATTACAGAGCATGGCGACAGTAGCTATGGGTACAGGATAAAAGAGATAGTTGAACAGCGCTTCAACAATGAAGTCTTAATTATTCCGGGGCAGGAGAGAAATACAGGGTTGGTATATGTGCAGGTAGTAGAGTTATATCTACCCGACAATGCTACTTTCAGATTCGTAGCGCATCCCTATCATTTGACGGACTTCAGCCGCTACGTTGCTGCATATGCAGATGAGCTGCACGGTGTGGAAATTGAAAACTTCCAACACCAATGGGAGATGAAGCAGATAGATAAGGAAAGGATAGAAGCAATAGCAGAGGAATACGGTCTTATGCTTCTGACAAATAGCGATGCCCACTCCCTGGATAATATCGGACGATATTATAATGAAGTCGCTTTGGGAGAGCTTTACCTGAGAATAGCACGGAAAGGATGTTAAAAGGAGGATGCATGACCGATTATACCGAGATGTGGAAGGGGTTGGGTCTGAACCTTGACAAACACGAGCAATTGTTGAATGCCTTAGGGACGATCTATGCCGATATCTACTTAAGCCAGAAGGACCGCCCCCAGGGGATGGGGTATTTCGATTTCGTCATGTCCGAGGTCCATGGATTGAGGATCAGGGAACTTTTAGACCACAAGGAAAAGGGGGGCAAGGTCGTGGGTACCTTCTGTCTCTATGTCCCCGATGAGATTATCCTCGCCGCAGGGGGAGTGAGTGTGGGTCTGTGTGGGGGAGCACAGTTTTCCGTCCCCGATGCCGAGACTGTATTACCGAGAAACCTCTGTCCCCTGATCAAGTCTTTCTTTGGTTTCAAGCTCTCTCTGGTCTGTCCCTACTTCGAGGCGGCCGATTTCGTGGTGGGGGAGACCACCTGCGACGGGAAGAAAAAGGTATGGGAGCTTCTTGATAATTATCTCCCCACCTATGTGATGGAGATTCCCCAGATGAAACGGGGGATTGACAAGAATCTCTGGTTCCAGGAGATCAAGGCCTTTGCAGAAAAGATGGAGAAGGAGGCAGGTGTTAAGATCACCCCGGAAATCCTGGAGGAGAAGATCAAACTCGTCAACAAAAAGCGAAAGGCGATAGGGAGGGTCTTTGAGGCACGTAAGGCAACCCCGGTCCCCATCAGCGGAAAAGATGCCTTACTGATTGCACAGATTGCCTTCTATGACGACCCGGAGAGGTTTACTGCCAAGGTCAATGAACTCTGCGAGGAACTTGAGGAAAGGATCATAGAGGAAAAGGGGGTAGTTGACAGGAGCACGCCAAGGATACTCGTTGCCGGCTGCCCGATGGCCATACCAAACTGGAAACTCCATCATGTCGTAGAAAATAGTGGCGGCGTGGTTGTCTGTGAGGAAAGCTGTGTGGGCACCAGATACTTCACCAATACGGTAGAGGAAGGATGCCCCACGACAGAGGGGAAACTGAGGGCTATTGCGGAACGTTATCTCAAGATAAACTGTAGCTGTTTTACCCCGAACGACGAAAGGATTGAGCAGATCATCCAGTATTGCAAAGATTATAACGCCGCCGGGGTAATCCACTACACCCTCCAGTTCTGCCATACGTATAAATTGGAATTCGTCAGGGTAAGGGAAGCGCTCGATAAGGCAGGTATCCCTGTCCTGGAGATCGAAACGGACTACAGCGAAGGCGACGCGGGGCAGTTGAAGACAAGGGTAGAGGCGTTTATCGAACAGATTTCAATGTGAGATAATTTTGCAGGCAACTACGGAAAACGGCTGGCCCGGGCCCGTTTTACAGTTTAACCACTCAGGAACAAGGAGGTGTATCCCTTCCCCGCCTCTCAGGAATCTCTCCTAATCTTCTTGACTTACTCGTAAATGATCAGTACAAATATTGTCAAAATCATATTTTTAAGAGACAGAAAAATTCGACCTTTTAAGGAGCATTACTATTAATAAATTAGATACTACGAACAGCGGAGCAAAGATACGTCTTACGGAGACGGTTCATGGGGCCGGCTGAGCCTGCAAGATAGGTCCGGGAGACCTGCATGAGGCATTACGTGATTTACCCCTTATTGCTGATCCGAACCTGATCGTGGGGATAGAACATGCGGAAGATGCCGGTGTCTATAAACTGAGGGACGATCTGGCTATTATTCAGACCGTTGATTTCTTCACCCCTATTGTGGACGATCCCTATACCTTCGGTCAGATTGCCGCGGTAAACGCCTTATCCGATGTCTATGCCATGGGGGGGAAACCCCTGACGGCGATGAATATCATCTGCTTTCCTGTCGGCAAAATGGATATTGATATCCTTCGTCAGATTCTTAAGGGGGGTCTGGATAAGATGCGGGAGGCCAATGTTCTCCTTGTGGGAGGGCACAGTGTAGCGGATAATGAATTGAAGTACGGACTATCCGTGACCGGGGTCATCCACCCGGAAAAAGTCCTGCTGAATAAAAATGCCAGGGTTGGGGATAAGTTGATCCTCACCAAGCCTCTGGGTACCGGCATTGTCAGCACGGCTTTAAAGGGAGGTATAGCCGATGAAGGGCTGGTAGCCCGCTCGGTAAAATCCATGACCACCTTGAACAAAAGGGTTATGGAGCTTATGACGGAAACGCCGGATGTCCATGCCTGTACCGATATCACCGGCTTCGGTTTTCTCGGTCATGCCTGCGAGATGGTGGAAGGAAGCGATGTGGGGATGCAGGTTTATGCCTCTGCTGTTCCTTATTTTCCGGGTATCCGGGAGCTTGTCGAAGCAGGTATTGTACCAGGCGGCCTGTACCGGAACAAAACATTCCGGATGAATATGATCGAAGTTGATTCCTCCTGTCCCAACTGGCTTATAGACATCCTCTTTGATCCACAGACCGCTGGAGGGTTACTCATCTCCCTCCCCCCACGCCAGGCAGAGGTCTTAATTAAAAAAATGCACGCAGAAGGTGTGGAGGGAGCGGCCATCGTGGGAGAAGTCATACCGGAGCCGAAGGGAAAAATCAGCGTTACTTAACATTACTGCCCTTTACTGCCCACCCCGGATGGGGAGGGGGATTTATCCTCACCGGATTCAGCCGGTGAGGATGGTTTTGTTGTTTCCTCTTTCTTCTTAGTAGATGATGCCTTTTTTCCACCATAGTCGCTGACATACCAGCCGGAACCCTTCAGGTGGAAGGAAGAAAGAGAAACCATCCTTTTGGCCGGCCCATTACAAAGTTTGCATACATTCACTGCCGGGTCGGTAATTTTCTGAAATAACTCATACTCTTTACCACACTTCTGACACCTATACTCATAAATCGGCATACTAAACCCTCCAAGAACCATTTATATTTCAAATGAACAGATCACCTATTTTGTAACGATTGCTGAAACAATCAAGAACCAGTGTTAAATCTGGGTAAACTATAGACTGGAGTATATTTCCGGTAATACCATGGACCTTTTTTTCTTCTTCTTCTTTTTCTTCCCGAGGTACATCGAAGCTACTTTCCCCGCGTTCAAACCGGATCACGTGAACGATTTCATGTGTGGCGATGTATAACATCAAAGGTGTTAATTTAATAAAAGAATTTGCCCTCTCCACGGCATTAAGGATACGGTTATCCTGCAGACAGATACTATAAAAACAAAAGCTGTCATGACTATCTGTCCCCTTACTTTTTGGGTAGTAGTACTTGCAAAGATGGGCAAATGCCCCTTCGTTCACCTCGTGGTCTTCGAGGTAAGCAAGGGTTTTTACATCGTACCGGTGGGCACTTAACTCCTTGCGACTGATGCGAAAGTACTGCGCCGCCAGTTTTTCTGCATCAGCAAAGGCGCTCTTTGTCAGAAAAATCTGTGCAGGATTAAAATACATAACCCTTACAGTATATTCATTCTTTCGTTTCTGTCAATAGGCTCTACTTGAGGTAAAATCTTTAGGGTTTTTCATCTAAACAGGTAAACTGATAGTAAAGGTAGTTCCCTTCCCCTCTTCACTGGCTACCTTGATCTCGCCACCATGGTCCCTGATAATTCCATAGCAAACTGAAAGTCCTAAACCCACCCCCTTTACCTTCTGTTTTGTTGTAAAAAAAGCCTCAAAGATCTTATTCCTGATCTCTTCCGGAATTCCTACTCCTGTATCCTGAATATGAATCAGGACATTTTTCCCTTCTCTTGCCGTCCTCACGGTGAGGGTCCCTCCCTTGGGCATGGCTTCCATGGCATTTTTAATAATATTCAGCATTACCTGCCTCATCTGATTTGTAGAGGCCATGACCTCCGGAATTCCCCTATCCCAGTATGTCTCTATCTTGATATTCGATTCCCTCATCTGCTTCTCCATCACCGAGAGAATCCCCTCGATCAGCTCATTAATCCTGATGGGCGTCCTCTTTTCCTCTTCAGGCTTTGAGAAACTGAGCATGTTCCGGAGCATCTCCGAGAGCCTCTGAGTTTCCGAGAGGGATAATTCCAAAATCCTTCTCCGTTTACTCTCCGGGGGAATTTCGGTTTTGAGGAGTTCCAGTGTGTTCATAATACCGTAGATGGGGTTGTTTAACTCATGGGCGACCTGAGAGGTGAGTCTGCCCATAGCCGCCAGCTTTTCTGACTGGAGAAGGGCCTGCTGCGTCTTCTGGAGTTCTCTCTCTATCCTCAACCTCTCTCTTAAGTCCTTAAAGATACCCACACTGGCAACCTCTTTCCCCCCTCCATTGTAGATGATAGACGCCGAAAGGTCTCCCTCGATCAGTTCTCCATCCTTTCTCTGTTGTGTAATAGGAAAAGAAGTCAACTTCCCCACCCCTCCAAAATCAGGACTTTTCAGTTTCTTCATCACCTCCCGGGCAACGCCGGGTGGATAGATGCTGCTGATATTCATCTTTCCCACCACCTCTTCTGCCTTATAGCCCAGGATGTCTTCCGCTCCCCTGTTAAAGATGAGGATATTACCCCTCATATCGGTTACAAATATCCCATCCACCGAACTCTCAATCAGATTTGTTAAGAATTCGTTCGCCTCTCTCAGTTCTCTTTCCATCCTCTTTCTTTCGGAAACATCAATCATGATCCCTTCATACCCTATGATCGCTCCCTTTTCATCCCTCTTTGCATGGGCAGTAACTAAAACCGTAATCTTCTCGCCATTTTTCTTATTAAACTCCAGTTCAAGCTCTTTAACGAATTCCTGCTTTTCAATCAAACTCTGAAAGGCCATGCGATCTCCCGGCCTCGTATAGAGATCCTTAGCGATATCAATCTGCAAAAATTCATTTTTATTTTCATATCCTAACATCTCAAGTAAAGCCTGATTGCAGTCGAGAAAACGTCCCTCCTTAGTACTGATATAGAGGCCATGCCGCACCCTTTCAAAGAGGTTACGGTACTTCTCCTCCGATTCCTTTAAATCCCTTTCGTACTTCTTTCTCTCCGTAATATCCCGGATATAGGCATAGGTTCTTACTCCCCCTTTTTCCAACTTCTCAATGGTAATACAGACATCTGCATCCTTTTTCACACCCCTCCCCGTTATGATCTCCATCTCTGTGCATAACCGTTTACTCTCATCCGCTCCCAATCCCGAATGCATCTGGGCAAGATAACCGATATCCCCCTCACTCAGGAGACAACGAAAATCCATTCCTATCAATTTCTCTTTCGGGTGTCCGGTCAGTTCGGAGGCAACGGTATTGGCGAACTCGATCCGGTACGCCTCATCGAAAACGATAATACCATCATCACCCATCTCCGCGATCTTCTCAAGGCGTTTGGTCACCTCATGAAGGCTCTCTCGGATTGCCTTTCGTTCAGACTCTTTTGACCCCTTTTCCAGATCGGTTGCCTTCACTTTCAATGCTTTATAATCAAAGCTTCGTTTCATGTTGGTTTTACCTTTCTCCACCAGTTGTCTATTTCTATGATTAATACGTGTTCCTGGGATTGCTCGCTCTGGGGCTGGTTGCCGGCATGACTTTTTCAGGGGGAGATGCTATTTATCCTTGAAAATAGCGCCGGTGCCTGCTGAGGTGACCAGTCTGGCATACCTGCCGAGGTATCCGCCCATTATTGCAGGCGGGCGAGGCCGGAAACCATCTTTCCTTCCGGCCAATTCCTCTTCGCTTACCAACAAGGTGAGCTTTTTGCCGGGGATGTCAATAGCGATCCTGTCGCCTTCCCGGATGAGGGCGATAGTCCCGCCTTCCGCCGCCTCCGGTGATATGTGGCCTATCGCGGCCCCTCTTGTCCCACCGCTGAATCTCCCATCCGTCAGCAGGGCTGTCCTATCATCGAGCCCCATCCCGGCGATAGCGGAAGTAGGGGCAAGCATTTCCCGCATCCCCGGCCCCCCTATGGGGCCTTCGTAGCGGATCACCACGATGTCACCGGGCTTAATCTTCCCGCCGAGGATGGCGGCCATGGCCTCGTCCTCGCCGTCGAAGACGCGGGCAGGCCCCTCGTTTACCAGCATGTTCTGTGAGACTGCCGACTGCTTGACCACTGCGCCGTCGGGGGCAAGATTTCCCCTCAGAATAGCGATGCCTCCCTCGCGGCGATAGGGGTCGGCAGGGGACCGAATGACGTCATGGTTGAAGACTCGTGCAACTTTAAGGTTGTCGCCCACGGTTTTACCCGTTACGGTCAGAGAGGAAAGATGGATCACGCCCAGCGAACTGATTTCTTTCATTACGCCCTGAACTCCGCCAGCCAGGTCCAGGTCCTCGACATGATGTGGTCCCGCCGGGCTGAGGCGGCAGATATTAGGGGTCTTTTCACTGATGGCATTGAAGAGGTCAATGTTTAGCCTGATTCCCGCTTCATGGGCGATCGCAGGGATATGGAGGACGGTGTTGGTTGAGCAACCGAGGGCCATATCCACCGCCATGGCATTTTTGAAGGCATCAAGGGTGGCAATTGCCCGCGGACGGATATCTTTCTTGAGGAGAGCGAGGATCGTCATGCCTGTGCCTTTAGCGAGACGCCTCCTCCCAGCATGGACGGCGGGGATCGTTCCGCTTCCCGGCAGGCTGAGGCCGAGGGCCTCGGTGAGGCAGTTCATGGAATTTGCCGTAAACATCCCCGAACAGGATCCGTATCCCGGACAGGCACAATCCTCCAATGACTTCAGCGCCTTCTGTGTCATCTTTCCGGATTTTACCGCTCCCACCCCTTCGAAGACACTAATCAGGTCCACCGCTTTCCCCTCCCGGGTACCGGCCAGCATAGGGCCGCCACTGATGAAAATAGCGGGGATATTCAGGCGGAGGGCCGCCATGAGCATACCGGGAATGATCTTGTCGCAGTTGGGAATAAATACCAGGGCATCGAAGGGATGGGCCATGGCCATCACCTCAATGGAGTCGGCGATCAACTCCCGGCTGGCGAGGGAGTATTTCATACCCGTGTGACCCATGGCAATCCCATCGCAGACGCCAATGACGGGAAATTCAACCGGTGTTCCCCCGGCCATCCTTATTCCGGCCTTAACGTCCTGCGCAATCATGTCGAGGTGGATATGACCGGGGATGATCTCATTTGCCGCATTCGCCACACCGATAAGAGGCCGGGCGAGTTCCTCGTCGGTGTATCCCATGGCCTTGAAGAGAGAGCGATGAGGCGCCCTTTCCAAACCCTTTTTCATGATATCGCTTCTTCTCATGTTTTTTCTCTCTTTTCCGGTCTTAAGGAGCGAACGGCGGCGCCTGCCTGCCACATCTCCATATTTCTCATCGCCTCCAACTCCCTTGCGAGCCGCTGCCTGTAGTCAGAGGCGCTGTTGGCTTCCAGTACGATCTGAACCTCCCTGCCGGAGACAACGCTTTCATATAAGGTATCGAAAAGAGGAGCAACAGCATCACGAAACCTGTCTTTCCAGTCGAGGGCGCCTCGCTGGGCAGTGGTGCTGCAATTGGCATACATCCAGTCCATGCCGTTTTCCGCAACAAGGCGGATCAGGCTCTGGGTCAGTTCCTCCACCGTTTCATTGAAGGCCTCACTGGGGGTATGACCATTTTTCCGGAGGAGATTGTACTGAGCTTCCATGACACCAGTTAGGCATCCCATGAGAACCCCCCGTTCTCCCGTCAGGTCACTGTACACCTCGTTCTTAAAGGTCGTAGAGAAAAGGTAACCCGAACCGATGGCAATCCCGAGGGCAAGGGTCCTTTCTGTTGCTCGCCCGGTATAATCCTGAAAAACAGCATAGCTCGCATTGATACCGCTGCCGGCAAGAAAGTTGCTGCGGACGGTACGTCCCGACCCTTTAGGGGCCACCAGGATCACATCTATATTTTCCGGGGGAATAACGCCGGTCAGGTCTTTGTAAACAATGGAAAACCCATGGGAGAAATAGAGGGCATTTCCTTCCGTGAGGCAAGGTTTGATCACGGGCCACAAGGTCTTCTGACCGGCATCGGAGAGCAGATACTGGATAATGGTTCCCCGCCGGGCAGCTTCTTCCGGTGAGAAGAGGGTCTTACCGGGGATGAATCCGTCCGCTACCGCCTTCTGCCAGGATAGGCCTCTCTCCCGTTGCCCGACGATAACCCGGATGCCGTTATCCCTCATGTTCAAGGCCTGTCCCGGCCCCTGGACACCGTAGCCAAGGACGGCTACCGTTTCATCTCTCAGGACATCCTGAGCCTTTGCGAGGGAAAATTCTTCGGAGGTTATCACCTCTTCCCACACACCGCCAAAGTTGATCTTTGCCATAATTTACCCCTTCCTGAAAACGCGGGTCACCGCTTCTTAATTTTTCTAATCTTCATCAACGCTTACCATTTCTCTTCTCGTGTGTCAAGAATACCATAACAGGTTCATCCGGTTTGAGCGTACTTGTCTAAAATGCCTTTCTTCCTGAAATCAGCAAATCGTCAATATCAACGAAAATGCAGGATTTCAACCCGTAATCATGGATGTTATTTCCTCAATAATTATGATATGGATGACAGAAGCATGAACCCTCGGTTCTATGAGGGTTTTGGGCCAACGGAACCATCGTTAAAATACTATGGCACGCCGGAAACCAGACGGTTAACGGGGAAAACAAACATCAGCCTGTGGTATCGGAAAAAAACCGGGTTACTCGACTCAAAAATATCCAAGCATCTATAATATCAAAATTTTTCCTTAAGATAATTTTGATTACCTGATATAAGAAACAGCATGTTATCATGTTATAAGAGATCGAACTTTAACTCATGAAATATTGTCTATCGACACGGGACCGTCATGCAGGATTTCCTGAAAAATATCCTCAATTACTACGCTGCTTTCACCGAAACCCGCTTCTCCAGCAGAAGCACCCTGAAGTACCAGTGGACCAATGATGTCACCCTCACCCTGGACGTCTCCTTTTTCCCCGAATTCCGTTGTCTCTGGCTTGACAAGATTAGCTCGGCAGACATCAAGTCTGTTGACATCCGCCCCCGTCAATACTGCATCCCTCTGTCCGTCCAGGCATTCCGTGAACGATTGGAAAAAGAACTCCACGGCGGTCATGATCTGAACGCCTTAAAAGTCTTTATCCGTCAGGAAGAAGAACGGGAACCCAGACCGGAACCGCCGCTGGAAAAACGGGAAATTTTTCTCGACGGGACCAGGCAGTACAACCTGTCCCTTCGCAAGACCATCGAGGGAATCGTCAAGGATCTACAGAAAGAATCGCTTGAGCGGCTTCAGGCGGAATACCTGATCCGCCAGTTTCCACCCCCGTCTCTCAATCTCAGGAACCTGACCCAGGAAATTTTTCGCACCCTCCAGGGCATTGCGCAAACCGCACGGAATGAGGATGATTACTTCGGACAGTTGAGGGCGTACCTGCAAGAGCGTGACTATGACCTTGTCCTGTTCGATCTTTACTATCTATTGGCCGGCTATCGCTCCGCCAGCGACCTTGGAAGCGTTTATCTTTTCTTCGATTCTATCGGCGGGGACCAGGGGAAAGAAAAAGGAGAAATCCAGACCGAGTACCCTCTTTTCTTCATCGAGGTCGCTTTCAGCAGCGAGGCCGGGGATTCAATCCGGCTTCAGCTCCCGAACGACTTCATTTTGATCAACACGCCCGCCCTCAATACTTTTGAATTCGACTCTATCCTCACCCTGCCCCGCGCCTCGTCCTTTAAAGAAGCCGTCTTGACCCTGAGGCAACTGGACCGGTCTCTGGATGCAGAGTATCAAGTCTTACGTCAGGAAATCACCTTGAGCGACGGCTTCTATTAATTCTCCGGAAAAGCCCTTAACAGGCCGCCCGTTCGATACCGTCTCGGTTTCCAGGTCATCCGGGATGAAGACAAGAGACTTCTTGATTACTCCGAGCTGATGACCCGGATCGAAAGGGGCATGGCATCAAAGCTGGGCGGCTTTGTGGATGCATACGTCCATAAAAACGTCATCAACACGACGGAAGAAACGGAACGGAATTACCGGGAACGCTACCCTTCGAGCTCTCCCCGGTCATTTATCGCAGACAACCCTCTGCCGTTGAACATCGAACAGAAGAAAATCCTGCTGTCCCTGGCCAATTCGAAGAACCGGGTCATCACGGTGGGAGGTCCTCCGGGGACCGGAAAGTCACACACCATTGCGGCTATCTCATATTGGGCCAATCAGAACGACCGGTCCGTCGTGATCACCTCCCACAAGAAAGAAGCCCTGGACGTCGTGGATCGGATGCTGAGCGACAAGTTTCGTGATCTCCACCCCATGGCCAAGCCATCCATGATCCGCCTGACCAGGAGCGTAGATTTTTCCAAGGTTTCCTCGCTCAATGAAATAACGAACTCCCTTGCGCAACCCGCCATAGATGCCGCCGTCAAAAGGGCGTCTTCGTTTTCGGAAGCAGCCGTCAATAAAGACAGGCAAAAGATCGAGGAAAAGATGTCCGCCGAGATCGATGAAGTCATCAAGAAGGCCCGCAAATATCCCGACACAACCCGGGATCTGATGGCCTATCTGGCGCTGGAAGAAGATCTTCGACAGAAAGGAATTCTCGATGAAGATATCGTTAGACCGGCATGCGCCCTCCATGAAGAAATTTCCTTCCTGGAAGAATTTATCGACCGGTTTAATACAAGCGCCCGACGCTTCGATAAATTATCCCTGCACAGCCTGGCCGAAATATTCAGGAAACAGATGGAAATACAGGAAGTCCAGAGGGCCTGCGAAACCGTCAACCAGCTTTCCTTCGCTAAGGATTGGCTAACCCTCGTCACGCAGGACCGGTTGGAAGCAATTCCGATTCTGGAGTCCATCCTTGCTACCCTCTCCGACGCATTTGATGATGAAAAACCTCTTCGGGATCTTCAGATCATCCCGGTGGAAGTGAAAAAAACCGCCCTGCTTCAGGCGGTCGCCACCATTGGCGATTTGAGGACTATCGCCGGCCGTTTGGAAGAGCTGGCCAATCTCAAGCCCACCAAGCTCCTGATCATGAAAAATCAGGACTACGAACAGGCAATATCCCGTTTTACGGAAGACTTCCCTGTTTTCGAGGAATATCAGCGAAAGCGGAAACGGGCATGGAAAGACTACCACCGAGATGTCGCCGCCGAACTTGACCGGCTGGCCGCCTTGAAGAAGGAGACAGCATACAACTGGGGATTTTTGTACCATCTCGGCTGCGAACCCTATGACTTTGAAGCCTTGACAAAGGCCCGCAACGATCTTGACCACCTTCGGTTCAAGATGCTCGTCGAAGACATCTCAAAGACAGCAAAAAAGGAGCCGGGAGATCTGACCCTTCGGGAGATCAAGACCGCATTTGAAGGGATCAGGTATGCCGGCCAATACGCGGCGGCGGCTAAACGGGTCGAAGACTTCAAGCAGACGACCGGGCTGGAGAAACTGGACCATGCTGCCCTGTTTACCATCCTGGAGGGAATTCAACCGGTCGTCGCGGACATGAAACCGGAAATACTGGATGCCCTCCGCACCCTCAAGGAATACTACACGGCGCTGTTCAAGAAAGCGTCCATTGATTTCGATAACCTCGGCACCCTTTTCCGGCTTGGAAGCCTTCTCGAAGACGAAAAGAAGCTGTATGACCTCATCAAGCTCAATGCCAATCTGAGCGGGAATGATGGCGGACTTCTCGGAACAGACGAGTCCCTCCGGGAGCTTTATCGTATCCAACAGAGAATTACAGAGCACCAGAACGACCTGCGCCTGAAGAACCTTCTCCAACACGGTGGAGACGCGGAGCGGATCAAGGTCCGCGTAGCCCATGGCCGGCGACTCCCGACGGATTATGCAAGGCTCCTACTGTCCAGCTTCGCCTGCATCATCGCCGAGCCGGAAGCGCTCTTCCGCTACTTCCCCATGGAAGAAGACCTCATCGACATCCTGATCTTCGATGAGGCATCCCAGGTGTCCATCGCCCATTCCATATCCTTGATCCTGCGGGCAAAGCAGGTCGTCGTCTTCGGCGATGAATACCAATACGGAGCCGTGGGAGCCGTAACGGTAAGCCGGAAGTACGCCCAAGGTTATTTCAGGAAGATCCTGGATAGCTATAAGGCCGAATTCCACGGCCAGACCACACCGGAACAGGAAGAAAAAATCATCGCCGCCGAGGCGGACGAAAGCCCGGAAGAGGATCGGTTCATCCCGGGGGAAATTCCCGTGGACGCCGGGCCGGAGTGGATTCGGACCTTCGGTATCCGCAACTCTACCCTGAACTTCTGCCGCGCCATCGCCAATTACCGGACAACCCTGACGGAACATTTCCGGTCCTTCAAGGAGATCATTGATTACTCCAACAAGCATTTCTACGAACTTGCCCAGACGCCCTTGATCGTGAACCGCCTCCGGACGAAACCCATTACCGAAGTACTGCGCTTCATCCGCGTGGAAACCCAGGGACGGTCAGGGAACCACGTCAATCTGGACGAGTTGGAGGCGATCCGCCTGGATCTGGAAGGACGCATCAAACAGGGATTCAAGGGAACCATCGGGGTCATCACCTCGTTTCGGGAACAGCAGCAGCGGGCGGAGAAATACTTCCGGGAACACATGAGGGATTACCTCCGCCTGAAAGAGGAGCAGAAATTGTCCATCTGGTTTGTCGGCGATGTCCAGGGAGAGGAGCGGGACATCGTTTATTACACGTTCGTGGAAGACAGGATGAACAGTGAGGGGGGGCTGAAATCCATATACCCCATCCCCGATGGAACGGCCGACACGATCAAAAGCCTCAAGATGCAACGGCTCAACGTCGGTTTCAGTCGGGCCAGGGATACCATGGTCTTCGTCCACAGCATGCCCCTGGAAGACTACATGGACACACGCCTGGGCGACGCCCTCCGGTTCTATTGGACCCTCCTGAAGGACACGAAGAGAAGCGACCATTTCATCGTAGAAGAAAAAACCTTCGACTCACCCAAGGAAAAAGAGCTTTACCAGCTTCTACTCCAAACTGATTTCTTTCAGAAAAACCGCGAGCGAATGCACATCATTCCTCAATTCGACATCGGCCGCTACATCGCCCAGGAATATAAAAAATACATCCCGAAATACCGCGTTGACTTCCTGGTAACCCTGGCGGAGGGCGGCAGGGAACGATCCCTGATCCTTGAATATGACGGTCTGGAGTATCACACGAAGGATCCCTCCGTCGTTCGCTCTCTGGAGGATTTCCGGGAGGAGTACCTGGAATACGACATCCGCCGACAGCTCGAACTGGAAAGTTACGGATACCGGTTTCTCCGGATCAACAAGTTCAGCCTGGCGCCTGTAAAGGAAGGACAAACAAAAGTGGATGTGTTAAATGATTTGATGATAAGGTATTTCGATCGTCAGGAGGTGTGATATGGAAAGACAGAAAATAACTATTGAACTGCCATCGGAAATCCTGCCGCTGGTTGCCAGAAGAAAGAAAGATATATCCTCGCGGATTCTCGAATATCTCATTCTTGAACTCTACCGGCTTGGTGAAATATCAAGCGGAAAGGCGGCTCAATGCCTGGGAATGGAACGATTCGAATTCATCCGCTTTGCGTCGCGGCTGGATATCCCCTATATCGACATGGATAGGGATGAACTCATAGCGGACGCCGAACATGCCCGGAGGGTTTCTGAAGAGGCAGTCAAATGATCGTTTCAAATTCCAGTTGCCTGATTATCCTCGAAAAACTTGGCAAACAAGACCTTCTGGAAAAGATGTTCCGCCGGATTGTGATTCCGAGGGCGGTCAGTGAAGAAGTCTTCGGCGGTAAGGAATTGCCCCCGTGGATCGAGATAAAGGAGATTCAGCATACCCTTTCCCAGGTGTTTTTTGAGAAAACCCTGGGAAAGGGGGAAAGTGAGGCCATTGCCCTGGCACTGGAATTGAGAGCCGATTTGTTGATTGTGGACGATCTTGCTGCCAGGCGAACCGCTGAAAAGACCGGGCTCAGGATAACTGGTGTCATCGGCGTTCTTCTGGAGGGGAAAAAAAGAGAATTGATCAACAGCGTCAGGGACGTCATGAATGAGATGCGCATGCATGACTTCCGCATCTCTGAAGAAACGTACAAAAACGCCCCGGTTCTGGCAGGAGAGGAATAATGTCCAGGATAAGTCTGGAAGAAAGCGACCTCAAGAGGCTTTTTGATGCCTTGAATGACTCCGTGGAGCCCCCGGAGGAGCTGGTGGCCAAGCTCTTCCCGTCATTCATGGAAAAACTGGCCGCCGGGGGCAAGTTCGATTTCGAGGCACTGAACCGCATCCGTATCCCGACCCTGGAATATGCCGGGAAGCGGCAGGAAGGGGTCATCCTCGCAGGGGCGGTCCTCCTGGGCCAGTCGGCGCCCCTCCAGATTCTTCGCACCTTTGGTGAACCGGGTGAAGACGGCTGGCGGAACCTGATCGTCCAGGGGGACAACCTCCAGTTTCTGAAGACGGTCTTCCTGAACCAGGACCCCCTGATCAAAGACAAGGTCAAGGGTAAGGTCAAACTAATCTACATCGATCCACCGTTTGGGACAGGGGATGAGTATGGCGGAAGCGGCGGAGAAGAGAGTTACACAGCTAAAATCATGGGATCTGAGTTTATTGAGGGGATAAGGGAGCGTTTAGTTTTTCTAAGGGAAATTCTTAGTGAGGAAGGGTGTATCTTCATTAGAATAGATTATCATTTTGGCCATTATGTAAAAATCGTAATGGATGAAGTATTTGGAAACAATAATTTTAGAAACGAAATCATCGTAAGGAGGGGCCAATCTAAGGCAGGGTTCTTTAAACAATTTGAAAAGATAAACTCTATTGCAGTCGCATACGATACCATATTTTGGTACTCAAAAAGACCAGAAACAAGATTCTTGAAAATTTCAAAAGATGCACCAGATGATGATCGGGTAAATGGTAAATGGATGAATTTGATAAAGTCAAAAGCCTATGACAGGCCTACAATGAAATATGAGTTACTTGGTATCAATAAAGATGCTCCATGGATGTGGTCAAAAGACAGATCATTCAAGGCAGTTGATAACTATAATAAATATATCGAATTCTCAAGACATACTCATGAATCTTTAGAAGAATACTGGAACAAAACAGGAAGAGCTCTTGAATTTGTAAGAAGGAATAATAACCAGATTCAATATTGGATACCACCAAGGGATCAAGTTCTTGTTGATAATAATTGGCTCGATATAACTGGTTATAGCCATCAAACGGGATATCCTACTGAAAATTC
>Ga0210049_1000081_pt1 | contig 60853 bp, 52 predicted proteins | sample CryGeyCG2014_300_2_FD_183964 | JGI IMG/M metagenome (GOLD analysis project Ga0210049, IMG submission 183964) | Groundwater microbial communities from aquifer - Crystal Geyser CG06_land_8/20/14_3.00 (SPAdes) (version 2) | ecosystem: Environmental > Aquatic > Deep subsurface > Groundwater | place... | reverse complement strand
CAATTTTTGCTTCCGCGTTTTGTATCGCTGTTTTTACCGCTGAAACGTCCCGGCCGTTCGCCGCCGCTTTATCAGTTCTTGTTTTTATTTTTTGCAATACGGCGTCATAGTGGTTCAGCAGTTTGGTAAAATGGTCTGTCCATACCTGGTTGATATGCGCAAACTGTTTTTCGATTTGTTCCGCCTGTTTCTTTTTCTTCTCGTCTTTAATTTTTGCGATCTTTTGCTGTACTGCCTCGCGTTTTTGCTCTATCCTTTTTTGCGCTTCTTCGCGGATATTTTTCAGCTTTTCTGTTGTGCTTGCCGCTCTTTGATTGGCTTCCTGCATAAACTTTTGCTTTCTATCATTCAAGTCTGAGATTTTGCTTGTGCTTGTGGCATTTTCGGCAAACACGAAAGAAATTGACAGAAACAAAGCTGCGATTGCGCATACGACCCCCGCGTATTTTCCGATATTTTTCATTTTTTGCATAAAGTTAGATTATTTACAATTTCTAATACGGCCTTTTTCTATTATATGCCATTGGCGCATTTTATAAATAGACGAAAAGTAATTTTTGTGGTAAGATTTTTTTGCAATGCCGGGTCGGCTAACGGTAGGCCCATGGACTCTGAATCCATTAATCTTGGTTCGAATCCAAGCCCGGCAGAATTCTGGTATAAAATAAGAAAATATGGATAAACAAAAAATATGATGTATTAAAATAAAACATATGGTATACTAAAAAAAGTCGTATTATAAATTAATTTTTAAAAATATTGCATTATGGATAACAATCCGGAAGTAGCGTTTAAAAAGCGTCAATTTATCAGCACAAAAACCGCAATTATCATCGCGGTAATCATTATACTCGCGGCGCTCGTTTACTATTATAAAGGTTTGTTTATCGCGGCAACGATAAACGGTTCTCCCATAACCCGACTCGCAGTTATAAAGGAGCTTGAAAAAGCGTCGGGCAAGCAGGCATTGGATTCTCTTATCACCAAAAAGCTTATTAACAACGAAGCGATAAAAAAAGGAATTTCGATTACAAGCGAGGAAGTGGACGCGGAAATTAAGACTATAGAAGACCAGATCAAGGCGCAAGGCCAGACTTTGGAACAGGCGCTTGCGACGAAAAACATGAAGTTGGAAGATTTGAAGCAGCAGATTCTTACCAGAAAGACGTTGGAAAAAATTCTTGCCGATAAATTGCAGGTTACTGAAGATGAAATAACAAAATTTATTACGGACAATAATGTTGCAATTCCGCAAGGGCAGGAGGAAGCATATAGAACGCAAATTATAGCTCAATTGAAACAGCAAAAGTTGAACACTGAAGCCGAGACATTGATTACTTCTTTGCGTTCAGGGGCAACCATCAAATATTTTACGAACTATTAGGTTTGAACAGAAATATTGTTGAAATCTGAAAAAACGCTTCGGGGCGGATTTTTTGTTAGAAGAAATATGGCTAAACAAATAAGAAATATTGCTATTATAGCCCATGTTGACCACGGGAAAACAACCCTTGTGGATGCTTTGTTGCGCCAATCGAAAACTTATTTGAAAAAAGAAATAGCTCAAAATACTTGCATTATGGATAGTGATGAACTTGAAAAGGAACGGGGTATCACTATTTTTTCCAAAAATGTTTCGGTTGAATGGAAAGGTATAAAGATTAATATTATTGACACGCCCGGCCATGCGGATTTCGGCGGGGAAGTGGAGCGAGTTTTAAAAATGGCCGACGGGTGCTTATTGCTTGTCGATGCCAAAGAAGGGCCGATGCCTCAAACGAGATTTGTTTTGAAAAAAGCTTTGGAGATGGGACACAAAATTATCGTGGTTATAAATAAAATAGATAAACTGGATGCTCGCCCGCATTTTGTTCTGGATAAAACTTTTGAACTGTTTTTGGAGCTCGGCGCGAGCGATGCGACGGCGGATTTTCCGGTGATTTACGCTTCGTCCAAACAGGGGAAAGCCGGTATTACGCCCGACCTTAGTATAATGAAAGACATCACGCCTGTTTTTGAGGCGATTGAAAAATATATTCCGGCTCCGGGCGGAGATCCCGACGCGCCTTTTCAGATGCTTGCGACTTCCATTACCGGGGATAATTTCCGCGGCCGCATTGCCGTCGGCAGAGTGGAGAATGGCGTTTTGCGTTCCAATCAGGAAGTCGCGCATATCAATGCGAGAGGCGAAATAAAAAAATATCGTTTGACCGGCCTGATGAATTTTTTCGGACTTGAAAGAGTCGAAGTTAAAGAAGTGCCAGCCGGCGATATCGCGGCAGTAGCCGGAATCGCGGATATCAATATCGGAGAAACGATTGCCGATCCGGAAAATCCGGTTGCTTTGCCTTTATTAAAAATCGACGAGCCGACGATTAAGATGGTTTTTTCGATTAATTCTTCTCCGTTTGCCGGGACTGAAGGCGAGTTCAGCACTTCGCGACAAATCCGCGAAAGGATTTCCCGTGAGCTTGAAACCGATATGGCTTTGCGCGTTCTAGATATTCAGGCCGGATGGATTGTTTCCGGCAGGGGAGAATTGCATTTGGCTATTTTTATCGAACGGATGCGCAGGGACGGTTATGAATTCCAGGTTTCCCGTCCGCAAGTTATTGAAAAAGAAATTAACGGACAGAAAATGGAGCCGTATGAATTGGTTTTTATCGACGTGCCCGAGGCATCCGCGGGCATTGTTATTCAAAAATTAGGCAGCCGCCAGGGACAGCTTTTAAATATGAGAACGGAAAATGGCACGACCAGCCTTGAATTTAGGGTGCCGACTGCCGGGCTTTTCGGTTTCCGCAGCGAATTTTTAACCGATACACGGGGTCTTGGAATAATCAATACTTTATTTGACGGTTATCGTTTGCAAGCCGGGAAAAAAAAAGAACGCGAACACGGTTCGCTCGTGGCGCATGAATCGGGAACCACGCGTTTATTCGGTTTGCTTATCGCGCAAGGCAGAGGAGTGTTATTTGTCGGACCCGGCGAATTAGTTTACAAAGGGCAGGTTGTGGGAAAAAACAGCCGGGCGCAGGATCTCCGCGTTAACGTTTGCAAAGAAAAGAAACTTTCCAATGTGCGCTCGAAAGGCGAAGGTGTAAGCGAACACTTTGATACGCCGCGCGTAATGGACCTCGAAGACGCCCTTGAATATATCGGCGATGACGAACTGGTTGAAGTGACTCCCAAAAATATCCGCATCCGGAAAGTTATTCTCGATGAGAACGAAGAGAAAAAAAGGAAAAAAGGAATATTAAAATAGAACGAACAGAAATTAAAAAAACGGGCTTTCTTCTGAAAGCCCGTTTTGCGCATATTGATTTTAATGGATTATTCTATAATCCAAAATTTCCACCGGTATTCCCCACGCGCGAATACTGATATGGTCTTTGAGAAAGATTAATGTAAATTCCGTTTTCAATCCCGGCCTTTTGAGTTCGGACGGCAAACGCATCGGTTCGTATCGCTTTCCGTCGTCGCCAACAATTCCCCAAAATCCGCCTTCCTCGTTTATATAATGAACAGTGCCCGTTATGTTTTTAACTCTTTCCAGCGGCAAAGCAGTTTTTGTAATACCTACTATAATTACCAGCATTACAACGACCATTGCCAAAAAAGTCGCCAAAATCAGAATTTTTTCTTTCTTGCTCAAATTTATTCGCCTCCTTCATTTTTTTTCTTCTTTGATTCGATGTTTATCCAAGTTTTGTTCGAATTCTTTAAGGCGCATGTGAATACTGCGCAATTCCGTGATAGTTGTCCAATTATTAATGAACAGGGAAAAACATGCGCGCACTTGGTCAAATGAATTGGCTACTTTTTGCAGTACGCCAAGCGTGATAAGGCTGGTAAAAAGGCCATGCCCCATTATGATATAGGGCGTAAGCACCATTGTTTGGCTGAATAATCCTCGCCACGCATCAAAATATCCATAATGCAAGAATAAGCGATGATAATTAAATTTGATACCGGTAAATAATTCTGTAAGCGTTTTAGCGGAAGAATAGTTTATTTTGTCGTCTTCGCCTAAAACAAGTTCTTTGCGGAATGCCGCTTCAACTTTCTGGTTGTTGTATTCCAATCCGGGCAATTTAGAGCCGACGTACCACGAGATAACCATTCCGCCTACGCTTACTATAAGGGCAATCCACACAAGAAACCCCGGAATGTATTGGGCGGTGATAATTTCTTTGACCGCCGGAATAAAAAATATCATCTTGCTTAGCCACCATGTTGCCGGAAGAATTACGGCAAACGGCAAAATTAAAGCGATTAGTTTTGCAACTCTTCCTATCTTCGGAATTTTTCTGAAGTACGAAAACAGTGTCGCCGTTATTTTTTTTATCCAGGAAATTTTGTGTACCATCAGGGCAGATTTCGAAAAGCCGCTTAGCCCCGCCGCTAACGGAATAAATCCTATCATCAGCGCTATCTGTATCAATATAATCGGATTATTGCCGATAACGGGTATCGCTGAAACATTAACCAATCTGCTTAATTTCCACAAAATGGGGATAAAAGCGATTAAGGTCATAGTTGCTTCGGCTACCTGAATTCCCAGTGACTCAATTATCCGCGCGAACCGGAAAGCATCTTCCTGGATTCGCTGGCTTGCGCCTTCAATTTCTTCCTTAACATTTCGCCATCGCGGAATGTAATTAAAAGTAATCGATTCACGCCAGCGCAGGGAATAGAGGCGGGTAAAATAACTTGTGACGGTGGCAAGTAAAACATATGGGATTGCAATCCACATGAATCTTATGAGGCCGTCATAAAATTTCGGTATGCCTGATAGGCCGAATTTGCCGGATTCCTGCAAAAGATCGTAAAAATCTCCGTACCAGGTGTTCAGTCGTACCGACATTTGTACCTGAAAATATAATAATAACAATATAAAAGAAATTCCGCCGTAAGCCCACCAAAACCACTTTTTGCTCCAGAAAAATGCTTTAATCATTTCACCTCACCCCCTTTCTTTTTCAATGTGCGTACTTTCCGCCAAAATAACGTAAAACCTTGAAAATGTCAATGGTATGCGAATATTACCTAAAACCCCTTGACTTGTTTTTGAGGTTTGCTAGAATATAAAAATCAAACCCGGGAAGGGGCTTTTTAAATTAAAGACAAAATTCAAATATGTCGCTTATAGGAAAATTAATCAATTATTTCAAGGAAACAAGAATCGAGCTGAAACATGTTAATTGGCCGACAAAGAAGGTCACGATGCGCTTTACCATGCTGGTGATAGGAATTTCTTTTGCCGTTGCCTTATATTTGGGTTTTTTTGATATGTTATTCACTTATTTACTGAACACTTTTGTGTTGAGCGCGTAGTTGTTTAAATAAATAAATTATGCCGAAACAAACATCAGAATTCGGAAAAAATTGGTATGCTGTGCATACTTATGCCGGCTATGAAGACGCGGTGGCGCGCAATTTGAAACAGCGTATTGAGTCTTTGGGGGTAGAAGACAAAATTTTTAACGTTTTGGTTCCCGTGGAAAAGAAAATACGTATTAAAGGCGGAAAAAGAAGAGTGGTGGAAGAAAAAATTTATCCCGGCTATGTTTTAGTGGAGATGATAGTTGCCGACGATTCATGGTATATTGTGCGCAATACGCCTCGTGTGACCGGTTTTGTCGGAAGCGGCACCACGCCTATGCCTTTAAAAAAAGAAGAGATTGATATTTTATTTCAGAGAATGGGAGTGCAAGAGCCAAAATATAAATTCGATATCGGCATCGGCGATACAGCAAGAATTACAGATGGTCCGTTTAAAGATTTTGAAGGAAAAGTGCACGCCATTGACGAAGAGAGGGGCAAGATTAAAATTCTTGTTTCGATGTTCGGCCGCGAAACTCCCGTAGAATTGGATTTTTTACAAGTGAAGAAGATTTGAATTATGGCAAAGAAAATAAAAACAATAATTAAATTACAGATACCCGCGGGAAAAGCGAATCCTGCTCCTCCGGTTGGGCCGGCTTTAGGCCAGCACGGACTCAATATCGGCGAATTCGTGAGTAAATTTAATGAAGCGACAAAGGAAATGAGTGAAGACATTATTCCCGTTGAAATTACCGTTTATGAAGATCGCACTTATACTTTCAAGCTGAAAACTCCGCCTGCGTCGGACTTGCTTCGCAAAGCAATCGGAATTGAAAAAGGTTCGGCTAATCCTTCGACTTCCAAAGTCGGAAAAATAACGAAAGCGCAGATCAGACAGATTGCAGAGAGAAAAATGGAAGATTTGAACGCGAACGATATTGACGCGGCGGAAAAAATTATCGCGGGGACTGCTAGAAGCATGGGGATTGAGATAGTAGAATAAAAATTTGTTTTGATAAAAATTCCCGCCTGGAGTATTGCGTCGAGGCGGGATTTTTGCTAAAACTAGAAAAGCTCGTTCTTTGAGAGGAGAATAAGAGATGAAAATCATAAAACCGTACTTACAATTTAAGGGAATGGCGTCATTTTTTAAAACTTCGCTGCTCAAAAAAATCTCATCCGCAAATGCGGGAAATCGCAATTCCGTTGCTTAAAGAATTCCAGAAGCGGATCCCGATTATTTTCGATGATATTCAGATAGACAATGAAAAGAAATAAAAACGCGTTATAATAAGGAGGTAAAATGAAGATATGAAAATTAATCCTTATAAGTATCCGTTTATAGTCATTGAGGGAATTGACGGCTGCGGAAAGTCAACTCTGATTGAGATGTTGCAAAAATGGGATAAAAAAAATAAAATTGGCTCGATTTTTACCAAGGAGCCGACTGACGGAGAGATCGGTCAGAGGATTCGCATGATTTTGGATAATGACGGCCGCGACGATAAGGGGCATAAGGTAAGCGCCGAAAGTCTACAAGTGTTATATATCAAGGACCGTTTGGAGCATCGGCAATCAGAAGCCGCATTTCTGGAAATGTATTCTGTTTTTACTGACAGGGATTATCCATCTACTCTTAGTTATTATTATGCCAGTCACGGGAATCTGGGATTTAAATGGATTTTGAGCAAGCATGAAAAAATCTTAGGCGATTATTTCTTTATCCCCGACTTAGTTATTATTCTTGATTTGCCGGCAGAAGAAGCAATAAAGAGAATTAAAAAAACAGGAAAAAAAATGGATTTTTTTGAAAAACTGGAATTTTTGAGATTGGTTCGAGACGGCTATCTCGTTTTCCCGAGATTGATACAGGAAATTTATCCCGAAAGCGAAATGCACATTGCCGTTACTGATGCCACGCAATCGCCGGAAAAAGTTTTTAAGGACAGTCTCGTTTGGATTGATAAATGCTTTCAAAAAAAATTGGAAGCGGCGAAATATATCAAAATTTTTAAGAAGAAATAAAATAAAACCCGTTCGAAAGAGCGGGTTCTTGCTTTTTTGTGTAGCCTTGCTAGATTTGTCCTAAATGGTTCGACTTCGCTCACCACGATGGTTTTTTGACAAAAAATTCTCAAAATTAGAGGAGAAGATAAAAATGGCCGGAAAGCTTGTTATTACAACGGGCAGTTCGCGTTGCGGCAGGAAAGAATTATTTTTGCCGGGATTCGAAAAATATTGCGCGGAAAACGGGACAAAAGTGAAGATTTATAATGTTGGCGACATGATATTTCCTTGGGCTTGGTATAACATCCGGGAAGAATTGAATCGCGATACTATTTTGGACGTGAACCCTTTGGCGGTGGATATCATCCATGCGGCGGTTTTGCGGGATATCCATTCTTCTCTTAAGAAAGACTTGGAAGAAAACGACGCAGTTTTAATTAATTTGCATACTATTTTCATATGGCGGGATGTGTGGAACCGTGTTTTCAACGAACTTTTTATCCGGGAATTAATTGAAGATGGTCTTTCGCCCGATATGTTTATTTGCTTCATCGACCTAGCGGAAGATATTTTAAAAAGATTGAATGAGACCGACCAATGGCGGGGTCAAAAATTAACCGAGGACAATATTTGGTCTTGGGAAAATGAGGAAGCTAATAATACAAAAGCTCTTACATATTTATTTGATGAGAAGAAAAAATTTTTCGTTATGCCGGCAAAGCAACCGCCCGAGACTTTGTATTATCTTCTTTTTGAACCCCAGCGGCCGGTAGTATATGCTCAAATGCCTATTACGCATGTTACGGCGCAGGACCTGAAAAGAGTAAAACAGTTCATCGAGAAATTGCGGAAGTGGGCAGTCGTTTTCGATCCGTTGACCATTGAAACCGGACCGGTTGAAAGAGCTGAGGGTGATAACGAACAGATTCGCGTAAGACACAATCAGACCGCGTATAGGGATGTCGGATGGTTTATTCCCCAAAGCGACGTTTGTATTGCTTACTACGTAAAAGTTGTATTTTCGGCAGGCGTAGTAGATGAAACCGCGACAGCATCCCAGCTTGGAAAACAGACATGGGTGGTTTTTCCGAAAGATTACAGTCCGTTCATTCATTTCCGGGCGACACCAAACAGAATATTTCAGACGCCGGAAGAAGTTTTGGAATTTGCCGAAAAGGAATTTATTCCCTGGTGGACAAAAAAATGGCAGGAAAAATATGGCGAGAAGACGGTCTCTAAAGAAGCAATAATAAATACAACAACATAAAGAGAACGAATCCTCCCATTAGGGAGGATTTTTATTTTCTCATTTTTCGGCTATTATTGAGGTTATGATACGAGATGTTTTATCCGGCGAAATAAACAAGGCGATAAAAATTCTTTATCCGAATATCGTTTATCAGGTGACAGTAGTAAGAACGTCAAATTCCGAATTTGGCGATTACAGTTTTGCGGCTATGGATTTGACTTCAAGGGTTGGTCAAAACCCCAGGCAAATTGCCGAAGAAATCAGGAAAAAATTGATGGATTCCGGTAATTTCAATAAATATGTCGCGAAAACGGAAATTGCCGGTCCGGGATTTTTGAATTTTTGGCTTTCAGATGAAAGTTTAATAAAGGAATTAGTAGATTTAACAAAAAATAGCGGTCGTTCATTTTTGTTAAATCGCGGAAAGAAAGAAAAAATTTCTTTGGATTATCTTGATGCTAATCCGACAGGACCGGTTCATCTTGGTCATGCCAGAAGCGGTTTTTACGGAGATGCTCTTTCCAATATTCTGGAATTTTACGGCCACAAAATTTCGCGGGAGTTTTATGTCAATAACGCGAAATCAAGCAAACAAATTCAGTCGCTTGGCAAAACCGCTCTGAGCGTAGTCGAAGGGGGGCAAGGCGAAGAATACAAACACGAACAACTTTTGGAGATTTTGAAAAAACCGGAAGTTCAAAAGAAGCTCAAAAAGATGGAAGACCCCAAAGAGGCCGGATTTTATATTGCCGGATTAATACAAAAAGAAAACGAATCGTTTTTAAAAAAAATCGCCAAGATAAAATTTGATATATTTTTTGCGGAGGAAAAAGTTTATTCATCGAGTAAGGTAAAAGAAATTATTGAAAAACTAAAGAAAGCAAGCGTAGCTTACGAAAAAGACGGCGCTTTGTGGTTTAAATCAGCGCAATACGGCGATACCGAAGACAGGGTTTTAATCAGAAGCACGGGCGAACCGACTTATTTTGTGCCGGACATATATTATCATTTAGACAGGTTGATTAAGAGAAAAAACGACAAAATTATCAATATATTCGGCGCCGACCATTATGGCGCCATTGCCAGAGTAAAAGGCGCTTTGGCGGCTTTGGGAATTGATACGGAAAAAATAGTTTATCTTTTGGTCCAGATGGTGCGTTTGATAAAAGGCGGCGAAGAACTGAAAATGCAAAAAAGAAAAGGTGTGTTTGTGACTTTGGAAGAATTAATTAAAGATGTCGGTTTGGACGTCGTACGATTTTTCTTTTTAATGCGGTCGCTTGATACGCATATGGATTTTGATTTGGATTTGGCGAAAGAACGTTCAAAGAAAAATCCGGTTTATTATGCGCAATACGCCCATGCGCGTGCGTGTTCGATTTTGAGGAAAGGAAGTATTCGCCACCAGGTAAATTTTGAATTCCTTATCCCTAAAATTTTCGCTTCGCGAAAATTTTGCGCGCCCACACCTAGAATTCAAAATTTATCTGGTGGCTTCGAGAGAAACCTTATTCTGAAACTCATTCAATTTCCGGAAATTATTGAAGATATTGTCGAAGATTATCAGGTGCATCGACTGACAACTTACGTTTATGAATTGGCGAAAATTTTCACGTATTTTTATGAAAATGCGCCGGTTTTGAAAGCGGAGACAAAAGAATTAAAAAAATCCCGGCTGGCTTTGGTGATGATAACGAAAAAAATTTTAAATCAAGCGCTTAATTTGATGGGTATTTCTGCTCCGGAAAAGATGTCAATTTTCGACATTAAATGTCGAAAATTGACCTAAACTAAAATTGACCTAAACTAAGTTTGGGTCAATTAGGTGTTTCATTTCGTTTATCTAGAGCAGAGAATTAAAGGTAAACCATCCTAAAGACGTGATAGCGTAAACTATTATTCCGGCGGCAAGTACTCCCAAAGATATACTTAAAACTGAACGCCAGAAAGGAATGCCGAATACAAAAGCCGCTACGATTCCGCTCCATGCGCCTGTCATAGGCAGCGGTATGGCAACAAAAATGAAAAGAGCCAGAGGCGCCCAGTTATAATGGTGGAAATGATCCTGATGCAGACGCCTGGTTCTTTCAAAAAGCCAAGTCAAAAAACGATTGATAAAATATACGCGATGCATTAGAAAATTAGAAAATTTAAGCAGAAAAAAAAGCGCCGGCAAAATAATCAAAAGGTTTCCTAAAACTGCCAGAAAATACGCTTTCATTGCCGAAAAATGAAATACAATCATTGCAGTGGGAATTGCCCCTCTTACTTCCGAAATCGGCGCCATTCCCAATAAGATAGTAATAAATTCTTCGCGCAATAATTCGAGCGCCATATTGCTTTAGCTTACCATTAATTATTTGCGATTTTGTCTTGACTTTTTTTATTACTGTGATATAATTACATAAATTTCTTTGAAAAATTTTAAAAGGAGGAGAAAAGATGAAAAGCTTATTTAGCCCGAAGCCGTATGAGAGTATTATTACAATCCCGAACATTATTACTTCGGCGGGGTTGGCACTTATCGGAATTTACGTTTATGGATTTTTGGTTAGTTCTAGATGGATATTGATGACAAGCGTTTTTCTATCGGGATGTAGCGATTTGCTAGACGGTGAAACGGCGCGGAGATTACAGCAAAAAACCCGGCTCGGAGAATTTCTTGACCCGCTTCGGGACAGGCTCCTGCTTTTGGCGGTTTTGGCGAACATATTTTATATTACCGATTTCCGACTTCTTATTTTATGGGGCGGGTTCATAGTAGGATTTGAAGTTCTGATGGTTTTAAATAATTTATTTCTCATAGCGCCTCGAAATAGAAAAGTTCATATTGTCGGCAAATTACGGCAAGCGGCTCATCTGCTCTTGGCAGGATTCGTGATTCTAAGTTTTTATTTCCGGGATATTATTTTCGGTATCACAAATATAAATTTCAATTTCCCGCCTACTTTAGCCTTACCGCTTATGGCATTTTGTTCCTGCGTAGCGTTTATTTGCTATATTTGGCGCGCGGCCGGAATAGAAAAACCACAAGAATAAAAAATTAAGCCCGTTCAGGGGGAAAACTTGAACGGGCTTTTTTTCTTGAATAAAAACATATTTTTCATTACTATAACTATTATGAATAACGAAGAATCTAAACTTAATTTTCCGAAGCGCGAGGAGGAAATTCTGGAATTCTGGGAAAAGAACAAAATTTTTGAGGAATCCATTAAGCAAAGGAAAGGGAAAAAGAAATTTGTGTTTTACGAAGGCCCGCCGACCGCAAATGGCCAGCCCGGCTTGCATCACGTTGAAGCGCGCGCTTTCAAAGACATTATTTTGCGCTACAAAACAATGCGGGGCTTTTATTGCGAGCGCAAAGCCGGATGGGATACCCATGGTTTGCCTGTTGAAATACAAATTGAGAAAGAACTCGGCCTAAAGAGCAAAAAAGAAATAGAGGAATACGGCATTGAAAAATTTATAGAGAAGTGCAAAGAAAGCGTTTGGCGTTACAGAAACGAATGGGAAAAATTAACAGAGAGAATGGCTTATTGGCTGGATATGAAAAATGCTTACGCGACGATGACGAACGATTACATCGAAACTCTTTGGTGGATTTTTAAAGAGACCGAAAAGAGAAAATTGCTTTACGAAGGCTATAAAGTTCTTCCCTGGTGTCCGCGTTGCGGTACGGCTCTTTCAACCCACGAAGTGAGCCAGGGCTATCGGAAAGTTAAAGAGGAATCAATTTACATAAGATTTAAAGTAAAAAGCAAAGATTCTGAATGGCAGAATACCTCAATTTTAGTTTGGACAACAACGCCCTGGACATTGCCTTCCAATGCGGCCTTGGCGATAAATTCCGATATTGAATATGTCTGCGTTCCCGATCCCGAAGAAGAAAATCATTGGCTTGTTCTGGGGAAAAAGAATTTTGAAATTCTTCTTGGGAAAGGTTTTTTCCCGGAAACATATAAAAATCTTCCGGCTTTTCAAATTGATTCTTTTTCAGGCCGTGAAATGGTCGGTCTGGAGTACGAACCGCTTTATCCCGACAACGCTCCTTATAAAGTTTACGCCGCCGATTTTGTTTCAGCCGAAGAAGGAACCGGCGTTGTCCATATCGCTCCGGCATATGGCGAAGACGACATGAGATTGGGAAAAGCGGAAAAATTGCCTATTTTATCTTTAGTGGACGAGGAAGGAAAAATGCTGAAACCAGGCTACAAGTGGAATGGAATGTTTATCAAAGATGCCGACCCGCTGATTGTAGAGGGTTTGCGCCAAAGGAAACTTTTATTTAAAACCGAGCCGTACGAGCACGATTATCCTTTTTGCTGGCGGTGCGACAGTCCTTTGATGTATTATGCCAAAACTTCCTGGTGGCTGAAAACAACGGCAGTAAAACAAAAAATGATTGCGGAAAACAAAAAAATAAATTGGCATCCGGAGTATCTGAAAGAAGGGCGTTTTGGCGAGTGGTTGAAGGATTTGCGGGATTGGGCGATTTCGCGTGAGCGTTATTGGGGGACGCCGCTTCCGATATGGCGCTGCGGGGCATGCAAGAATTATTCGGTTATAGGTTCTTATGATGAATTGAAAAAAAAGACTTTGAAATCGGGAAACAAATATTTTGTGATGCGCCATGGATTTGCGGAACATAACTCGCACGATATCGCCAGTTCCAATATAGAAAATGATAATTACAAATTGCTTCCTAAGGGCAAAAAGGAAATTGCGAAAACCGCCGCGAAATTAAAAAAGGAAAAAATCGATTTGATTTTTTCTTCTGATTTTTTGCGGACCAAAGAAACGGCAGCGGCCGTGGCGGATATTATCGGCATACCGAAAGAAAATATATTTTTTGACGCGCGCCTGCGCGATGTTAATGTCGGCATCTTTGACGCGAAACCGGACGAAGAATATCACAGATATTTTTCTTCAAATCTGGAAAAATTTTCCAAAGCTCCGCCTAACGGTGAAAATCTTACCGATCTGAAAAATCGCCTTATGCGTTTTTTATACGAAATGGAGGAAAAATATAAAGAACGCAATATTTTGATAATTACCCATGAATATCCGACCTGGCTTATTCAGGCCGGGGCGAAAGGATTAACGGATGAAGAAGCGGTTATTTTAAAAGGAAAGAAAAAAGATTTTATAGGAACAGGACAAATGATGAAGCTGGATTTCATCCCGCTGTCCCATAATCAAAATTTTGTTTTGGACCCCCATCGGCCTTATATCGATAAAATTTTATTGAAATGCGAAAAGTGCGGCGGGGAAATGAAGCGTATTAACGGCGTTTGCGATGTTTGGTTTGATTCCGGAGCAATGCCTTTTGCGCAAAATCATTATCCCTTCGACTTCGCTCAAGGCAAGCCTTTTGCTAATAAAAAATTGGAATATCCGGCGGATTATATTTGCGAGGCGATTGACCAGACAAGAGGATGGTTTTATACATTATTGGCCGATGCCATATTGCTCGGCCGCAAGGCGCCTTATCGAAACGTGCTTTCATTAGGTTTGGTTTTGGACGCAAATGGCCAAAAAATGTCCAAATCAAAGGGCAACATAGTTTTACCGATTGATTTAATGAATAAGTACGGCGCCGATGCGGTGCGCTGGTATTTTTATACCATCAATCAGCCGTGGGATGAAAAGTTGTTTAAAGAAAGCGATGTACAGGCGGTTTTACGAAGATTCATTTTAATCTTTTGGAACTGTTTTACATATTGGAAAATATACGGTCGCGCTGCGGGAAGTCGGACTTCCTATGGAAGTCCGACTTCCATAATAAATAAATGGTTATTGGCGCGTTTTAATCAAGTTGCATTGGAAGCCACAAAAATGCTCGACAATTATGATGTTGTTTCGACGGGCCGCCTGCTCGAAAATTTTGTAATAGAAGATATTTCTCATTGGTATATTCGCCGCATACGCGAAAAAATGAAAAATCCGAATTCTAAAGAGGCGAAAGAAATAAACGCGGTTTTAGGAAAAGTGATTATGGAAACTGCAAAAATCCTTGCGCCTTTCACGCCATTTATTTCTGAAATGATGTATCAAGAGATGAACCCTTCTTCGCCAAGGCTACGAAGTGCAAGAGAAAGCGTTCATTTGGAAAATTATCCTGTTGTCGGAAAAACTTTATCTGCCGCATCGAAAAAATTATTGAAAGATATGGAAGTGACGAGGGATATTGTTTCAAAAGCGCTTGAAGTGAGAACAAAATTTGGAATCCGCGTGCGCCAGCCAATCGCTTCGCTTAAAATTAAATCTCAAATCTCCCCGGCCTCGCCAAGGCAAAGCCGAGGGCGGGCAAATCTCAAAAATAACAAAGAATTGTTAGAATTGATAAAAGGGGAAGTGAATGTTAAGGAAATCATTTTCGATAAAAATATTAAAGAAGAAATAGAATTAGATACAATGATTACGCAAGAATTGCGCGAGGAGGGGATTTTGCGCGATTTAATTCGCCAGATTCAGGATATCCGCAAGAAAGAAGGCCGCAAGCCCAATGAAATGCTCGAGTTTTTTATGGCAACCGATGAAAAAGGGAAAAATTTTATCGTAAAATACGCCAAAGAATTCAAAAAATCCATTAACGCGAAATCGATTATTGTCCGCTCTGTCCTTGAAGGAGGCTATGACGTAAAAGTGGGAGAATTTGTATTTTTAATAAAATCAGAAAAATGATTTACCGAGCCAATGTGCCCCAAACTTAGTTTAGGTCAAAAGTTCATTTTTTATCGTGTCTTATCATATTTATCAAACCGAGGGAATTATACTTGGGAAAAAAAATATCGGTGAAGCGGACCGGATTTTTAGCGTTTTGACGCGGGAGTTCGGTAGGATAGACGCAATTGCCCAAGGCATCCGCCGCGTCGAATCAAAGCTTCGTTATAGCATGGGTACTTTTTCTTATGCGCGGCTTGGATTAGTCGCAAGCCGCACATCGTGGCGCATTGTTGACGCTGAAGAGTTGAATAATTGGAAGAATATCCGCGAAACGCCGGAAAAATTGGCTGCGGTTTTTCAAATTGCCGAATTAATAAACAGGATGGTTAAAGGGCAAGAGCACGATACCTCTCTATGGAAAGAAGTGAAAAGCGCTTTTTTGTTTTTGGAACAATATAAAAACGCGCAAGGAGAAGGAGACTTGCAAATTTTCGGACTACTGGCGCAATTAAAAATTCTTTCACATCTCGGATATGTTGCCGAACATGAGAAATGGTTCAATCTTTCACTTGAAGAAGTTCAAAAGATGAAGCCTTTAATAATTTTCGCAATCAACAAGGCTTTGCAGGAAAGCCAATTGTAATTGTGATATAATAAAATCAATCATGAATAGCGACGAAATCGAAAGATTAAGAAAACGACTTTTTAAAAAAGGAGAAACTTTCAAGGAACGGGAATTGCGTTCGCCTCTTTCTTCCCGCCTTTCCGAAGCCAAGCCTTATTGGGAAGGATCTTCTCCCGAGGAAGAACGTTTAATTTTGCCTGAAAAACCTTCGATGCCATTTTTTAAAAAGCTTATTCTCATCGCATTAGTTGTTATCGGCTTAATTGTTTTAGGAGTCACGATTTATTTTTTGATTAGAGGGCTGAGCGTGGTATCAGGAAGCAATATTGAAATAACTTTAGGAGGACCATCGAGCATCAAGGGCGGTGAATTGGGCAATTGGCAGGTTTCAGTTACCAATAAAAACAAATCTGATCTTGAATTGGCGGATCTTATTATAGAATATCCCGAAGGCGCAAAACCGAGCATTGCTCCTTCCGGTTTTTTGAGCGGGACAAAAATTGTTTCCGAAAGGCGTTCCTTGGGAAAGATAAAAGCAGGCGAAACAGCCATTCAAGCCATCAGCCTTTATCTTTTTGGAGAAAAAGACACTAATAAAGTTTTTAAATTTACGATTGAATACCGTCCGCAGGGTTCAAATGCGATTTTGGCCAAAACTGCGGAACAATCGGTAAGACTGTTGCAATCGCCAGTGGAAGTTTCCGTAAAAATGCCGAAAGAAACAAATACCGGCGAAGAGATCACGATGGAAATAGAAATTATTTCGAATGCTAATGCCGTGATTAAAGACGTAAATCTGAAAATAGAATATCCCGCGGGTTTTCAATATCATGAATCCGATTTGAAACCGGTTTCCGGCGATAATGTTTGGCGCCTGGGCGACATTGAACCGAATAAAAAACGCATATTGAAAATAAAAGGAATTCTCGAAGGACAGGATTTAATGGAACTTGTTTTCCGCGTTTCCGTCGGCCCGCTCGACGCGAAAGGCGAAGTTATCGCTTACGGTTTCAATGTACAAAGTATTGTTTTGAAAAAACCGTTTTTGAAAATAGGAGTAAAGATTAACAATAGGACAGAGGAAGTTGCGGTTTCTCCCGGCGCCGAATTAAACGTGGATATTGATTGGCAAAATACTGTTCCGGAAAAAGTTTATAATGCCGTTATTGAAATAAAACTGAATAGTTCTGTTGTTGATGCGAGCAGTATTACTCTTAGTCAAGGTTTTTACAGAAGCTTTGATCAAACTTTGGTTTGGAATAAATCCAGTTCTCCTGATTTGGCGGAAATCGAACCTTTGCAGGAAGGAGATGTTTCTTTCAGGTTCGCCATTTTAGATTCCATACCTAATGATGTTATAAGAAAAGGCAATGCCACTGTTTCTTTGGATATACAAATGAAAGCTGAGCGTGATTCTGCCGATCAAGGAAGAATTCAGGTGACGAATCATCTGATAAAAGATATAAAAATCGCAACAATATTTCAACTTAGCCAGCGCGGATTGTATTATTCGGGAGCATTTAAAAATAGCGGTCCTTTGCCGCCAAAGGTTGGTAAAGAAACGACTTATACCATTGTTTGGTCTCTTACAAATTCTTCGAACGCGGTTTCGGACGCAACCGTAAGCGCCTTTTTGCCTTCGTATATCAGATGGCTTGGCGTCATTAAACCGGAAACCGCAGAAATTTCATATAATTCGACAACAGGAGAAATTTTTTGGAAGGCGGGAAATATTCCGGCGGGAACGGGAATTATCGATTCGGCCAGAGAAGCGGCATTTCAGATTTCTTTTCTGCCGGATTCTTCTCAAGTAGATTCTAAGCCGGTTTTGGTTTCAGAGGCGATTCTTGGAGGGAAGGATAATTTTACGGGAGCATTTTTACGTAAAGTAAAAGCGGCAATTACCACTTATCTTGATACCGACCCGCAGTTTAAATATAATGAAGGAACCGTAGTGAAATAAAAAAAATGGCTGAAAAAAATTTAGAAAATATTATTTCGCTGGCAAAAAGACGGGGATTCGTATATCCCGGCTCGGAAATTTACGGCGGCCTTGCGGGCACTTGGGATTACGGGCCTTTGGGCGCGGAGATGCTTCATAATGTAAAAGATGCGTGGTGGAAAAAATTTGTTTCGAGCCGCGAAGATATGTACGGTATTGCTTCAAGTATTATGATGCCGGAAACTGTTTGGACCGCTTCCGGCCATCTTGAGCATTTTACCGACCCGTTGGGCAGCAAGAAATTTAATACGATGTTTAAGTCAAAAGCAGGGGCGTTAAAAGGCGAAACGATTGATATTTATTTGCGGCCGGAACTTGCCCAGGGAATGTTCGTTAATTTTAAAAATATTATCGATTCTTTTCATCCGAAAGTTCCGTTCGGCATCGCTCAAATCGGAAGATGCTTCAGAAATGAAATTTCTCCGAGAGATTTTCTTTTCAGGGTAAGGGAATTCGATCTTATGGAATTCGAATATTTTGTGAAAGAAAGCGATTGGGAAAAGAATTTTGAGTTTTGGAAAAAAGAAATACGGAATTGGATCAAAGAAATAGGAATTAATGAAAAAAATGTGCATGAATTGGAGGTATCGGAAAAAGACAGGGCTCATTATTCAAAAAGAACAGTTGATTTCGAATACGATTTTCCTTTTGGCAGGAAAGAGCTTTATGGCTTGGCGTATCGGACCGATTACGATTTAAAAAATCATAAATTAGATTATTATGACGAAGATACAAAAGAAAGATTCGTGCCTCATGTGATAGAGCCGACTTTTGGCGCAGGAAGAACAGTTTTGGCTTTGCTTTGCGAAGCCTATGATGAAGATGAATTAGGCGGCGAACGGAGGACTGTCCTCCGGTTAAATACTAAAATCGCGCCGATAAAAGTTGCGGTTTTTCCTTTGCTTAAAAATAAACCGGAATTAGTAAAAAAGGCGCGGGAAGTTTATGAAATGCTGAAACCGGAAATGTCCGCGATGTGGGATGATAACGGCAATATCGGCAAGCGCTACAGGAGACAAGATGAAATTGGTACTCCGTGGTGTGTAACAATAGATTTTGATACATTGGAAAACGATACGGTTACCATCCGCGACCGCGACACTGGCAAGCAGAAAAGATTTGACATCAAAGAGCTTGCGTGCTATCTTACCGAAAGATTGAAATAACCGCATGAACCCCTCAAGTGCAACACAGCTCTTTGTTAATTTTTAAGAATCGGTCTTTGAATATCTCTTTTGGAGTTCTGAATTTAAGGCATTTCATAGGAGTATTGTTGATACGGTCTATGATAGCAGAAATATCTTCATCGGTGTAATCAGCCAAATCGCTTTTCTTCGGGATATACTCCCGGATAAGACCAATGGCGTTCTCAACAGCTCCTTTTTGCCATGAAGAATAAGGATTGCAGAAGTATGTCGCCACTTTCAATTCTTGGTGTCTGGCATTTTCCGGACCGTTGTCAAAGGTGACTGAACAAACAGGAAAAGGAGAAAGTAAATCCTTCAATCCATCAACGGCATTGCGCAACTGCAATACTTTTTTTGCCAGAACGAATCTCGATTTTCTTTCCCTTGAAACTACCAGTGTTTCTGAAGAAGCGTCTCTTGTTCTGCCCATCGTGTCCGTTTCAAAATCCCCGAATCTGAATCTGGAGTTAATGATTTTTGGCCTTCTGTCGATAAACACCCGATTTTTAATGATTTCTCCCCATTTCGATTCTGCTTTTTTCTTTCTTTTTCTGCCGCGATACTTGAGATATTTTGCCAACGAGTATCCAACGGGATGACAGTAGACATATTTGTAAATCGCTTTGAAAGAAACGGATTGCCCGCTTTCAAGTTTTATCCTTCCGGCAATTCTCTCAGGGGACCAACCAAGAATCATTTTTTCGTGGATGTACTTCTCAATTTCCTGATTTTCTCTGATTTTCATGCCTTGGTATTTTGAATACAATCTTCTTGTTCTGGATTTGTCATTTGCCTTCTCCGAATCGTATTGACCTTTTGTGCCGTTGTTTTTGACCTCGCGGCTTACTGAAGCAGGGTTCCGACCCAGCACTTCTGCGATGCTTCGCAGAGAGTAGCCCTTCTTCAGTAGGATCGAGAGTTCGTATCTTTCGCTCCTGCTAAAATGCTTGTACCTTGATATTTGTGCGTGCCTCATATACATAGAGTATATCGAGGTGTTGCACTTCAAAATACAATTTGCGATAAATATTTTTTGAAAAAAATCCAAAAAGGAGGAATGATTGATGGAATGCAAAAAATAAACGCAAGGCGGACCGAAGTCCGCCTTTTTAATTTTTATTAAATTTTATTAAAATGCCGGATTGTTATTTATTCGATATAACTGTAAGCTATAGCATATAACTATATCAATATGAAAAAAGAGGTAAAAATAATGATAGGAAAAGTTATTTTAAACACTATTGCGACTGCAGGAGTTCTGGCTGTAGCCGTGATTGCGCCAAATACCTTGCAAGCCATCGATTTTTTATATAGCAAAGAAAAACGGCATTATCACAGAGGATATTATGTTAAAAAAGCGATTAATAAATTGAATGAGAGGGGCCTTATTGAATTTGAAAAAAGTGGTGATAAAACTTTTGTTCGGCTTTCGGAAAAAGGGGAGAGAGAACTATTAAAATACCATTTAAGAGAAGCGGTTATCGAAAAACCAAAAAAGTGGGATAAAAAATGGCGGGTGGTAATTTTCGATATAAAAGAAAGAAGAAAAATTATAAGAGAAGAATTGCGGAAAGAATTGATTAATTTGGGATTTCGACGGCTTCAAAATAGCGTTTGGATTTATCCTTACGAATGCGAAGAATTGATCATAATGCTGAAATCCTATTTCAGTATAGGTAAAGACGTTTTATATATGGTGGTTGAACGATTAGAGAACGATAAATGGTTAAAAAGAGATTTTGGCTTAGAGAATTAAAAATTGTTATGATATAGTCATATGCGGTCGCATATAGTTATATTAAAGATCGTCAATTGTGTTTTTATCTAATTTCGTGTTAATCTCATTTTATGCATTACGAAAAGAAAATTTTAAAAAACGGCCTTAAAGCGATTGTCGTGCCGATGGAAAATACCGAAGCGGTCACGCTTTTGGTTCTGGTCGGTACGGGTTCGCGGTACGAAGAAAAAAATACCGGAGGCATTTCCCATTTTTTGGAACATTTGTTTTTTAAGGGAACGAAAAGTCGGCCTAGTCCGGGGCAAATCGCCCGCGTTCTTGATAAAATCGGCGCTATCTACAACGCTTTTACTTCCAAAGAATATACGGGTTTTTGGGTTAAATCGGCTTTTACTGAATTTGATACTAGTCTTGATATAGTTTCCGACATTCTGCTCGAACCGGTTTTTAAAGAAGAGGAAATTGAGCGCGAGCGCAATGTCATCTTACAGGAAAAAAATATGCGGGAAGATATGCCCTATGCCCGGGCCGCGGATATTCTGGAAAATGTTTTGTACGGCGACACTCCTTTGGGACGTGATATTGTCGGAAGCGAAGAAAGCATCAAAAGCATCAAAAGGAATCAGATTATCAATTATTTGAAAAACCATTATTTAGGTTCGAATACTGTTGTGGTAGTCGCGGGTAATATCGGTCGGAATGAAGCTTTTACGAAACTGAAAAAAACATTCGGAAAAATGCAGAAAGGAAAAATAAAAACGCAGAAGAAAGCGGATGATTCCCAAAAATCTTCCCACGTTCATCTTATAGAGAAAAAAACAGACCAGATGCATTTTGCGATGGGTTTGAGAGCCTACAGCATGTTTGATGAAAAAAAATATGCATTGGGACTTTTAACGACTATCTTGGGAGGAAATCTTTCCAGTCGTTTATGGATGGAAATCAGGGAAAAACTTGGTCTTGCGTATTACGTCGGTTCCGCCACGGAACAATATACCGATGTCGGATATTTAGAAATAAAAGCCGGCGTGCCCCACGAATCTCTTGCAAGAGTCTTGGGAAAAGTCGTGGAAATTATAGGGAAAATAAAGCAAAAAGGAGTTTCCGACAAAGAATTGAATGATGCGAAGAGCTTTACCAGAGGGCGTTTTGCCTTGAGCCTGGAATCTTCTGATGAAGTCGCAATGTTTTACGGCGAGCAGGAACTACTTTTAAAGAGAATGTTTCAGCCGGAAGATATTTTAAAAAAGATTGGAAAAGTTTCAAAAAGTGATATTCTAAAAATAGAAGCGGATATTTTCAATCCTACCAAAATCAATTTGGTGGCGATCGGTCAGCATAAAGACATTAAAAAGCAGGAGCAATTATATAAAAAAATATTCAATAAAATATGATATCGGACGAAAAAAAAGATAATATAACGGTTCAAATTACTACAGGGACCATTGCTCGCGTCTTTCTTTTGGCGCTTTTGATAGTTTTTTTTTATTTGATACGCGATATTGTAGCGATTGTGCTTTTTGCCGTTGTGATAGCGTCGGCGATAGAGCCGATTGCTCATTGGGGAACCAGTCATCGCATTCCCCGCGTATTAATGGTGCTTAGTATTTATATAGCTGCTTTTGCTTTTTTAAGCATGGCTTTTTATCTTATTGTTCCGACATTATTCTCCGAATTTATAGATTTTATTTCCGGCTTATCATTGCAATGGATGCAGGAGAAGACGAACACTCAGACATTATTTGGCTTAGCGCCCAATTTACCCGAAACACTTTCCGGAATATTGATTAAGCTTGTCATGGGGATGCAGGGTTCAATTGAAAAATTCACCACCGGTTTTTTCCAGACGACCGCCGGCATTTTTGGCGGAGCGTTTTCCTTTGTTTTAATAGTGATAATTTCTTTTTATCTCTCGGTGCAGGAACACGGCATCGAGAAATTTCTTGAAATAATTACGCCTCACCAACACGAAAAATATATTCTTAATCTTTGGCGGCGCTCTCAAAGAAAAATAGGTTTTTGGCTGCAAGGACAAGTATTGTTAGGTGTTCTTATAGGAATTTTTGTTTTTATCGGATTGACTATTTTAGGCATTAAATATGCTTTAATGCTTGCTTTATTGGCGATGATTTTCGAGCTGATTCCAATTTTCGGACCGATATTAGCCGCTATTCCGGCTGTCGGCATAGCTTTTCTCCAAAGTCCTACTATGGCTTTGATTGTTGTTGCTTTTTACGTTTTGATTCAGCAATTTGAAAGCCATCTTATTCATCCCATTGTGGTCAGGAAAATTACGGGCGTGCCGTCCATTTTGGTTATAATCTCTATGATTATCGGAGGAAAGCTTGGCGGCATTTGGGGAATTCTTTTGGCGCTTCCCATTAGTGTGATTTTAGTTGAATTTTTGAACGATATTGCCAGCAAAAAACAATCCGGAGAATAAACGGAAATGGAAAAATTTTTTATTACAACCGCTATTGATTATGTTAATGCGTCGCCTCATCTGGGTCATGCATTGGAAAAAGTTCAAGCCGATGTTGTCGCGCGCTATCAAAGACTTTTGGGAAAAGACGTCTTTTTTTTGACGGGTACCGATGAACACGGCGCGAAAGTTAAAAAAGTCGCGGAGACGCAGGAAAAAAATATCGAAGAGTTCGTCAATGAAATTGCCGAAAATTTTAAAACTCTGGCAAAAGAACTGAACATTTCAAACGATGATTTTATCAGAACGTCGGATAAAATACGTCACTGGCCGGGCGCGAAGGCTTTGTGGGTGAAATTGGCGGAAAAAGGCGACATTTATAAAGCAAACTATAAAGGGCTTTATTGTCTCGGTTGCGAGGCATTTATTACCAAAAAAGATTTAATTGACGGAAAGTGCGCCATTCATAATCAGAAGCCGGAAGAAATCGACGAAGAAAATTATTTTTTTAGGTTGTCGGCGTATCAAAATAAAATAAAAAAAGCAATTACTTCCGGAAAGTTAAAAATTATACCGGAAGGAAGAAAAAATGAAATTTTAAGTTTTCTTGAATTGGGGCTTGAGGATACGAGTTTTTCGCGACCGGCAAAAGATATTTCATGGGGTATTCCGGTTCCTTTGGATGTGTCGCAGACGATGTATGTTTGGGCGGACGCTCTTTCCAATTATATTTCCGCCTTGGGTTATGGTACGGAAAATACGGAAAAATTCCAAAAATATTGGCCTGCTGATGTTCACGTGATAGGTAAGGATATTTTGCGTTTTCACGCCTTGATTTGGCCGGGAATGCTTCTTGCGGCCGGTCTTGATTTGCCAAAAGTGCTTTTGGTTCACGGCCACATTACGCTCGGCGGGAAAAAAATGTCGAAGAGCCTGGGAAATGTTATCGATCCTTTCGATATCATTCGCCGTTACGGCGCAGATGCTTTGCGTTATTACTTGACGCGGGAAATTTCTGTAACGGAAGACGGCGATTTGACCGAAGAAAAGTTTAAGAAGGCGTATAACGCGAATTTGGCGAACGGTTTGGGAAATTACACCGCTCGGGTTTTAAAAATGGCTGAACAATATTTCGGCGGCGCGCTTATAAAGCCGTCGGAAACGGCGATTGCGGAAGTGCCGTTACAGAAAGACGGAAAAGAATTTTTCAGCGTTCCTTACGTTATTGAAAATTTAGTCTTGCCCGAGTACCTGAAAGCGATGGAGAATTTGGAATTGAATAAAGCAATGGATATTATCTGGTCGGCGATTTCGCAGTTAGACGGTTATATCCAAAATTATCAGCCATTCAAGCTTATAAATACCGATAAAGAAAAAACCGGAGTGATTTTATGGAATCTTGTTTTTGGCCTTACTCATATTGCCCGGATGTTGCGTCCTTTTATGCCTCAAACCGCGGAAAAAATTCTGAATGCGATTGGCATTGATGGAAAAAGCGAAGAAAATAGTAATGAATTTCATGTGAAATCAATTGAGCCGTTATTTTTAAGAAAAGAATAATTTTTCCAAGTTATATTCATGAGTCATGAATTAATCGACACTCATTGTCATTTAGATTTTTCCGATTTTGATTCGGACAGGGAAGAGGTAATTAAGGTTGCGCAGGAAGGCGGAGTGGCGAAAATCATCAATATTGGTTGCAATTTAAAGCGGGCAAGAAAAAGCATTGAAATCTCCCAAAAACACGAATTTATTTTTAGTTCTGCAGGCCTTCATCCCCAGGAAGCTGAAACCGGAGACGAAAAATTTTTCACGCAATTGCGGGAAATATTAAAAGAGCCGAAAGTGGTGGCGATAGGCGAGTGTGGGTTAGAGTTTTATATTGAAAATAACAGCCCAGAATCTCGTGAAAAGCAAAAAGAAGTGTTTTTGAGGCAACTAGATTTAGCAAGAGAATTTAAGAAACCGATTATAATTCATTGTCGCAGGGCTTATCCGGAGATTTTGGAAATTTTGCGGGAAGAAAAAAAGAAAAATCCCTCCCTTTCAGGAGTAGTTCATTTTTTCAGCGGCAGATTACCTCAAGCAGAAGAACTTTTTAATCTCGGCTTTCTCATTTCTTTCACCGGCGTTATCACCTTCGCAAGAGATTACGACAAAGTCATAAAATCCGTTCCTCTTGAAAAAATTATGGTTGAAACCGACGCGCCTTTTGTCGCGCCCGCGCCTTTTCGCGGAAAGCGCAACGAACCGCTTTATGTAAAATATGTTGCTGAAAAAATCGCCGAACTGCGCGGCATATCCTATGAAGAAGTTTCTGCGCAAACTACCAAAAATGCTGAAAAATTATTCGGTATTTAAAAACCCCTCTTTTGAAGAGGGGTTCATTTTAAACATCGCCGTTTTCTTTTATTTTTTCGTCTTCGTAGAGAGAAAGTAAACGTCTTTCAATTTCCGTAGCGCATTGCCGCAATTCACCAATAAAATTTTTGAAATTATTATATGATGGTGCGACTGTTTCTTTGCAAAGTTTAAAAAGAATATAGTTTAAGTCGCCGTCGGCTTTTACGCTTTTTGTTTTCATCAGTTCTACAATTTTATCCATTTCCAGTCTTTTTTCCGGTTTAATATACGGCATATTTTTCCTCCTCCTTCTCATAAATTTTAAAGAGCCTTATTCCGCTGACATTTTGTTCCAAATAGGCGCAAAAGTCAATTGACGCGGTTTTATTTTGGCACAAAATAAAATCCCCCATCTTTTATAGATAGGGGATTGTTAAACCGATTTTATGAACGGAATTATAAAAAGAAAAACCAAAGAACTAATCAAGAGATAGGGAGTTAAATCAATCGCCTTCGTTTGTTTTTCGAAGCCGATGATTCTTCTTTCTTTTTCAATCGAGCTTCCGATAATATTTTTCAAATCTTTATCCGCAGTGGCGTGAAAGTAATGGCCGCCGGTCGAATTCGCGAGATTTGTCAGGAATTCCGGGTTGGGCCGGGTGAGGATAAAATCGCCGCCTTCTTTTTGGCGATAGTATTCTTTCGGGTTGCCTTCTTCGTCTTCGGTCTGCGGAATTTTGGACGGTTCTCGTATATTGCCTACGCCAATGAGATAAATCGAGACATCGTCTCGTTTGACGAAAACCTTCATCGCCTTTTCCATATTCTCCTGAAGGTTGGCTTCGTCTCCTTGCGGTTCGCCGTCTGTCAGAACGAAAATCAATTTTTTTGTTTTACTCTTTTCGCCGAACTGTTCGAGCGTGGTAAGAATCAGAACTCCGTAGTCGGTGCCTTGTTTGACGCCGTAACGGACAAAATCTTTATCAATGTATCGTAAGTTCCGCAGAAGGCTGTTTTGGTAGTCTTCTCGAGAAAGGACGATTTGGAGTGGGATTGCCTGTTCCGCAAAAATAATGATGCCGACGGCGTCGCCCTTCAGGTTCCCAATCACATTTTCAACCTGCTGTTTTTCGAAATCCAGCCTCGAAATTTTCCGGACTTGCTCGCTTTCTTCTATGACCACGTCCTGAGCTAAGGCGCTTAAGGAAACGTCTAAGGCGAAAATTGCCTCCACCCTTTCTTTAACCGGAACTGAATGTTCCCAATTGAATTTGGCGGAAGAAATCGCCAAGCCAAGAAATAGGATAATGCCGCTCCACATTAAATTTCTCAGAATATCACGGCGCCGGTAAAACTTGACTCGCTTAATAGTGAAAAAGTTCAGCGCCAAAAGAAGGAGAGAAATGAGAGTGGCAATCCAGAAATATGTAAAATTGCTAAGACTGATCATTGCCGCCTCCTTTTAATAGCGCATTCCTTCGTTTCCCGTTTCCGACCCCTGACCTTCTTGATCGCCGGGCTGATATTTTTTCATTTTCTTTTTATTTTTGCCGTCGTTGTCTCCGGGACCCTGTTGCTGCGCTTGTTGTTTAGCCTGTTTTTGAAGGATACGGATGATTTCCAGATTGACTTTGGCTTGGAAGTCATCGGGATTATCGCCGAGCACTTTTATGTAGTCTTCGGCTAGCCTTTCGAGTGTTTCTTTTTCGCTCGCCAAAGAAAGAGTGGCCGCATTATAAATGGCCTGAGGTCTTAACTTAGAAGGACCGCCGGCCGCCTTGCGAAGTTCTTTAATCGCTTCTTCATAAGCGCCGAATTGCGCCAATAGCCAGCCCTTTTCGAAAGCAATATTTTGCCTTACGTAAGGAATGTTTTTCAGAAGCCAGCCAGACCGCGTTTTTTCCCAATTTTCCAGAAGATTTTTGGCTGATTTCAAATCTCGGCTCGAGACTTTTTCATCGAACCGCGCTTCCAAAGAATAATAGGAGTAACCAAGGAATCCGCCGGATAAAAGAATAACAGCCGTTATCAGGCAAATAAATTTTTTCATTTTTCCTCCTTTCTTTTATTGGATTCTCGGAAATATGTTTTCCAGAATGATGGCGATTATAATCAGGATAAGAGCGGATACCGCTGGCCAGAAATAAAAATCTTTTTTCACTTCGAAACCGGAAAACTCCAATCGGGCGGTTTCCAGCCGGTCGATTTCTTCATAAAATTCCCGGCATTGTTCCATAACGCCCGTTTCAAAATATTTGCCGCCGGTTTCCGATACACCCTCAATTAAAAGCGATTTTTGTCGCGCCTGCTCTTCTTCCGATAGGCCGGTTACGCCGGTTGATTCGAGCGCGGCAAAGTAGACTTTGATGCCGAGCATTTTTGCCAGCCATAAAGGATATTTTGGTTCAATGCCCGCATTGTTTTTCCCGTCGGTAAAAAGGACTATTATCCGGTTTTTAAAGCGCCCCAATTTTTTGATGATTTGCAGGGCATAAGCTTTGTCTTCGTCCTCGATGCTTTTTACCAGTGTTTCGATATTGATATCATGCAAAGAATTTTGGTCTATTAAGGAAAGGATTGAAAGAAGAATTCCTTCCCCGATAGAAGTATGGCTTCCCAGCATATATGGCTTCAGTAGTTTTATGGATGCTTCGAGTTGAGCGTATTCAGAAGTCGGAAAAACGATTATTGCCGCTTCGCCGTATAGTCGGCCGAAACTTTTTCCTCCGTAAGCCGTAATGCCAACCAGGTCTGTCGTAGCTCTTTTTTTAACAAATTCTAAAGACAGTTCTTTAATTACATCAACTGATGAACGGCCTGTCCGGCTATAAGAAGTACTGCTCATGCTTGTAGAAAGGTCAACTGACAAAACTATTATCCTGCCTTCAACGCCGAATTTTTCCAATTCCGAAACGCCTTGAGGCCGTGCCAGCGCAATAATTAAGAGAGCCGCGGCTAAGATCCAGAACACTTTTCCGCTTTTTCTAAAAAAGGATTTGAGTTTGCTGATTCTTTGAACAATGATTCCGGTCGGGATGTCCAAATATCTTTTCTTTTCCAACTTTTTAAGAAGGAAAAGCAAGATAATAAAAGGAATAATACCCGACAGAATCCAAGGATATAAGAATTCCATTTATCCGCCTCCTTCTTTCGCGATTTGAGCATAAATCATTGATTTTTCAGAGAACTTAATCTGATAGCACCCTACAATCCCCGAATGGAAAAGTCAACCCCGTTAGAAGCCCGAAACTTTTGTTTCGGCAGCCATCTTCGATATCTTGCTTCTAACGGGGTCAACCCTTTGCGCGCGAATAAAAATCCCTGCCGTTTATGACAGGGATTTATCGCAATTTAAAAGATTAAAAATTTTTTCCTTTTTTTGCAGGCTCGACTGATTTCCGAAATGGCCATGATGCGATTAATTATGCGTCGCATTTCGATGTCGGTCCCGTTTTCATTGTCCTGGATTATTGTATCCACGGACGATAGGCATGTTTTCAGTTCTTGAAGAGAGTTTTCGGAAAATCCTTTTTGTTCAAGAAGCGTAAGCATCTGCGAGGTGGTTTTTGCCACAGCATGATTTGCCGGAATTCCCGAGATATTTCCGAGTAGTTTGAAAATTTCACTCCGTGCCTGAATTAGATTTTTCCTTTCAGTGGTGAGCGATCCCTTCAATAATAAGATTCGCGAACGGATTTCCTGAGGAAATTCGATTTCAACAGAGACATCGCATTTACGCCAGCCGCGAATGATACCCAGCAGGATGCTTGTCCCGAAAATGAGAAAAAGTAATCCTCCCAAAGCCATCGGTCCGTAACCGAAGTAATAGATATTATTTTTCCGGTTCGGTTCGGGTGGCTTCAGCCATTCAAGCGTTTTGCGTCCGGGTCTGACCACTGAATTAATTTGAACGGCAAGAGGCGAAGTGACTATTTCTTTCGGCTTCTGAGTTTTATCTTCCTGCGATTTGCTCAAATACCAAATATGGAATTGCGGCAGAGGAAATTCTTTTCCGCCCAGTTCGTAAAATGCGAACCGGTATTCAAAAACTTCCATAATAACCGAACCTTGCTGTTTTGTCCAAGATTTTTTATCGAGCATCTTGAAACCGGGAAAGTCGGGTTTATCAAAGTCGGTTATCTTTTGATTCCGAACTTCCAGCGATTTCATCCATCTTTCAAATCCTTCTCCCGAAAGGTCTTGAAGAGTTGCTGTCCGTTGGCCTTCTAGTTTATAATTTAAGATGAAGATATGGTTTTCCCTCCAAATAGTCAACCGAACGATATTTTTTTCGCCGATAGTTATGGCATCTTTAGCTAAGGCTACTGCTGCCAAAATGGGAACCTTTTCCACTTTTATCGCTTTTGATTTTGTCGCGCCTTTAATCTCGCTTTTTCCCTGAAAGTAAGAGTAACCCAGGGAAAAAGAAGGAATAACATAGGGGCCGCATTTTGAATCGGCGGGCAGAGAAAGCAAAAATATTACTTCCCTATAGTCCCGCGTAAGTTCTTTCTCGCGGTCGAATATTTTTCTTTCTCCCAGAATGATTTTTTCCAGGCGGAAAGGCGAGAAATTGATTTTTGCCAGTTCTTCCCAAAAAGGATTAATTTGCTGGTAAAAGGCGATTTCAACCTTCAGGACGATATTTTGTTCCCCGACGAATTTTAGCCGGTCGACTGTAGCCAGAATTTCCACAAGAGGATATTTTGGCGCGGTAACTACGGGTTCCTTCTTTTTTTCTTTTTCAGCGGGTGGGGAATCGATAATGCCGTCGGAAGAGTCTTGGCATAAGGCGGATATTGGCATCGCGAGAAATAACACGATAAACAGGCAAATTAACCACCCAAAAATTTTTTTCATCTGATCCTCCTTCTTTTTTTTCGCTGTTCAAATGTAATCATTAATTTCTTTGTCCAATCTCCTTCGTTTTCGCTTGTTTTCAGGAGAATATAATCCAAGCCCAGATTTTTGAAGAGATTGACGTTGGAAATTTTTCGCGGTTTTTCTCCCCAAAAAAATTCCCCGGTTTCCAAATCGCGAAAAGCAATCATCCCGCCTTTTATTCCTGGAAAATTCGTCGTCTCAAAAGAATCCTTGAGAAGCATGGGAATGACGTCATATTTTCTGCTTAAGATTTTCAAAGAATCTTTGAAATCAGCCGGCGCGTAAAAGTCGGAGAGAATGAAAATTAAGTCTGCCGAAATTTTCAATCTGAATACCGAGAGAAAAGCAAGGTTTAGATCCGTCGTTTTGCTTTGCGGCTTGAATTCCTTAATTAATTTTAATCTTTCGATTAATAGTTTATTTCCGAATCGAGGCTTAAAATATTTTTCAAGCCGGTTTGTCGTAATCAGAAAACCGACCTGATTATTATTTTGTGCAATTGCCGGCGCTAAAATATTAAGAAGTCTGTCCTGAATTTCTCTTTTTGAGATTCCTGACGGCCCGAAATCAGTGGAAGCCGAACGGTCAATAAGAAAAAGACAGGACATTGCCTTATCAAGCATATTGTCTCTTACAACATATCGGCAACGCTGAAGCGATTTAGGATAAGAAATGGAGCGAGGAGGATCGCCCGGCTGGTATTCTCTGAAAACCGCGAATTCAATACCTTCCGCTCCCCTTTTTTTGCTCCGAAAGGTTCCGGAAAAAATCCGACTTACAGCCCTACGGAGAACAAAAAACCACTTTTTTTTCATTACTCGCTCCTATATATAGGAACCCGGTTCAAAAGCCATTCGATGATTTCATCTGTTGTAAGACCGCTGTATTCGGCTTCTGATTGAAGGATTAGTCTGTGGCGCAAGATGCTTTTCGCTAAAGTTTTTACATGTTCAGGTAAAATCATCTTATCGCCAAGAATAATATGACTGAAAACCAGAACCGCCCGCATATATGCTTTAGTTGCTCTGGGTGAAGCCAGGCTTAAGCTTACCATGCTTCTATAATACGAAGTATCTTTCTGCGAAAGATGTAAATGCGTATGCTGAGGTCGACTGGTATCAATGATTCTTGCAATATAATCGACCATCACATGATTTTCTTCAATATATCCCGGAGTCAATACAAAATCTCTAACCGGCAAAATATCTTCTTTTCCGCAGACGGCGCGGATGTCAATTTTAGAAAGATCTTCCGTGCCGACGGCAATCTTTTTTTCATCCGCCAAAGACGGATAGTCGATAATAGCATTGACCAAAAACCGATCCAAGATCGCTTCGGCGATGGCAAAAGTTCCGCCAGTCTCGATTGGATTTCGAGTCCCTATCAAGGTAAAAAGCTGATCAAGCGGAAGATCCTCCAAACCGATCGTTACTTTTCTTTCCTGCATCGGTTCCATAAACCCAGCTTGAGTTTTTTCCGCCGCTCTATTTATTTCGTCTGCGATACAAATGGTTGTGAAAATCGGGCCTTTCCTTGTGACCCATAATTGAGTTCCAAAAACCGGCATTTCAAATCCTGTTATATCTTGAGGAGTCAAGTCCGGAGTCAATTGGATTCGTTTAGAATCCGTTCGCAAAACTTTACTTAAGGTTTCGGCCATTAATGTTTTGGCTAAGCCCGGAGCAGATTCAAGTAAAATATGTCCTCCCGCAAATATACACATTAAAACATGTTCAATTGTTTCCGTTTGACCGATAATTACTTTAGACATTTCTTTTATTATCGTTTTCACCGCTTCATGAGCTTCAGAAAAAATTTTTAGCGTTTCTTTCATCATTTAATCTCCTTTTATTCATCCTTTATTCAGGCGCTAATATTGATTTTTCAAAGAATTGACCTATCTTCATTTACTCTTAAAACAAAGATTTGTCAATTGTCTATAAGTGTTGTGAAGGTATCGAGCCATGGCAGGGCATTGACAATGTATTATAATAGCGCTAGACTTAAACTAACAAGAAAGGAAAGGGCAAACCGAAAACTCGGCTGCGACTCTATCCCTAAGGGATAGTTTGCGTTGCCGAGTTTTTTGTTGGTTCATTGAAAACAAAATAAAATTGTCGAAAAGAAGGGAGGATAAGAAAATGAAGAAAATTATTGTTTTATTGAGCGTTTTGTTCTTATTGATTTTACCGCAAAATGCGGTTTTCGGCGGCGAATCTCAATTTGATTATTCTAAATACTTGGCGCCCGAAGCATATAGGGCAATTAAGGAAAGCCAGGGAATTCTACACGTTATCGTACCGACTTTTTCCCAGCCGGAAACAACTTCTGTTCAGGCATTAGCGATTGATGTCGAGAAAAGATTGATAATCACCGTGGCTCATATGATTAGCAAATATCCCAGCGTGGCTTTTAGTGAAGAAACCGCTTATTCGTTTATTTTCCAAGGAAAGACTTTGTCGGCAAAATTGAAGCATTTGGATAAAGATGCCGATTTGGCAATCTTTGAGTTGCAAAAAGGAGAAAATTTTCCACAACTAAAAGCGGTAAAATTCAGCAAAAGCGTGGAACCTTTCGTCGAATATTACGCTTTGGATGAAGACCTCGGTTTTTACGAGGGCATCGGATTTTATGTCCAGGAAACGTATCCTTACAGGAGTTGTTTGGTAGGGAAATATAGTATCGTAAAAATGATACCTATTAATCCTTTGATAGCAGTTCCGTTAGTGTACGAATATTTAACTTTTGACAAGCCCATCAAGCGAGGTTTTTCCGGAGCCGGGCTGTTTAATAAAAAAAGCGAGGCTATCGGAATTTTCCGGGGTTTCATCGATGGCTATTCCGTGGCCATTAGCGCGGAAACAATTTTAAGATTTTTGGAGGAATATAAAACCTCTGAAAATAAATAATGAAAAAAGCCGACATCGAATGTCGGCTTTTTTGTTTTTCTATTTATTAAGTTCTTTTATCGCTTTCAAGATTACTTCATCGTCAGGAGTATCCGGGTTATCGCTGATTTCAATATTGGGAATAACTCCCTTGTCATGAATATCTTCTCTGGAAACAGGCGAAAGATAATGGCCGATGGTCAATCTTAAACCTGAGCCATCCGGCAAAGCTTTTATAACTTGAATACTCGCCTTGCCATAACTTTTTTGACCGATAACCACGGCGCCTATCTGCTCTTTTAAGGAAATCGTCACTAATTCCGAGGCGCTGGCAGAATTTTCATTTATCAGAACCGCGATTTTTCCGGAAAAAACTTTAGGTATTACATTTTCCGGGGGCGACCAGTGTGGTTCCAAATTGCCATTGCGGTATTTGGCGTAAATTGCAATCCGGCCGGCCGGCACTAAAACTTCAAGGATTCTGTGAGCTATATGGAGCAATCCGCCGGGATTGTCTCTTAAATCAATAATCAAACTTTTCATCCCTCGCGATTTTAAAAACGCGACATTGTTTTTAAAATCTTTATCAACCCCTTCGTAAAAATCAGTAAATCTTATATAGCCGGTTTCGCCGTTTAACATTCTGGCGCTTGAGATGATGGAGGTTTGAATCACTCCTCTTGTTATTTCTGCTTCAATCGGCGTTCTGATTCTTTCGCTTTTTGGCGGAACCAAAGTCAATCTCACCTTTGTGCCTGACGGCCCTTTTATTAATTTCACGGCGTCTTTCATTGCCATTCCTTCAATTTTTTTATCGTCAATTTTTATAATGAGCCACCCTTTTTTGACGCCGGATTTTTCCGCGGGTCCCTTGGCAATCACCCCATCAATTAAAAGGCCGCTTTCAGGAATAATTCCTTGAGTAATGCGGTCGTATAGTTTTTTTGCCTCGGGGTTGATTTCCGTAATCCATTTGTAGACTGCCTTTATAAACTCGGGGTTGAGAATTTCGGAATTAAGCGACGGGATCTTTTCTCTTACAATTGCCATTAATTTTTCCTGAAGTTTTGACAAGTCCGGAATGCTTAGCCGTAATCCCACGCCCTCAAATTTTCCTTCAAGGCCTTCTTTAATTTCTTCCCATTCTTCAACGCCGTGATAACGGGAATGTTTATCTAAAACTCCGACGATTTCAGAAAGACTTTCTCCCTGAATTTTTTTAATGGCTTCAGTTTGTTCCGGAGTGAGCGGCTGGTAATAGATAGTATCCGCCAAAAATAATGTTTTGGTAAAACTCATTGCCTTCAAACCCAAAGGAGTTTTGAGCCACTCCTCGAAACTTGGGTTTCCGCTGTCTTGGTTCGCTAAAGTAATCGGAGAACTCAATAAAAACAGCGACAGAAAAATTATCAAAATCGCCTTAAACCCTGCTTTCATATCCCTTTCCTCCTTCTTGTTTTATCCCCATTTTATTTTAAAAGAATTACTTTCTTGATGGTACTCTTTTTTAGCAAAGAGTCAATATAAATTTATAGACTTTACGAATTTTCAACGATCGTGTAAAATCCGTAAAGTTTTGACATTGCATAAGCGCGGAGTTTTGCAACGAAGGTAAGGATGTAATATACTGAAAAGAATGAGGGGCAGGAAAAACAAAAACAAGCAGGAAAAACAAAAGTGGCATGACGGATTGAAGCCGGAAACAAAGCACTCCATTTCAGGTATTATTTTCCTGGGCTTGGCGGCGTTTTTTACATTGGCCGCTTTCGGCAAGGCGGGTATGGTCGGCAAATCGGCTTACCGCGTTTTGGAATTCACTTTCGGATCGGCGTTTTTTCTGGTGCCGGTTTTTTTCTTTTTGGGAAGCCTGATTTCTTTTCTTTCTTTGAGAGCCCGTTTTGTTTTTACGACTTTAATCGGCGGCGCGATCTTTTTGTTAAGCGCTCTCGGAATTATCGATATTATTTTTGGAGAGCATACCGCGGGCTATCTCGGTTTTCTGGTATCACTGCCCTTTTTAAAACTTTTTGATTTTTGGGCGAGCATTGTTTTGTTCGCGGCGCTTTTTATCATCGGTTTTCTGATAATGTTCAATATTCCATTGAAGTTTAAGAGAAAACAGGATGGTGAAATTGGCAAAGAATCCTCCTTCGCTAAAGCTACGGAGGACAAGGACGTTGTTTCTTCTTTTAGGGAAATAATCGCCGATTTTAAAAATAGCATCGAGGAAAAAGAAAAAGGATTGCGCCCCGAGGGTCCGGTTGAAATAATTCAGGACAGGAAGCTTGAAGATAGGGACGAAAGGGAAGAAATTTCTTTGCGCCAATCGAAAAGAATATCTTTCAGGAATTTTCATTCTCCTCCGCTCGACCTTTTCGAAGGCGACCGCGGAAAGCCTTCAAGCGGCGATATTAAGGCTAACGCGAATATCATCAAGCGCACGCTTCAGAATTTCGGGATAAGCGTTGAAATGGGAGAAGTTACCGTTGGCCCTTCGGTAACTCAATATACTTTAAAGCCCGCCGAAGGAATAAAACTTTCGCGCATCACGGCTTTGCAAAATGACCTTTCTCTTGCTTTGGGCGGGCATCAAATTCGCATAGAGGCGCCTATTCCCGGAAAATCTTTGGTTGGCATAGAAGTTCCGAACAACGCCGCGTCCTTGGTTGGGCTTCATCATCTTTTCGCCCAAGAAGATTTTATGAAATCGGATCGGCCTCTGTTTTTGGCTTTGGGGCGTAATGTTTCCGGCCAGCCGGTTTACGCGGATCTTGCGAAAATGCCTCATCTTATGATTGCCGGCGCCACCAATTCAGGCAAGTCGGTTGCCATTCATGCAATTATTTCCAGTTTGCTTTTCCGCAACTCGCCCGAAATCATGCGTTTCGTGCTTATTGATCCGAAGCGAGTTGAGTTGAGTGTTTATAACGAATTGCCGCATTTGCTTACGCCCGTTATTACCGAACCGAAAAAAGCGCTTCCCGTATTGAAGTGGCTTACGAAAGAAATGGAAAGACGTTATGATATTCTTTTGCAGGCTAAGACTCGCGATATTACTTCGTATCATCGGATGATTGCCGAAGCGCCGGAAGAAGAAAAACAAGAAAAAGACCCGATGCCTTACATTATTGTTATTATCGATGAGCTGGCTGATCTTATGGCGACTTATCCCAGAGAATTTGAAGCTTCGGTCATCAGGCTTGCCCAAATGTCGCGGGCAGTAGGCATTCATCTTGTTCTTTCCACCCAGCGGCCGTCGGTTGAAATATTAACCGGCCTTCTCAAGGCAAACATTACTTCGAGAATGGCTTTTCAGGTCGCGACGCAAGTCGATTCCCGCACGATTTTGGATATGGCGGGCGCGGAAAAATTGTTGGGCAACGGCGATATGCTTTTTCTTGCCGGCGACGCCGCAAAGCCGCGCAGAGTTCAAGGCGCTTTCGTTTCCGATAAAGAAACTAAGCGTTTGGTAAATTATTTGATTAAAGAATACGAAGATGTTGATAAAGATGAATTGGATATTATGCCGGCCGAAACCGAGAACGGTTCCATATTCGAAGACAGCGCCGATGATGTCGATGACGAACTTTATGAAGAAGCCAGAGAGTTGATTATCCGGACCGGAAAAGCTTCTTCCTCATATCTTCAAAGACGGCTTAAAGTGGGCTATGCCAGAGCCGCGCGCCTGCTTGATATGATGGAAGAAAGAGGAGTGGTTAGCCCCGGTGACGGCGCCAAGCCGCGGGAGGTTTTTATCAAGCCGGCGTCGGAAGAAGCGGAAAAATATGAATAGGATTAATATTAAATTGATTTTGATTATTCCGGTTGTATTGTTTTTGGGAATATATTTTTTATATCAGGTCCGATGGTATTTGCTTGGGCCGGAGATTGTTATTGACTCTCCGCGGCCGGGTGAAATTACCAATGATTCTTATTTGTCCGTAAAAGGCCGGGCTTTTAATATATCTTCTTTATCAATGAACGGCCGCCAGATTTTTACCGACGAGCGCGGCGTTTTCAGCGAAGGGTTGCTTTTGGCGCGGGGTTATAATATTATTGAAATCACCGCGAACGATAAATTCGGCCGCATCAGCAAAGAAAAAAGAGAAGTTATTTTGGAATAAATTATCTACGATAATGGTTGTTGTTGGTGAAAATTTGTAAATTTAAGCATATACTTGCTCGAGCGGATATATGCTAAATTTAGCATTTACTTGCTATCGCTGGTAAATGCTACTTACCGACGTGATTATCTAACGCGTTTTCTTGCAAAATTTATCGGGTTGTAGTAGGCTTAGAATATTAAAATTTAACTTTTTTAACATGACTAAAAAACCGGAAAAAGGCGAAAAAACAAAAAAAATGGATGATATTGAGGAAACCATCAGCAGTATTAAAGCAAAATACGGCGAAGGTTCAATTATGATGCTGGGACAAGCGCCGAAAGTTGATGTTGACGTTGTCCCGACCGGTTCTTTATCTTTGGATCTCGCGCTCGGAGTCGGCGGCATTCCGAGAGGAAGAGTGGTTGAAATTTTCGGGCCGGAAGCGTCTGGAAAAACAACAATCGCCTTGCAGATTCTCGCCCAAGCTCAAAAGAAAGGCGGACTTTGCGCGTTTATTGACGCGGAACACGCTTTGGATCCCGAATACGCCAAAAAACTGGGAGTGAAAATCGACGACATTTTGATTTCCCAGCCCGATACCGGCGAACAAGCGCTTGAAATTACCGAAAGCTTAGTCAGGTCCGGGAAAATCGATGTTGTTGTGATTGATTCCGTGGCAGCTTTGACGCCGCAGGCGGAAATCGAAGGAGAAATGGGAGCTCATCATATCGGGCTTCAGGCGAGATTAATGTCTCAAGCTTTGCGGAAACTTACCGCCATTACTTCCAAATCAAACACAATAGTTATTTTCATCAATCAGATAAGAATGCAGATTGGCGTGATGTTCGGAAATCCGGAAACGACTCCCGGCGGAAAAGCTTTGAAATTTTACACGTCGGTGCGCATTGAAATAAGAAGAATAGCGCAGATAAAAAGAGGAGAGGAAATTATCGGCAACCGCGTGCGCGCGAAGGTTGTGAAAAATAAAGTTGCCGCGCCCTTCAGGGTGGCGGAATTCGATCTGATTCACGGCGAGGGCTCTTCTTTAAGCGGGGAAGTTCTTACACTCGGAGAAAAACACGGCGTCATCAAAAAATCAGGCGCAACCTATTCTTACGATTCGACGAAGCTCGGCGCCGGTTACGAAAAAGCAAAACAATTTTTGAAAGAAAACCCGAAAATATTGGATGAAATCGTCAAAAAGATAAAAACCGCAGTGGCGGAAAAAGTATAATTTTGAGGTTTTAATAACTCACAAACGGTATAAGTCCCAAAATACGGGCGTGTTTTACGGCGCGGCTAAGTTTGCGCTGATGTTTTACGCAGACGCCGCTTTTTCTGTGGGGCATAATCTTTGCCTGCGGATCCAAAAACCTCTTCAGAATTTCAACGTCGTTGTAATCAACGGCTTTTATATTGTTAGTGCAAAAAAAACAGCTTTTTTCTACCATAATTTCTAAAATTATTTTATAATTTTATGAAATTATGAGTATCCCGCCAAAGGCGGGATAGTTCATAATTATTTTTAAAAAATTCCTTAGAACGGAATATCTTCGGGGTTTACTTCTTCTCCTTCCGGATACTCAATGGTTTCAAGCGCCTCCGGTTTATTTTCTTTTTCTTTGATGGCGGTCGGCGCGCTTGAAGCTCCTCCTCCTTTTCTTGGCCCGAATTGCACGCGTTCGGCTATTATCTCGGTTTTGGAATGTTTTGTGCCGTCTTTCGCATCCCAGTTTCTGGTTTGAAGTCTTCCTTCAACAAGAACAGAGCTTCCTTTTGTGAGATACTGTTTTACTATTTCCGCCTGTTTTCCGAAAACAACGATATTGTGGAATTGGACATCTTCTTTTTTCTGTCCGCTTTTGTCTTTCCAAACGCGATTGGTGGCGACTCCGAAAGAAGTCACCGATATGCCCGACGGAAGAGCGCGCATTTCAGGGTCTCTCGTAAGATTCCCGATAATAAAAACTTTATTTAGATTCATTGATTAAGTATTTCTTCTATTTTTTTATCGATTTCTTCGACCTGAAGAGGCTTTTTACCCGCCGCCTCTTCTGATGGCGCGATTTTTTTTATCGATCCTTCGGCGATATTTTTATTCTTGACTTCGCCGATTATCGGTTGGCTGAGTGATTGGCTGGCAGGACGTGAAATTAAGCGTTTTTTGAAAGAACTTTTATATTTTTCTTTTGAATATTTAACTTGATTTAAAAGCAGGCGCAGTAAATCGAATTTTTCGAAATGTTTTCTTAGTAATGCTATTTTTTCGGCGGGCAAAATGAATTTCAGGGAGCCAAAAAAAGCCGTATCGTATTTTTTGATGGAGTAGGCTAATTTTTGTTTCCGGGGCCTCGTTTCCAGGCTTACGATGCCGTGCTCGTCTTCGATGAGGCGTCGCAAATTGTCGCCGGTCTCAATCGCTTTTTCTTCTCCCAGGTCGCCTTTTAATAAATAGGCCGCCTCGTATGTTCTTGATTCTTCTGCTTCCATGGGATTTATACTAACATGCAAAAAAATATTGCGCAATACGCTAAAATTTGCTACAATTAAAAGATAAATATGTCGGAAAACCAGTCTTTGGACATCTTTCAATCTATTAGAAAAGACGCATTTGGGGCCCTAGAAGAGGCCTCTGATTTTGAGACCGTTCATAAAATAGAAGCGGAATATATCGGTAAAAGCGGCAGGTTGACGAAGATTTTAAAAAGTTTGAAAGAGATGTCTTTAGCAGAGCGGAAAGAAATGGGTTCGACTGCCAATGCTTTGAAAAAGGAAATTGAAGAAAAAATAAAGTTGAAGAAAGAGGAATTTGGCGAGCGGGGCGGTTCGAATCATCGTGATGCCGATTGGATAGACATTACCGCGCCCGGCAAAAAAATTTCACGGGGGCATATTCATCCCATCAGCCGCGTTTTGAAAGAAGTGACATCTATTTTCGAATCAATGGGTTTCGAAGTTGTCGAAGGGCCGGAAGTGGAAACCGAACATTATAATTTTGACGCTTTGAATATTCCGAAAGAGCATCCAGCCAGAGATCTTTGGGATACGTTTTGGATAAAACCGCTCAAAAATGGCTTGCTCTTGAGGACTCATACTAGCCCTAATCAAATACGCTACATGGAAAAACACCAGCCCCCTTTAAGAATTATCGTTCCTGGTCAAGTTTTTCGTTACGAAGCTAGCGATTCTTCACATGGTATCCAATTTTATCAATTAGAAGGGTTGATGGTAGATAAGACTACAAGCGTAGCTAATTTTAAGGCATTAATTGAGCAATTTTTTAAAAAATTATTCAAGGAAAATATTCAAATGCGCATCAGGCCTGGCTATTTCCCATTTGTCGAACCAGGATTTGAAGTAGATATAAAAGATCGGTCAGATAAATGGCTAGAAGTAATAGGAGCAGGTATGATTCATCCGCAAATTTTAAAAAATGTAAAATTAGACCCCTCGCAATGGCAAGGATTTGCATTCGGCATGGGTCTCGACAGAATAACGATGATGAAGTACAAGATAGACGATATCAGGCTGTTTCATTCGGGAGACCTCCGTTTTATTAGACAGTTTTAAACAAATTAACATCGATTATGTTATTTTCATATAACTGGTTACAATCTTTTTTCGATAAAAAACTGCCAAAGCCGGAAAAATTGGCCGAAGTTTTGACATCGCATTCTTTTGAAACAAAAGTTTTGAAGGAAGTCGGACTTCCTTCAGGCGGAAAAGATATCGTGTTAGATATTGATGTTTTGCCGAACAGGGCTCACGACTGTTTTTCTCATCTCGGCATAGCAAGAGAAATTTCAGTTGTCTGCAATATTCCTTTAAAAATTCAACCACAGCAAAAACTTGCAATCGAAAAACGAAAAGCGGAGGAATTTTTAAAACTTGATGTGCAGGAGTCGGATTTTTGCAGAAGGTATATCGCGGGAATTATGCTGGGCATTAAAGTGGGACCGTCTCCAAGCTGGATGCAAGAAAGATTGATTGTTCTTGGTCAAAAGCCGATAAATAATATCGTCGACTCTGCGAATTACGTGATGTTTGAACTGGGACAGCCCCTTCACGCCTTTGATATGGATAAATTGAATCCTGCGAAAATAGTTGTGAGGCGCGCGAAAGAGGGAGAACAAATTATTACTTTGGATAATAAGGAATACAAACTCGATAAAAGTATGCTGGTTATTGCCGATAGTTCGGATCCGATTGCCATTGCCGGCATCAAGGGAGGAAAGAAAAAAGAGATAGATGCGAAAACGAAAAACATAATAATAGAATCGGCCAATTTTGAACCGATTAATATCAGGAAGACTTCGCAAAAATTGGGTTTGCGCACGGGAGCTTCGGTGGGATTCGAAAATGAAATTTCTCCCGCTTTGGCTGCCGATGCCATAGAAAGAGTGATGGCGCTGATTTCTGAAACCGCGGGCGGGAAAATTGTTTCCGAGAAAATAGATTTTTACCCTAAAAAATTCAAGCCTAGTCGCATTTCCTTTGGCTTTAAGGATATTGCAAGTTTACTGGGCGTCAAAATTCCGGAGAAAAAAGCGCTTTCGATTTTAAACCGGCTTAGATTGGAGCCGAAAAAAGAAAAAGGAGAGATTACGGTTATGTGCCCGTCCGAAAGAATGGATTTGGCGCGCAAAGAAGATGTTATAGAGGAAATCGCCAGGATTTACGGTTACGATAAAATTCCGGCTGAGATACCGGAAGGGGTTCTGATGCCGGTTCGCCGCAACGATAACTATTTTTATGGCAATGTCATTCGCGATATTTTGGTCGGCGCGGGCTTTTCGGAAGTTTATAATTATTCTTTCGCAAAAATTGGTCAAATTGAGATTGAAAATCCGATTGCCATGGATAAAAAATATCTAAGAATGGATCTTTGGAATGGATTAAGGATGAACGCAGCGCAAAATTTAAAATATTTTGATGAAATAAAAATATTTGAGATTGGAAAAATTTTCAGGAAAGCGCATGAAAGAATAATTGAAAAAAATAAACTGGCCGGCGTTGTCGTATATAAAGATAATAAAAAAAATACGGATGTGTTTTTTGAAATCAAGGGAGTTATAGATGCTTTGCTTTCCGGATTGGGCATAAGCGATTTTTGGTTTGACAATTCACCTGAACCTCCTATTAACCGGGTTGAAATCAAAATAGGCAATGACGGAATCGGATTTATTATGAGTCCGAATACTTTCGAGATTGATTTGGAGGAATTAATCCGGCTTGCCACCGAAGAAATTGAATATCGCCCCGTTTCTAAATACCCGGCAATGATTCGCGACATTGCGGTTTTGGTTCCGCCGTCCACGAAAGTTATAAATGTTCTTGATGTCATAGAAAATACGGCCGGCAAACTTTTGATAGACACCGATCTGTTCGATATCTATAAAGGCGATGAGTTGGGCGCGAATAGAAAGAATCTGGCTTTTCATCTGATATTTCAGAGCAGTGAAAAAACGTTAAGCGATAAAGAGGTGAATGTTTTGATTGATAAAATTATTAAAGCCATTGAAGGAAATTCCGATTGGGAAGTGAGGAAATAAACATATGGTCAAAGAAAAAGAGAAAAAAACGAAAGACAGCTATACCGCCAAAGACATTTATGTTTTGGAGGGGCTTGAACCCGTGAGAAAAAGGCCGGCAATGTATATAGGTTCAACGGGCACAGAAGGCCTTCATCATTTGGTTTGGGAAGTGGTGGATAATTCTATTGACGAAGCGATGGCAGGTTATGCCAAGAATATTTCCGTTGTTCTTTTGCCCGGAAATAAAGTAAGGGTCGTTGACGACGGCCGAGGCATTCCCGTTGAAATTCACAAACAAACAAAAAAATCGGCCCTGGAAACGGTAATGACCACTCTTCATGCAGGCGCCAAATTCGGCGGCGAGTCCTATAAAATTGCCGGCGGTCTTCATGGCGTGGGAGTTTCGGTGGTTAACGCTTTATCCATTTGGATGCGGGCCGACGTATGTCGCGATAATGAACAATGGGTTCAGGAATATGAACGAGGCAAGGCAAAATCAAAAGTCAAGAAAATCGGGAAATGCGGCGGATCCGGCACATCGGTCACTTTTGAACCCGACCCCGAGATTTTTAAAGATATTAATTTCAACTGGGACCGTATCATAGAACACCTTCGCCAGCAGGCCTATTTGATGAAAGGATTAAAGATAAAATTTTCCGACCAGCGTCAAAAAGATTATTTGCTCCATAATTTTTATACTTTTTATTTTGAAGGAGGATTGCGTTCATATGTTGACCATTTGAACAGTAATTTTGTTCCGAAACATTCGGAGATTTTTTACGTCGGCAAGGCCGTCGAAGAGGATAAAATGTTTATTGAAGTCGCGCTTCAATATGTGGAAGATTACCAATCGCGGGAAGTGAGTTTCGCGAATAATATTTATACCCAGGAAGGAGGAATGCATATAACCGGTTTCAGGACCGCATTAACGCGTGTTTTGAATGATTACGCGCGGAAAAATAATTTTTTGAAAGCTGAAGAAGAAAATCTTTCCGGCGATGACGTGCGCGAAGGTTTGACGGCGGTAATTTCCATAAAACTCCGTGAACCGCAATTTGAAGGCCAGACAAAAGCAAAACTCGGAAATACCGAAGCGCGGAGCGCTACCGACAGCGTTTTTTCCGAAGCTTTTTCTCATTTTCTCGAAGAGCATCCGCAAGACAGCCGGGCGATTTTGGAAAAAGTGATTTTGGCTCTTAAGGCGAGAAAGGCCGCCAAGGCCGCCAAGGAAAATGTTTTAAGAAAAGGCGCTTTGGAAGGTCTCACTTTGCCGGGAAAACTTGCCGACTGCCAGTCTAGAGACCCTGCCGAATCGGAATTGTTCATTGTCGAAGGAGATTCCGCGGGTGGCTGTTTTTCCGGAGACACGGAGATTGCGTTAGTTGACGGAAGAAATATCACATTCGAAAAGTTGGTTGAGGAACATAAAAAAGGGAAAAGAAATTATTGTTATACCATTGATAAAGACGGAAATATTAGAATTTCCTTAATCGAAAATCCGAGAATAACAAAAAGGCGCGCAGAAGTAATTAAGATTGTTTTGGATAATGATAAAGAAATAATTTGCACTCCCGATCATAAATTCATGTTGCGTGACGGCGGCTATAAAGAGGCAAAAGATTTAAAGCCTGCGGTTTTGAATTATAATCATCGTATCAAACGTATCATCCTTCTGAAAAAAAAGATTGATGTTTACGATATCGAAGTTACCGGAACCCATAATTTTGCTTTAGCGGGCGGCATTTTTGTGCATAACAGTTCAAAACAAGGAAGAGACAGGCGAACCCAAGCAGTTTTGCCTTTAAAGGGAAAAATCTTGAATGTCGAACGGAGCCGTTTGGATAAAATGCTTATCAATAATGAAATAAAGGCATTGGTTACCGCTTTGGGAGCGTCTATCGCAGATGATCTGAATATAGAAAAATTGCGTTACCACAGTGTTATTATCGCTACCGATGCCGATGTTGACGGCGCTCATATCCGCACACTTCTGCTCACTTTGTTATATCGTTATTACAGGCCTGTTGTCGATGCCGGTTATATTTATATTGCCCAGCCGCCGCTTTACCGGATTCAATATGGGAAAGATGCGCGCTACGCTTATTCCGATTCCGAAAAAGATAAAATTGTAAAGGAAATTGCAAAAGCCGGAGCCAACGTAAATATTCAGCGCTATAAAGGTTTGGGTGAAATGAATCCTATTCAACTTTGGGAAACGACAATGGATCCCAATCGCCGGGTTTTGAAGCGCGTTACCATTGATGACGCCAAAGAAGCCGATAAAGCTTTTGATATTTTGATGGGCAAAGAAGTCGAACCGCGAAGATTATTTATTGAAACCCACGCAAAAGCCGTCCAAAATCTGGATGTGTAGAAATTTCCGGAAAATCAAATTTTGAAAATCGCTTATTCCTAAAATTTGCTTCGCAAATTTTGCGCGCCCACACCTACGATTTCCAAAATTTATTTTCCTCCAAAAACAAAAAAGGCGCTGCGAAAGTGCCTTTTTTAAAATTACCTTAAAATATCTTTACAACTGTTCGCGCCACTTATCGAATTTTTCTTTGAGCCAACTTTTTTTGTCGTCGCGTTTTTTGATTTCTTCAATATTTTTCCGTAATTCATCATTTGCAGATTGTTTTTCACGCTCTTCTTTTTTGTCGTCGATTGGCTCTTGCGGCATTTTTAGGCCCTCCATATTTTTTATTTTTATTAATTATACTCCGTTTAATTGGTTCGCTCGACCGAAATGAAAATAAATTTTCATTTTTTCCTCGCTGCCAATTATAATAATTTCTACTCTATCTCCAGATTAATCTTTTTGATGAAATCGTCAATATTCATTGTCCCCAAATCACCTTTTCCGCGTTCGCGAACCGCAATTGTTCCGGATTTTTCCTCTTTTTCGCCGACTACTATAATATAAGGCATTTTTTGAAATTCGGCATTGCGGATTTTTTTGCCTAAAGTTTCGTTATCATTGTTAAATTTTACCCGCAAATCTTCTTTTGCTAAAATTGTCGTAATCTTTTTTCCGTAATCGTTGAATTTTTCGCTTACCGCTATGATTTCAACCTGTACCGGCGCGAGCCAAACCGGGAAAGCTCCGGCATAATGTTCGAGTAAAAATCCGATAAATCTTTCATGAGTTGAGAGCGGAGCGCGGTGAATCACGTAAGGCATTTCCTCCTTCCCTTTTTCGTTGGTGTATTTAAGGCCAAAGCGCGCAGGCTGGGCGAAATCCAATTGAACCGTGCCTAAAGTATATTCTTTTCCGATTATCGAATAAATTTGAATATCTATCTTGGGGCCGTAAAATGCGGCTTCGTTTTCAGCTTCATAATAATCAACTTTCAATTCCTTGAGGACTTCGCGGAGTATTTTTTCGTTTTCTACCCAGGCTTTCGGCATATCGATATATTTTTCGCCGAGTTCTTTTTTATCGTGAAGCGACAGGCGGTATTTTGTTTTCTTGACGCCAAAAAGATTGTAATAATATTCGTGTAGTTCTATGACTTTTTTTATTTCTTCTTTTACCTGGTCAGGCCTTACATAAATATGAGCGTCGTTCATTTCCATTGACCTTACCCGCATCAGTCCCTGGAGTTCTCCGCTTTTTTCGTATCTGTGGCAAAGGCCGTATTCCGCCAGGCGCAAAGGCAATTCGCGGTAGCTCCGCGGCCTGGAAGCGTAAACCGCGTGATGAAACGGACAGTTCATCGGTTTCAAATAATAATTTTCGCCGTCTATGTCCATCGGCGAGTACATGCTTTCTTTGTAATGGGGAAGGTGGCCGCTTTTTATAAAAAGACTTTCCCTGGCGATTATCGGGGTGCTTACACGCTGGTATCCTTCGATTGCCTCTTTTTTCTTGGCCAAATCTTCGAGCAAGTCTTTAATAATGGTTCCGTTGGGAAGCCAAATCGGAAGTCCTTGGCCGATTTCTTCGCTGAAAGTGAATATTTCCAATTCTTTGCCGAGTTTTCTATGGTCGCGTCTTTCAGCTTCTTCCTGCATTTGAATATAATTTTTCAATTCATCGGGGGAATCGAAAGCAACCGCGTAAATTCTCGTGAGCATCGGATTTTTTTCAGAACCTTTCCAGTAAGCACCGGCGATTTTCATCAGCTTGAAACTTACCGTTTTTAAGTCTTCGGTTGAATCAATATGCGGCCCGGCGCAAAGGTCAATAAATTCGCCCGACTTATAAATAGAAATCAGCTGCTTGTTTTTTCTCAATTCTTCTATGAGTTCAAGTTTATATGGCTGGCTCGCGAATATTTTTTTGGCCTCATCAGCTGGAATTTCCCGGCGTTCAAATTCAAAATTCCCCTTGATCAACTTCGTCATTTTTTTTTCCAATTTTTCAAAACAATCGGCACCGGGCGGGGGGCCGTTGAAATCAAAATCATAATAGAATCCGTTTTCTATTGTCGGCCCGATTCCCAGCTTCGTATCCGGCCGCAAATCCAAAACCGCCATCGCGAGCATGTGGGCTAGAGAGTGTCGTTTTGTTTCAATATCAGCCATAAAATAACAATACCATAATTGATTATTTTTCAAAATTGTTCATAATTTAATTATTAGAAATTGGATGTTTGATTTTAAGTCATAATTTATGAAATTCATTATTCCTTTTATTATTACTGCAATCGGACAAGTTTTTTGGCTATGGTCTAGAGGTGGTCGTTTGCCAATATGGCCACGAGAGGCCGATGAATTAGATCAAATGATATATCGTCCTTTCGCTTCACCTATTCTCTTTTCTAAAGGTTAAACATTTTTTAGCAAAATAAGTTTATGATCTTAAAAGAAAACAATTATGCATATATAGACGGCAATAATTTATACCGTGGTGTAAAAAATTCCGGTTGGAATATTGATTTTCTAAGATTTAGAAAATGGCTAACTGATAAATACGGAGTGACTATGGCTTATTATTTTATCGGTTTAATTCCCAAGGAGAAGGATATGTATGAAGCATTACAGAAAGCGGGTTTTACATTAATGTTTAAAGAAGTAGTTTATGATGGCGATAAAAAAGCAAAAGGAAATTGCGATACTGATTTAGTCTTGCAGGCGGCGAGAGATGTTTATGAAAATTCTTGCGAGAATTTAATATTGGTTACTAGTGACGGAGATTATGCGAGTTTAGTAAAATTTTTGCAAGAAAAAAACAAATTGAAAATTATCCTTTCCCCGAGTATTCAAGAAAAATGTTCAATATTATTAAAAAGAACTAACGCACCAATTACTTATCTAGGCGACATAAAAACCAAGATTTTATTGTCCAATAAAGAAAAAACCCCCATTAAGGACGAACCTTAATAGGGTTTTTTTCGTAGTTATATTGTCATTATAGCAAGCGCTTATTAAAAGTCAATAGAGTCAAAAGTTATCCACAAATGCCATTTTTTACAATCTTCTTAGTTCATCCGCGATAATCGAGGGGTTGCTGTTGCGGAATGAGAGCTTGCCTTTGATTACAATGCAATTGCCGATTTGGAAAAAATGGCCGAAGGCGAGAAGCATTCTCGGGAAAATCACAACTTCAATGCTGTCGGAAAAATCGGCAAGTCTTACGAAAAGCATGGGTTCTCCTTTTTTGGTGATGATTTTTTTTATTTCCTCAATCATTCCCGCGGCGACCACCGGCGTTCCGTCTCCTAGTTTTTTGATATCCGCGATGTTCACTTTGTATTTCTTGAGGGCGTCTTTGAATTTTTCAAGCGGGTGTCCGGAAACATACAAGCCAAGCAATTCTTTTTCCCACTGAAGTTTTTCTTTGGAAGTCGCGGGAGTTGTTTCTTTTAATTTCAATCCGGGAAGAGATGATTTGTCTTCGACGAGACTGAAAAGGGAAGATTGATTTTTATTCGATGTTTTTCCGCTCTCTTTATGGTATTCCAAAATTTTATCCATGTTTTCGATAATCGCGTTTCTTTCGGCGAGTTTGTCGAGCGCGCCGGTTTTCGCAAGCGCTTCGAGAGATTTTTTATTCAGGTCTTTATCGCGGACGCGTTCCAATAAATCATTAAGAGAGCGGAAGAGACCGCCGCGCTCTCTTTCGCCCACGAGCGCTTCGACTATATTGTGGCCGACATTTTTAATGCCAGCCAATCCGAAACGGATAAAAGACGGCTCGCCTCGCTGAGTCGAAGCGGGCGGATCCGGAGTAAAACTTTGCATACTTACATTAATATCCGGCCCCAGCACTTTTATTCCCAGGCGTTCGCATTCCGTCACCAAAAGAGCGATTTTCTCGACGTCTTTTTCTTCGGCAGCCATTGCCGCGGTCATAAATTCCAGAGGATAGTGCGTTTTAAGATAAGCGGTTTGATAGGCGATTGAGGCGTAAGCCGCGGCGTGCGAGCGATTGAAGCCGTAGCTTCCGAACGGTTCGATCAATTTCCAAAGCGCGTCTCCCAAGGATTTTGAGTCCGTATTTTCAAGGACGCCCTTTACGAATTTCTCTTTTTGTTCCATCATCAGTTTTTTTATTTTTTTGCCGACTGCTTTGCGCAAAGTATCGGCTTGAGGCATTGTGAATCCCGCAACATCGCGAGCCATTTGCATCAATTGTTCCTGATAAATCATGATGCCGTAAGTGTTTTTTAGTATCGGTTCAAGTTTCGGATGAAGATAGGAAATTTTTTCCTGGCCGTGCTTCCTTTTTATATATGAAGGGATAAGCTCCATCGGACCCGGACGGTAAAGGGAAATCATAGCAATGATATCTTCGAAATTTGTCGGCACCAGTTCTTTTAAGTAATGCGTCATTCCCGAACCTTCGAGTTGGAACACGCTTACCGTGTGTCCGCCTGCCAAAGTTTTGAACACTTTCGGATCATTCGGTTCGAGGTTTTTCGTGTCGATTTCTTTTTGATGAATTTCTTTAATAAGATTCATTGTTGATTCGATGATTGTAAGATTTTTTAATCCTAAGAGGTCCATTTTAAGGAGGCCCAAGTCTTCGACGGCATGCATTTCGTATTGAGAGATGACAATTTGGTTTTTAATTCCTTCTTCGCCTTTTGCAGTCGCGTACTGCAAAGGAATTGATTCATCAAGAGGATTTTTTGTGATGACGATTCCGCAGGCGTGTACCGAAGCGTGTCTGGCGACGCCTTCCAGTTTTTTTGCCGTATCAAGAAGTTTTTGCGTATCGGGGTTGGAATGATAGGAATTTTTGAGTTCAGTTACTCTATTCAGCGCTTTTTTAAGCGAAAATCCGAATGGAATCATTTTTGCGAGTTCATCGCAAAAACTATAATTAAAACCAAGCGCCCGGCCGGCGTCGCGGATTGCGGCGCGCGCTGCCATTGTTCCGAAAGTGATGATTTGGGCGACATGGTCAGTACCGTATTTTTTGGAAAGATATTCTATAACTTCATCCCGCCTTGTGTCGGCAAAATCAAGGTCGATATCGGGCATAGAGATTCTTTCCGGATTTAAAAAACGTTCGAAAAGAAGATTGTATTTAAGCGGATCAATGTCGGTGATGCTTAAAATGTAGGAAACCAAAGAGCCGGCGGCAGAACCTCGGCCCGGACCGACAACAATGCCATTGTTCTTTGCCCAATTGACGAAATCCTGAACAATCAAAAAATACGGCGCAAAACCTGTTTTCCCGATGACCGAAAGTTCGTATTTAAGGCGATTTTTTATTTCTTCGGATATGCTCTGGCCGAATCTTTCCGGAAGTTTCTTTTCGCAAAGTTTTTCAAGATAGGAATCGGGAGTTTCTTTTTCGGGAACTTCGAAATAGGGAAGCTGGATTTTTCCCAATTCGATCGTGACATTGCATCTCTCGGCGATTTTTACGGTATTCTCTATTGCTTCCGGCGTATCCTTAAAAAATTCCGCCATTTCATCTCCGCCGGTGAAAGAAAAATCGTCTTCTTTCATTGTAAGCCGTTCATCGTCGCTTATTTTATTATTTGTCTGAACCGCCAAGAGAATGTCTTGGGCTTCGGCGTCTTCGCGTTTCAGATAATGGATATCCTGGGCTGCGACAAGCGGCGTCCCTGTTTTTTTGGCGAGCTCCACGAGCTGTTTTTGTATCTTTGCGTGATTGGGAATTCCGGGATGGTGTTCTATTTCTATAAAAAAAGAATTTTTTCCGAAAATGCCCTGGTATTCCAAAACAAGTTCTTCGGCTCTTTCCGGGTCGTTGGCAAGAAGAGCGCGTGAAAGTTCTCCGGATAGACAGGCCGAAAGAGCGATCAGCCCTTTCGAATATTTGCGGATGGTTTCTTTGTCAAGACGGGGTTTATAATAGAACCCTTCAAGGTTGGAAATGGAGACGAGTTTCAAAAGATTTTGATAGCCAACGTTATTTTCCGCTAAAAGTATCAAGTGATAGCGTTTGTCGTCGATGCCGGATTGCTTTTCATAAAGCGAACGCTTGGCAAGATACGTCTCAACTCCGATAATCGGTTTTAATCCGGCGGCTCTCGCTTTTTTGTAGAATTCAATGGCGCCGTAAAGATTGCCATGGTCTGTTAAAGCTAAGGCCGGCATTTTGAGCCGAACCGCTTCGTTTACCAAGTCATCAATTTTCGCGAGACCGTCAAGAAGGGAATAGTGGGAATGAGTATGTAGGTGCACAAAAGACATATTTCTAGTTTACAAAAAAAATCTTCAAAGGCAAAATACTTACCTAACGGCAGACAAGCATCTGGTTTTTTTATTTCCCGAATTTGACAAAAATGAACGACCGCGCCATTTTGTTAAATTAAGTTTTTTTATCCTTGACGTCGCTGTGGATATTTGCTAGGAATGAATTGCTCTTTGAAAACTTGGTTTGACGGGAAGACGTCGGCTTAATGATGAGCCGATAATGGTCTAAAACTCGGAAAATCGGGTAGATTTATTGTTCGATGAGCAACAATAAAATCGACAGGAGGAAAGAGAAATGTCAGATGTCAAAAAACAATGGAAGGAAAGGGAAGAGCTTTCCATTGGCGAACTCGAGGATATATGGTTCGCCAACAGGAATCTTGAAATGGCCAGAAGCATTATTCTGGCAGTGAAAGATTTCCAGAAAATTACTTTGGAAGAAAAATTAGAGTTCTTACAAAGCGTTCTTTACGAGCAAAATAATTTAAGCCGTGAGAGTGAATTTCAATATATTTGTAACCCGCTTTTGGAAACTTTTCTATTTCTTCTTCCGGAATGGAAACAAGAGTCCTCCGATAGGAATGGGAGACCATACGCAAGACTGATTCTGGTTTTGTTATCCAAGAAAGATTTTTATTCTTACATTAATATTTCAGCCGGACAGGTTAAAAAATTCGTCCATTCTTACCTTAATAATGTCAGAAAAGAAGATATGAAAGAATATCCGATTATTGATGTTTTAATTAATAATCGGATGTTTAAGGAGTTGGTGAATTACAATTTTGTTTCGGATGAGACAATAAAGACATTATGGGATTTTTTGTTTACCAAACCCGGAAATTATGCAGATGAATATTTAAAAATCATAAATTTAGATCATTTTTTGAACGTTAGGCGCGAACCAAATTCTGACAGGATGAAAGAACTTCTTTGCTCTTGGGATAAAATTGAAAATCGGCACGCATTATCCACGCTTTGGACTTTGTTAGCCAAAAAAGGGGAATTGCAGAAGATTTTTGGAGTCGAAAAAACCGAAGAAATTAAAAAGACCGAGTAAATTATTTTACGAACCAGAGGCAGAAATGTCCCTGGTTTTTTGTTTTTCAAATATGTATGTATAACAAAATGTCGCGACCGCGATATTTTGTTAGTTTTGCTAGTTTACGAAATGAATTTACTTAATTTATTATATTGGAAATGTTATGATATTTTAAGTGAAAAAATACATTATAATCGGAATAGACGAAGCCGGCAGGGGGCCGCTGGCGGGGCCGGTTGCGGTCGCTGGTGTGGCAACGCAGATTTTATTAAGTGCTTCGAAAATCAAATTTTGGAAATTCCTTATCCCTAAAATTTTCGCTTCGCGAAAATTTTGCGCGCCCACACCTAGAATTTCCAAAATTTATTTTCTTCGCAATATCAAAGATTCTAAAAAATTGTCGGCGAAGCAAAGAGAAAAATGGGCTGCAATTTTGTATGAAAAATTTGAATGCCATTGCGCGTTAATCGGTCCGAAAACTATTGATAAAATCGGTATTCAAAAAGCAGTTCGGCTCGCCACAGCAAGGGTTTTACAAAGATTTAACCTTTGTCCCGATTTGGTGTTATTGGACGGCGCGATGTCCGCGCCGAAAAATTATAATCAGAAAACTATCATTAAAGGAGACGAGAAAGTATCAATAATAGCCGCCGCCTCGATAATCGCCAAAACAAGGCGCGACGCCAAAATGTTCCGTCTTCATAAAAAATTTCCCCGGTATTGTTTCGATAAGCACAAAGGTTACGGCACGAAACTGCATTATAAGATGCTTAAAAAACACGGTCTTTGTTCTTTGCACCGCCGGTCGTTTTGCCGCAACTTGAAAGCGCATAATATTGCAAGGATTTCAAATTTAGATTAGTATAAAATCAATGGTTGTAAGAATGCGTCATACAAGATCGGCTACGGGACAGCGCAGGTCGCATCATGCCTTGAAAAAGGCGCGTTTTTCAAAATGTCCGAAATGCGGAACAGAGGTTTTGTCTCATACTGTATGCCAGAATTGCGGCACTTATAGCGGCCGCGAGGTTATTGACGTTTTAAAGAAATTGGCTAAAAAGGAACGTAAGACGAAAGAGAAAGCATTAAAAGAGCAGGAAAAGAAAGAGGGAGATGAAAAACCGCTTAGCGCGGAAGAACTTTCAAAAAAGTAAAATTTTAATCAATAAGCATGGCTAATCGTCATCTTTCACGTTCTATAGCAATGCAGTCCCTTTTTGAGTGGGATTTTAATAAGGCAGATAAGTCTGCCCTTGACGCTGTTGTCCGTAAAAATATTGAAGAATTTGCGCCGGGGCTCGAAGATTCGACGTTCGTTGAACAACTGATCTCCGGCGTTTTAAAAAATCAAAAAGCGATAGATTCCATTATCGAAAAAGCCGCACCCGAATGGCCGATTGAGCAGATTGCCATTATCGACAGGAATGTTTTGCGCATCGGCCTTTTTGAACTTTTGTTTTCCGACAGAAGCGAAGTGCCGCCTAAAGTCGCTATTAATGAATCGATTGAACTTGCAAAAACTTTCGGCGGTGAAACTTCCGGAAAGTTTGTCAACGGGGTTTTGGGAACCGTTTACAGGGAAATAGGGGAGCCTGGCAAAGAAGAAGACACTAAGAAAAAAACTATTGCGGATATCGCAAATCTGCCCGAAGAAAAATTGGGCGGAGCGATTGTCTACCGCAGAGAGAACGGAAAAATATTTTTCGCCTTGGTTCACGATGTTTTCGGCTACTGGACTTTGTCCAAAGGCCGGCTGGAAAAAGGAGAGCATGTTGACGAAGGGGCAAGCCGCGAAGTCAAGGAAGAGCTTGGCTTGAAAAATCTCAAAATAGAAAAAGAAATCGGTTCAAACGATTATATCGCTTACAACCCCGAAAGGGGACAGATTAAAAAAGGCGTCACTTATTTTTTGGCTTCCACTTCCGATACCAAACTTGTTCTTGGAAAGTCCGGCGGGCTTAATGACGCCAGGTGGTTTGAAATGTCGGAACTTGAAAACCTGAAAACATATGACGATCTCAGGCCGATGATAAACAAAGCAATAGAATGGTTATCAACTACGCAAAACTAGAAAAAATAATCGGAATAAAATTCAAAAACAGGGAGATTCTTAAGGAAGCTCTTACTCATCGTTCCTATTTAAACGAAAGACCAAAACAAAAAATGAAACACAACGAACGGTTGGAGTTTTTGGGCGACGCGGTTTTGGAATTAATTGTTACCGAATATCTTTATAAAAAATATCCGCTCACAGCCGAAGGGGAATTGACTAATTTCCGCGCGGCGTTGGTTAAAGCCCCTACGCTTTTTCAGGTTGCCAGCGATTTAGGTTTGAATAGTTTTTTGTTTTTGTCGAGAGGCGAAGAAAAGGATTTGGGCAAGGCGCGGCAGTATATTTTGGCAAATGCGATGGAGGCGTTAATAGGCGCCATTTATCTTGATAGAGGTTATGACGCGACCCGTTCATTTATAGAAAAATTTATTCTTCTTCCCTTAGTTGAAGATTTTAAAACTAAAGGTTTGCGCGACGCGAAAAGTTTGTTTCAGGAAAAAGCGCAAGAGATGGAAGTAATTACTCCCGTATATAAAATTTTAAGCGAATGGGGGCCGGATCATAACAAGCATTTTATAGCGGGAGTTTATCTCGGCGATAAGCTGATTGCCGAAGGCGAGGGTGCTTCAAAGCAGGAGGCTCATCAAAGCGCCGCCGAATCGGCCCTTAAAAAGAAAAAGTGGAATTAAAATTTACGGAGTTTATACGGAGTCTATCGAAGTCCGACTTCAATAGACGATATACAAAAACATGCGTTTAAAACGTCTTGAACTCACCGGCTTTAAATCATTCGCTAAACATGTTGTTTTGGAATTACCGGCGCAGATTTCTGCGATTGTCGGGCCGAACGGCTCCGGCAAATCGAATATCGTGGAAAGCATTCAGTGGGCGCTCGGCGAGCAGTCGCTCAAAAGCCTTCGCGGTAAAAAGAGCGAAGATTTTATTTTTAACGGTTCGGCTTCAGTGCCCCGCATAGGTAAGGCATCGGTGACGCTCGTTTTTGACCCCGTTAGAAGTAAGACATTAAAAATGTCTGCCGATTTGCTTTCGGCAAATCGGACTTCTAACGGGGTTGATCCCGGGAAACATTTGGAGACACTTGGTTATGACGAAGTTATTATTTCCCGCAGAGCATATCGCGACGGCGCCAACGAATATTTGATCAATAATTCCCAGGTGCGGCTTAAGGATGTTGTTGAACTTTTGAGCAAGCTCGGGCTTGGTGCATCGAGCCATCATATTATCAGTCAGGGTGAATCCGACCGCATTCTTTCCGCTTCTTTAAAAGAGAGAAGGGAAATACTTGAAGACGCTTTGGGACTCAAAATATTCCAGTTGAAACGTCAGGAAGCAGAAAGAAAATTAAAAAGAACCGAAGAAAATATCGGCCAAGTGGAATCTTTACAGAAAGAAATTCAGCCCCATCTGAAATTCCTGAAAAAACAAAGCGAAAAGGTGGAGAAAGCGCTTACTTTGCGCGACAAACTGAAAGAATTATGCCGTGAATATTTTTCTAAAGAAATAAAATATTTGAATAAAGAATTTGAACGGTTGGAAGCCGGACGTACGAAACCGTTAGGCGAGTTGAAGGCATTAGAAGAAAAGATAAAAAGTCTCCGGTCGGCATTGGAAAAAGAGGAAAAAATTGTCGCTCCTGCGGAATTTTTGAAATTGGAAAATGAGCTGGAAGATATACGCCTAAAGCGTTCATTTTTGGAAAGGGATTTGGGAAGATGCGAAGGGATGATAGAGCTTGTCGAATCTCGGCAAAAAGAAATGGCGAAAGATTCGGTTGAGCGTTCGACAGTCCTAAAATTCCTGGAAAAATTGGATAAACACCTTAAAGAAGGATATACAAAAGCGGTTTTAGAAAAAATTCAGAAAGCAGTTGACGATTTTTCTTCTGAAATAAGAGCGCAAAAAAGGGCTACTTTCGATTCCGATCTTGACGAATTAAAAAAGAAACGCAATGAATTGAATATTTCGATTGAAGATATTAGGTATAGGGAAAAAGAGATGGCGATAAAGATAGCGCAAGACAAATCCGAAGCAGAACAAAAAGAGTATTTTAAGAGGGGCGCGGAACGCGAGCTTCATAATGCCGAGCTTTCGGCAAGCAATTTGAGAAATTATCTCAAATCTTTCGAAATAGAAGAAGAAAAATGGAAGAATCGGAAAGACGAATTGGAATCAGAGAAGCAATCCGCGGAACATTTTATGGGAGGAGAAATCGCTGTTTTCCAAGGACTGTCCTTGGAATCCCTTAAGGACGGTCCTTGGGAATCTGCCGAAAGAGAACAAATTCGCAGAGAAATAGAAAGATTGAAAATAAAACTTGAAGATTCCGAGGGAGTTGGCGATGAAGTTTTGAAAGAATACCGGCAGGTTAAAGCACGTGACGATTTCTTTTCCAAAGAATTAAGCGATTTGGATGTCGCGGAAAAATCTTTGGTTGATTTGATGAAAGAGCTCGGTGAAAAGATAGATAATGATTTCCAAAAAGGCGTTTTGGCGATTAACGGCGAATTCCAAAAATTTTTCGTAACGATGTTCGGTGGAGGAACGGCGGAATTAAAAGTGGTAAAGACATCGAGGCGGAAAAAGGAGGATGAAGCTCCGACGCTTGATGAAATCGAGGTCGGAGCCCCGACCCTGAAAGGCGTCGGGGAAGAAAAAGAAGAAGAAGAAGCCGAAGAAGGAATAGAGATTTCCGTAAATATTCCGCGCAAGAGAATTCGTTCTCTTGATATGCTTTCCGGCGGAGAACGCGCGCTCACTTCAATCGCTTTGCTTTTTGCCATGACTCAAGTCAATCCGCCGCCATTCCTTGTTTTAGATGAAGTGGACGCCGCCTTGGACGAATCGAATTCGCAAAAGTACGCCCGTATTTTTAAAGATTTAAGCGAGCGTACCCAGCTTATTATTGTTACTCACAACAGGGAAACAATGAAACAGGCCGGGATTCTTTACGGCGTGACAATCGGCAGAACGGGCGTTTCCCAGATTCTTTCCATTAAATTTGAAGAAGCCGAAGAACTGGCGGCGCAGGATAAGATGTAGAAATTTTAGTTGCAAAATCTCCGGAAAAAAATAAGGTATCGGTATTGACGGATAGCGCTGGAAGCGCTATTTTGTTTTTGGAATAAAATTCTTTGAAAAAGCCCTTTGACTAAACTCAGGGCAGGGAGGAAAAAAGTGAAAAACGGACGCATTAAAAAGTTGCTTGAGTATCTTTATGACGGGCAATGGCTCCAGAAAATTCTCATAAAGGGCGTCGGCCCCGGGACAGTAAACCTGTGTTATGAACTGGGCTTGGTAAATTTAAAGAGAGTAGGCGTAAAACGCCATAGGGGCATTGAAACGTACCGTCACGCCGTGCGCATTACCAAAAAAGGGAAAGACGCACTTGAAAAACAAGCCGGTAAATTTTGAAAAAGGAGGGGAAGGATCAAAGAAGTGGTTTTCGAGCCGACCTATTTTCTTCCGGGCGGAATGAAATTTAAAGTGAAGTAAATTCAACAAGGCCTTGTCCTAAAACGGACAGGCCTTTTTATTTTGGCATGATTCGTCGGTCTGTTTTTCCACAGTTTATATAGTTTCTCATTTAATTAATTTAATCACTTATCTGCTGGAGCGGGTAAGTGTTGATATTAAAGGGAGGATGAATTATAATCTTTAAATATGTCGAGAGGATTAGGAAAAACACAAAAAAAGATTTTGCTTCTTTTATCGGGTGGCTTGGCCCTGGGGCTTTCCGGTTCGCCAACAAGATATTTTAAAATTATTAAATTGATTGGCAGGGAATGGAAAGAAATCGAAAGACAATCTTTGAAGCGGGCGATTAAAAATTTATACACGTCAAAGCTAATCGGCGAAAAACAGAATAAAGACGGAACAATAACAATGTTTCTTACCGGCGAGGGGAAGAGAAGAGCACTTACTTATGATTTGGAAAAGATGGAAATTAAAAAACCGAAACAGTGGGACAAAAAATGGCGGGTTGTACTTTTTGATATTCCAGACAATAGAAAAAAATCAAGAGAAACATTAAGATTCCACTTAAAAAATTTAGGGTTTTATAAATTTCAAGAAAGCGTTTTTGTTCATCCTTATAATTGTAAAGATGAAATAGATTATCTTATAGAATTTTACGATCTAAGGAGATTCGTCAGATTTATTATTGCCGATTCGATTGATAATGAAATTCATTTGAAAACTCATTTTCGGTTACTTTAGGGTAGTATGGCATTTAAATGCTGGAGCGGGTAAGTGTTGACTTTTGATTTTGGAAATTGGAAGTTTCTAATTCGAAGTTTTAAATTGGAAGTTTTAATAATATTGCTTTTTCTATTCTGTTGACTTGCCGAAATCGGCGGGCTATCATTATCCATATGCTAAAAATACGGCTTCAAAGAGTGGGAAGAAGCAAAGACCCGAGTTTTCGGCTGATTTTGACTGATTCGCGAAAGCCGCCGCGAAGCGGGAAGCGCCTGGAACTTCTCGGTTCTTATGACGCGAGAAGGGGCAGTCCGCAATTTAAAACGGAAAGAATAAAACATTGGCTTAGTAAAGGCGCGCAAACTTCCGAAACAGCAAATAATTTGCTGGTGGATGCTAAAATAATAGAAGGCAAAAAGAAAAAAGTAAGATAAAAATTTATGTGGCAAATTTGGATTAGCGGTATTTTGGGGCTTTGGGTCATATTGCTTGCTTTTTTGGATTTTTCATCGACATTGACCATGTTTTTTTTGATCGCGACCGGCGCGGTTCTTGCCGTCATCAATTTTTGGATGCTTACACTTATCAAAGCTCCTCAAAGGCGGCATCCTGATTTCGAGATTCTTCCGCCCGAGCCGCCGGAATCGGTTCCTGTAAAACAGAACAATGAATCGGCGCGGGAATCCGAAAATAACACCCCGCAAAATAATTGATGTTTCTTATTAAACCCAAAAAGCTTTTAATGGTTGCCGTTATATTTTTTATTGGAGCAACTATTTTTATTTTTTCCAGGAAACAAGTTCCCATATCAATAGAATATACCGCTTCTTCTTCTGCCCTAAATAGCGTAAATATTCCCGCGCCAAAAAGAACGCCGACGCATATTTCTACGCCCAAGCCGGTTAAAGGAATTTATATGACCAGCTGGGTGGCGGGTACCAAAGATTGGCGCCAAAGGATGGTGAAATTAATAGAAGAAACGGAACTCAATTCCATTGTCATTGACATTAAAGATTATTCCGGCCATATTTCTTTCGAGGTTTCCGATCCGGTTCTTAAGGAGACAGGCGCGGTTGAAAATCGCATTCCCGATATCCGAGAATTCATAGAGATTCTCCATGGTAAAAATATTTACGCCATTGCCCGCATCAGCGTTTTTCAGGACGCTTATCTTGCGAAAAAGAGGCCCGACTTGGCGGTAAAACGCAAAGACGGCAGAGTTTGGAAAGATTACAAAGGAATAGCCTGGCTCAATCCTGTTTCCCGCGAAGTTTGGGATTACACCATAAAAGTTTCCAAAGAAGCGGAGGTCGTCGGCTTTGACGAACTGAATTTTGATTACATCCGTTATCCGTCGGACGGGAATATGAAAGATATTGTTTTGCCGTATGCCGACGGCGCTAAAAACAAAGCGGAATCAATGAGAGTTTTTTTCGCCTATCTGGAAAAAGAATTGCGGCCTCTGAAAATCCCGCTTTCCGCGGATATGTTCGGTTTTGTCACTACGCATACCGATGATTTGAACATCGGCCAGATTTTGGAATACGCGGAGCCGTATTTCGATTATATTTCGCCGATGGTTTATCCTTCGCATTATCCTCCGAATTATGACGGATTCAAAAACCCGGCCGACCATCCCTATGAAGTTATTTATCACGCCATGGTAAGTTCTTCAGAAAGGTTGCTAGCCGCGACTTCCAGTCCTTCAAAATTGAGGCCATGGCTGCAGGATTTTGACTTGGGCGCGACCTATACCGCCGAAATGATCCGTAAAGAAAAACAGGCGGTCTACGACGTCGGCCTGGATAGTTGGTTGCTCTGGGACCCGGCGAATAAATATACGAAAGGAGCGCTGGACATTTAATTTATTTCTAATATCATAGAAATGAGGCTAAAAATTAGCCGATAAAAACGAAATGACCAAAAAAGAGATTATCTGGCG
>Ga0210049_1000074_pt1 | contig 62742 bp, 45 predicted proteins | sample CryGeyCG2014_300_2_FD_183964 | JGI IMG/M metagenome (GOLD analysis project Ga0210049, IMG submission 183964) | Groundwater microbial communities from aquifer - Crystal Geyser CG06_land_8/20/14_3.00 (SPAdes) (version 2) | ecosystem: Environmental > Aquatic > Deep subsurface > Groundwater | place... | reverse complement strand
CTGACCTTCTTGGAGAAGCTGGTGGCGACCTATCCTGGGCAAGCAATCCACCTCATCCTCGACAACGCCCGTTACCACAACTGCCACCTGGTGCAGGAATGGCTCAACCTTCATCCGCAGGTTCATCTGGTCTGGTTGCCGAAGCGCAGTCCTCAGTTGAACCCGGTCGAGGACCTCTGGCGTTGGCTGAAACCGGCGATCGCTGCCAATCGGACGCATCACGACCTGGAACCCCTTCGGCAGGCATGCCGAGCGGAACTGAACGCACTCACACCGGAGCAAGCTCTCAGGAAAGCCGGCTTGATGGCCGGAAGGGGGGGACAGGATTTGTGACGACCTACTTAGGCGTACCCGTTTCGGTTGCGGAGGCTGGGACACACACCAATCTGGGTGCTCTTGGTGTAGGGGTCGAGCAACGACGCATAGCCGGGGCGGGGAAGCCACCAGATGGCATCTGCCGGCGCCGGATAGACGGTGATGGGTTGCCAGCGAGGGAAGTAGGTTTCGTCGAAGTCCTGTACATACATCATCGCCCCCAGACCCAGTTGCTTTATGTTGCTCAGGCACGACGTCTGCCGCGCCTTCTCCCGAGCCTTGGCGAACACCGGAAACAAAATGGCCGCGAGGATCGCGATGATGGCAATCACCACCAGAAGCTCGATCAGAGTGAATCCCTTCTTGCACGGCATCATGGTTACTGATCCCCCTTCGTTCACGAGTCGAATGTTGGACTGTCGTTGAGGCACCACCGGCGTCCTTTCGTCTCTCAGAAGGTCACGCCCTTGGGGGCCAACCATCCGGACGTAGAGGCGGTAGGCGCGCCTCCCAGCCACTTGGCATGACCATCGGCGAATCCCATCATCACCCCGCCGTTGTGGGTCACGATGATGTCTCTGTCATAGCGGATCGACCACCCGACCAAGCCGTTGAAGGGACCGGGATACAGAATGTCAACCAGCATCACCACAGAAGCGGGGGAAGCAATGTCACCCAATGAGGCTGGCCGCTGAGGGTTCACCTGGCTGCCTCCGCGAACGGCATTGTAGCTGTAGTTGCGCCCGCCCCCGGCCGCCGCCGATGGACACCCAAAGACCTGCATGTTCTTCATGTAAGGGTAGATCAGAAAGTGCCATACGTTGCTGTGCGCGTATCCCCAGCCGCAAAACGTTGCCCCCGGGCAACCCGCGTACGACGCCGAGGACCATCCGTATGGCATGGATTCATCATAGTCCTGCGAATACATCATGATGCCCAGGGCCATCTGCTTCAGGTTGCTCTGGCAACTGGCCGTGCGTGCCTTCTCCCGGGCCTTGGCGAATACCGGGAACAGAATCGCGGCCAGGATGGCGATGATCGCAATCACCACCAGCAGCTCGATCAATGTGAAACCTGACTTCTTCTTCGACATGATAAACCATTCCTCCTGATCCAAAGTGTACGGCTATTATACCCATCCTGCTCCGTTCTCAAACGCCGAATGAGATTTTTTTTGCGGGGGTAGGGATCGGTACGGAGAGCGAACCCTACCGGAACGTCCACGTTCCGAAGTTCTCCGGTTCGCAGAAGCCGTCGAAGGTCTGCGACCAACTGGTCTGTTCGGAATCGGGCCGACGCTGGCGGCACACGTTTGCGCGGTGCCTCTCGCCGGGAGCGGGGGGCTTCATCTTCACCTCGCTCCACGGGATGGCAATTTCGGCAGTCCATTCGGCATCGCCAATGAGGGTGGCGCTTTGCCACTTCGGGTTGAAGTCGACCACGTTCCTGTCCGTGAACAGAGCGTCCCACTGGACATTTCGTGGACTCAAGATGAGGTGAACGTGGGGAGTGGGCGCCTCACCTTGTGACAGGAACACGTCCACACTGTCTCCTTCCCACACAGGATCGTCTCTGCGCTCACCGATCAGAGTCATCTCACCGACTTTGGGTTCGGGACACCGAACCGCCACGTAGAGGTTCCGGTCGTCATAGGTGACACGCGCGCGCGTCTCGACCTTCGCTTTGTCTCCGATGGCCACGTAGGGAACGAAGGGATCGAGGAGGGTCACCTGCTGCCACGCGGCATCGCCGAGGTTGCCATCAATGACGGGAGGCGCGGAGGCGAGTTTCGCAATCTCCGCGGACCGGGTGATAAGTTTGGCGCGCAGTTCTGCCTGCCGCCGATCCTTCGCAGACTGCAGGAGGGGGGCGACCTCGAACCCCAGCCGTGTGCCCTGTGCAATCTTCTGCTTCGCCGACCGAACAGCTTGCTCAAGCCCCGGCGGCAGGTCGGTGTGGGTCCACCAGTTCATCTTCTCACTGTAGAGCCACACGAATTCATCGGCGGTGCGCAGCGCGTGGTAGGTGTTGTGCTCGAACCAGCGCGCCCGGTCTTCGGGAGACAGCATCGGCGCGGGAGAGGAACGCTGCCCCCACACGCCTAGCCCGAATACGTAGTCCACATACAGCGCCTGGCTCATCTGCATGTGCTTCCGGTACTTGCCAATGTTCTCTGGCGCGAGCATCACAGGGGCGTCCTTTTTCACCATCTTCCGCACATCGTCGTATTGTTTCGGGCTGGTGTAGTAGTAGGCAGGCTCGTTGCCGTCGGTGATGCGCACTCCGGGACCGGCCGCGTCGAGCATCCCGTTGAGGAAGGCGGGTAGCAATCCATAGCCTTCCTGAGCGAGTCGCTGCTGACGTTTTTCGGGGCTCGACTCCTTGATGATCTGGGGGAAGAGGCTGAGCTGGAAGAACGTGTGAATGACGGCCTTCGGGAGGTGTTGCTGCACAACGCGCGCAAACTGCGCGCCGCGCTGCCGCACGATTGCCTCGTACTCGGTGAAGGTCTTCTCGCTGGCGCGCGGCTGACTGCTATACTGCCACGGATTGTTGCCGTAAGGCTCTGCATCGAAACAGATGCCGCGGCACCGCGCCAGAGCGGCACACTTCGCCACAATGCCCAGGTGGTAGGTGACTGCCTCCCAGTCTTCGTCGCTGAACCAGTCCATGTCCGACGCGGCGAGGACAATGATGAAGTTGTCGGTGAACTTCTTCCACTCAATCTTGCGGCAGTCCTCGAAGGCCTGCTCGAACTGCGCCTCGTCCCATTTTGCTTTTGTGAAGATGCTGGCGGAACCCACCCAGTGAGGAAGGTGAAAGATGAGTCCGTCGAAGGGCGTCTTCTCCATCTCCCGAATATGCTGCCGGATGTAAGCGCAGTCAGGCGTGTCCCAACCGTATTCGATGAGTTTCTTCCTGATGGGGGAGGATTGCGCGTTGGCGGCAACCGCGATGATGATGATCAGGGCACAGGCGGTACAGGTTCTCATGGCGTTGGTTCCTTTCGGACTCGCTGCGAGTCCGCCGATGTTATGGCTGGATGAATGCAAGGCTGGAAGAACCCAGAGGCACCCATCCTTGCCCAAACGTGTATGGTAGCTGCGTCGACAAGCTTCACAGAGTCTACGACAGGAACAGGCGCGAGTCAACTGTCGTGGGAATGTGGGGTGGAAGTAAGATTTGTGACGCGTGGAGGTAATCAGCGCCCTGGGGTCGGCCAGGCATAAACGAAAGGTTGGGAAGACTTACGCGAGTAAAAGGGGACAGTAACAACCCCCATCCTCGAACCCAAAGGGTTCGCACCTTCCCCTGTGCGAACCGTTTGGGTTCGAGGATGGGGGTTGTTGCATGAACTCACTCAGGACCGACGAACCGCGAACTCCGTTACACAATCACTGTCGGGTTTCAGGCTATAGGCGCCTATGGTTCCGACTGGGGTGGATTCTCACAAATCTGACTTACACCCGGGAATGTGACAACCGCAACCTTGTGCCCAACTTGACAGCGCACGGTAAGCTCCATAGAATCTACGGAGCACTTGGCCAAGCAACCTCACGAGATGCAAAAGGGAGTGCCTGAAAATGCCCAAGCAAGCGTCAATTGAGGCTGGGTTATTTCTCAGCCTGTGCGTTGCACTCCGCGTCTGCAATGCGGAGCCGATCACGTCGGACTCGCAGCGAGTCCGCGTAGACCCCGCGAACGCCGTCATTATGCTCCCATCTCCGGCGACTCCCTCTCAAACCGACGCGGCGCGGGAGTTGAGCAAGCACCTCAAGCTGATCACCGGTGCGGATGTCGCCACGGCAGCCGACCCGAATCCGCCCCCTGGCAAGTATCCGTTCTACGTGGGCAGTCCTCCGCCGGGAAACGTTCAACCGCTCGCCCCCGAGGAGGCGCGGTGGGTCATCACCCCGAAAGCAACGTACTTATACGGAGACGGCTACCCGCGCCGAGGAGAGCAGTTTGCGGTGTACGCCTTTCTGGAAGATCAGCTTGGCGTACGCTGGATTCGTCCCGGCGACTCCGGCATCGGATGTGAGACCCGGAAGGTCATCACCCTCACCCCGGGCGAGTATCAATGGAGGCCGCAGCTTGAAATGCGGAACTATCGCCCCGACGCCCGGCCCGGTCGCGGGTATCCGCAGGTGAAAGACGACGTGGCGGAGTTCTCGGAGTTCCTGCGGACGCGTGAAGAGCACGACCAGTACGCGAACGATGTGCGCCAGTGGCAACTGAGGATGCGCATGGGAGGACATTCTGACATCAGCTACGGACATGCTTTTACAGATTGGTGGGATAAGTACTCGAAGACACACCCCGACTACTTTGCGCTGAACAGGTACGGTAAGCGGGAACCTGAATTGAGGAAGGAGCCGCAGACGGAAAACCCCATCTTCACCGCGGACGACCGCCAGAGTGTGAAGTTGTGTGTCAGCAACCCCGAAGTCGTCCACCAAATCATCGAGAGCTGGATCGCCGGCGGAAAGCGTTCCCGATGGATCAGTGTGTGCGAGAATGACAACACATGGGGCTACTGCCGCTGCGACAACTGCCAGAAGCTGGACGCCCGGGAAGAAGGAGAGGCGTTCGGAGTCCACCTGACCGACCGGTATGTTCACCTGACCAACGCGGTCGCGCGGGAGGCCGCAAAGCATGATCCCACCGCCGGCGCGGTGATGTACGCGTACAATGAAACCGAGTTGCCACCCTGCCGCGAGAAGCTCGAACCCAATGTTGTGGTCGGCGTGGTGCCGACTACGGTGGAGTTGCCGAAACTGCGGAAGCTCTACGAGGGCTGGAGCGCGGCCGGGGCCAAGGCCCTGCTCCTGCGACCTAACTACCCCTGCTACTACAACACCATCAGTCTCCCGATGGGTTTTGAGAAGCAAATGTTTGACGCTTTCCAGGTGGCAGTCGAATATGGCGCTGTCGGTGTGGACTATGATTCCCTGATGGGGATGTGGCCGGTTACGGGGATGTCTGACTACGTTCTCGCAAAGGCATTCTCCGATCCGACGAAGCCGTTCGAGCACTGGGAAGAGCATTACTGCTCCGCCTACGGACCCGCCGCCGAGCCTGTCAAGCAATACTTCCAATACTGGCGGGAAGAGCTGTGGAACAAGCGGCTGCTGCCGGACATTGAAAAGATCGTCACGAAAGGCAAGTACTACAACTTCGCCAGAGGCCTCATGTGGTCGTTGGGCGACTACTACAAGACGGACGACTTCGACCGCACCGACGCGATCCTCCAGAAGGCGGCGGCGAAGAAACTGTCCCCGCCGCAGGAAGCCATGCTCAACCAACTCATGCTGGCGAATCAAAATGCGCGCCTCACCTTCAACGCCATCACGACACAGGGGCTGGACAAGTTCGAGCATTCGCGCGCACTTCTCACCTTCAGGAAACAACACAAGGATGACCTGCAACTGCCGTGGCTCGGGGTGTTTGCAACGGAAACGCGGTTCGGCGACCTCACCGGAACCAAGACCGCGGAGCGCCTCAAAGACTATCCCCTGCCGTGGATTCAGACAACGTTGGCCTGGCAGTTCAAGCTGGACCCCGAGGACGTGGGACTCAAAGAGCGCTGGCAGGAGAAGCCGTGGGAAGAGGTGCAGAAATGGGACCACCTGCGAACCGACTTCTTCTGGGACAATCCCTACGACGCCGAAACGGACCCCGAGTTGATGAAGAAGCTCAGGAACTACGATGGCATCGGCTGGTACTCCTCACGCCTGCAGATCCCCAAGGAACTGAAGGAGCGTGACATTTTCCTCTACTTTGGCGCGGTCGACGAGTCGTGCTGGGTCTACGTGAATGGCAAGCTGGCCGGCGAGCATGTGTTTAAGGATTCCAAGGACTGGTGTACACCCTTCGAGATACGCATCGACCCGCTCATCGACTGGGAACGCGGGTTCCAGCATTTCACTGTTCGCGTGGAAGACCGGACGGGTGCAGGCGGTATCTGGAGGAGAGTGTGGCTGGTATCGGAGGAGAAATGATGACGCCACCGCGTTTGTTGGTGTTCGACTTTGATGGCACGGCTCTGGGTGGGCATGAACCATACGCTGAGTTTCCGGAGCACTTTGTGCGGTTCCTGGATGGACTGGAAGCTCACGGAATTGTGTGGGCGACCAACACCACGTGGAGTCCGGACATCCAGTGGGAGTTGATCCGGCGCAGTGGGGTCCGCAGTGCACCCGCGTTCCTTACGGGGCAGACAGGGCGCGTCCTGGCGGAAGTCAGGGAAGGCAGGCTCATCCCCGACCCCGAATATGAGCGTCACATCGCGGAACGGGATCGTCTCTTCCGTAAACGCATGTGGCCCGCTGTCAGGCAGGTGTTCATGGAGTTGCTGGCGGGGAACCTCGTGAGCCGACTGGCGTTCGACTACTACTCCCCCCAGTGCGGCATTGACTTCACCTGCAATGAAGGCCGCGAGGAGGACGTTTGGCGAACCGTGCAGCCCTTGCTGGATTTGGGAGAGTACTACATCTTCAATCCGGCCCAACGACAGACCGGTGTTCTGCTTCCGGCTCACATGAACAAAGGCGACATCGTGCGCGTCATGCAGCAGCGTCTTGGCATTCGTCCCGAGGAGACGATCGTGGCCGGAGACGGCTCGAACGACCTCCACATGTTCAGTCCTGACCTATGCGGATGGATGGTGTGTCCGGCCAACGCCGAACCGATCGTCAAGGAACGCCTTTCGCGGCACGAAGGAATTGTGGCTGAGAAGCAGTTCTCGTGGGGAGTGGTTGAGGCGGTGGAGCAAGTGTTGGCAGAATGTGAAGAGATGCAGCAATAGATGGAATGGAGTTCGTCCTTACCCAATGTGGATGGCTGCAACGTGTATGCGGGAGGGCCCCTGGCTTGCGCGCTGGGTAGATCTGGAGCTATCACCGTCGCAGCGACGCTACCGGGAACAATAACTTGTCGGGAGGCACTGAGATGGTTATCGACCGCTGTCGGGCAACGCTGATTCACTGCGGCGTGGTCGCCCTGGGGGTGAGCACGATATGCGCCGGAGGGGTGGTCGCGGCACAGGTTGTCCTCACCCGTGAGCGCGGGCCCGTCGCGACGATTGTCCTGGCGGCGGAACCCACTCGCTCCGCGCAGTTTGCCGCGGCAGAATTGCAGTACCACGTCCAGAAGATTACCGGGGCCACGCTGCCCATCGCCTCCGAAGACACCGAGGTGAAAGGCGCACGGATTCTCGTGGGAGAGAGCAAAGCCGAGGCGGCGCTCGGGGTGCGGAGCGCCGACCTCAAGTCGCAGGAGTACCTGATCCGTTGCGGCCCCAATGCGATCGTTCTCATGGGAAGGGACAAGGACGACCGCGGCAAGATGGATTACAACGACGCTCAGACCTTCCCCGACTTCGATGTCGAGCAGGGAACCTGCTACGCCGTGTACGACTTCCTGGAGAAGTTCTGTGACGTCCGGTGGTATCTACCGACGGAGTTGGGCATCGTTCATCCCACCACCGACACACTTATTGTGAAGGGGCGCAATATCCGCCGTTCTCCGGCGATGAGGTGGCGGTCGCAAAGCGTGGGGTATCAGATACCTGCGGACCTCTGTGGCGACAACATCAAGGGGAAGGAGCCGACACCGGTACTGCCATGGCGGGAGCAGATGCTTTGGTGGCATCGGCTGCGCCTCGGTGGGGAGGCCTACAGCCTTAATCACTCCTTCTACGGCTATTACGACCGGTTCCTCAAAGATCACCCCAACTGGTTTGCGCAAGGCTACACCGGCAAGCCGCCGCAGTTGTGCTTCACGCATCCTGAACTGATACAGCAAGCGGTGCAGGGCGCGCGCGGTTTTTTCGACGGCAAAGGATCGAAGGCGGGAGCGCAGGCGGCGGGCAACTATTTCGGCTTGGTGCCCATGGACAACGGCGCGTGGTGCAAGTGCGACCGCTGTCGACCCCTGTGGCTGGATCAATCGGTTCGTGCGCCCGGGCAGTTCACCAACGACAAGGCGAGTGACTACTGTATCCTTTCGTAAATTCTTCGACATTAGACACCGGATCGCTTCAGCGTCCGGTAGCTCACACAACTGACTACCGAGCGCCAAAAAAGGACATCTTTTCTCCCCTTTCAACCCGTGTTCGGCACGAACACGGGTTGAAAGGGGAGAAAAGAAGGGTAGCCTCCATCGTGTAGCTGCCTGTGTGAGCTACCGGACGCTGAAGCGATCCGGTGTCCTTTTGTGGGGGAACTTCCAAAACGATGCACTACGTTTTCGGTTTTGCCAACGCGGTGGCCCGCGAAGTACAAAATACCCGTCCCGACAGGTGGCTCGCCGTGCTGGCGTATGCCGACTACGCCTATCCTCCCAGCAAGGAGAAGATGGAGCCGAATGTGTCGGTGCAGATGTGCTTCCACGCCCGGAACATCGAGTCCCCGTCCTTGCAGGAGAACGACCTGAGAGTCCTCCAGGCGTGGGTGGCCGACTCGAAGGAGCGCCCGAAGTATCTGTGGCTCTACTACTGCTTCCCCTCGCTCGTCGCGACCCAGCAGCAGTTCCGTTGCTTCCCCGGGTTCTTCGCTCACACGGTGGTGAAGAAAATGGCGTTGTATCACCAAGCAGGAGTTCGTGGCATTTATTACGAGCCTTCCTACCTCGCAGATATGAGGCGAAGTGTGCGGCTCGATCAGTTGGAGTGCTACCTCACCTGGAAGCCGGCCGACGACCCGAAGCTGAACGGAGACAGGCTGATCGACGAGTTCTTTGCGCGCTACTACGGCGCGGCGGCCAAGCCGATGCGGGAGTTCTACTGCAAGGTCGAGGAGATTTACGCCAACCCGAACAACTATCCGAAGGATTGGAAGAGCCATCAGACGGAGAAGGTAGCGTGGGGTTACCTCGCACGGAAGAGCGGATGGCGGAACTTGGCGAGCTGATGGACGAGGCACGTGCCGGGGCAGTGACGAAACTGGAGAAGCAGCGGGTGGCGCTGTTCGACAAGGGCATCTGGCAGTTCATGCAGGCAGGGCGCGCGGCCTATCTGGAAAAGGAGAAGCTGAAGGCGCCGACGCTGCAACAAGGCCGAGCGCCGCGAGTTAACGGCCCATCAGTTGCCGGGGATCCGGCGAAAATGGACTGGTTCGCCGCCGGAGTTCTCGGCAACTGGCGCTCGCTGGGTGGGCAGCCCACGCCTCGCAAGGTGGAAGGTCGCATCGCACACGATGGCAAGTTCCTCTACCTGCAACTGGAAGAACAACTCGACGTAAAGAAACTCATCATCACAGACGACAACGTGTGGGCGGAAGACGAATGGGAAATCTTCTTCGCCAAGCAGCGCGGGCGTCCCTACCGGCAGATGGGTGTCAACGCAAGAGGCGTGCATATCGACCTGCGGTGGGGAGAGGAGAATGAGAAGTGGGATAGTGGCGCGAAGGTGATCTCGGACACTGCATTACCGGACCGCTGGCGAACGCCGATCGCCTTTCCCCTCGCCAAACTGCTGCCCGGTGGCGTGAAACCCGGGGAAACGATCTACCTGAACATCGTCCGCTCATCGGGGCAGGGCGCCACCGCGTTGGCGTGGATACCCACCTTCGCCGGCTACCACGAACCCACTCGATTGGGGGAGATCGTTCTGGAGCCGTAGCAGAAGAGGCGCTCCCGCGGCCGCGGATTGCCAGTACATTCCGCCTACTTCACTCGGAGTTCTGCCGTGCCGATCACGCCTGACGCGACATCCCTCGCCTGCACTTTCCACGTTCCCGGAGCATCGTTCATCGCAACCGGAATGACCGCCTCGCCCTTCCCATCAACCACCGCGATGTTCTGTGCGTAGTGGCGACGTTCCTTGTTGTCTGGCCCGATCACCGAGACGTGCGCCCAATGGCGGCCGGGCCTTCCTCCCGAAGTCGCGAGCGCAACCTGCACGACCACATCGCTGCCGACGCGGATCGATGCGGATTGCGTCTTTACTCTCACCGCACTAACGGCATAGGGCAACCGCGTGAACAGCTTTCCCCGGTCCGGCTGGAAGGAAGCGAGCACACGATCTGCTTTCCCGTAGTATTTGCCGGTGCGCGCATCGTAGGTGTGGGCCGCGTTCGGCCAGCGAATTTCAGCCTCGTGGATTGGTTCAGTGGGGTTCTCCCGGTACTTCAAGAAGCCGACATATTCGGTCAGGCCGTCCTTGAACCGCGCCACCTCACACTGGCGCAAGCCCTTGCCATCCTCCAGCACCTGCACCTGCACCTGCGGAGTGACTCCGGCCATCGATAGCAGGCCGCGCACGAGAGACCGGTACGTCTCCACCGTAACGGAGCTGCGCACGGAATTGTAGGAGTTGATGGAGAAGTTGAGCAGCACCGCGCGTCCCTTGCCGACTCGGTTAACGATGAGCAGGGGCGTGTCTCCCGACTGCGCGAGGGCTTTCCCACCGCGCAGCGTAATGTTTGGGTCCACGGCGATTCCGGAGACTACCGTTCCCGTTGGCGTCTCTCCGACGGCGGCGGTCAGCTTGACCTCGGCTTTCATGTTGAGCGCAATCTTTCCCTCCATGCGCTCGACGCCAAAGAGATCGTCCAGCATCCCAGGTTGACGCAGCTTTCCGTGCTGGTCGGCAATACCGGGTCGGACGTCGGCGATTAGCATTCCGCCGGCGCGGACGAAGGTGTCGATGGCTTTTGCCTCCGCCGACGAGATAGCCTGTGAGTAAGGAAGAATCAGCACCCTCCAGCGCGACGGATCGAGTCCCTCTTTCTCCAATTGCGCGTAGGACCGGCAAGTGTACTGGAACCCCGCGTCTTCGAGCAGGTTGAACCACTGACGTTGAGTCTGAGTCAGCAGTCCCAATCCGGCATAGGCCGTGCTGGCGTGGACACTGGATTGCGAATAGTGAACCGCTATGCCGTCGTCCTGACGCGTGGAATGCATCAACGCCTTGCCAACTCCGGACTTAATCTCCTGCACTTCTTCCGCGGAGGCGGCGAAGTAGGGATACTGCGTCATGCTGGGAGTCATCGCATCCATCGGGCAGACCGCCAATCCGTGGAAGACAGCGTACCACCACACGCTGTTGTAGCCGTTCAGCAGGGCGCGCCACGGGAAGAAGCGCGCGTAGTCTTCGTTCTGCTGACCGGTGTAACCTCCGTACCACAAGCCCAGAAGGTCCCCAGGCTTGGCGAAGGAACGAACCTGTTCCCACTGATCCGGCTCGTGAAAGTAGATATTGCACAGGTCGAAGGCCTGCATCAACTGCCACCAGTCGTTGCCGGACACACTGTCCGTCGTGAAGGGGCCGTCGAAGCCGACGCGCGCGGTCGGGTCGACTTGGCGGATGGCTTCCCGCGCGCGCTGCATCATCCGGGCATAGACGAATTCCATGTGACGTCGATGATCGACCCAGCGAGGAATCTGCCCGAACTTCTTGGCTTCGTCCAGAGTGATCGGTGTCGCTTCATCAATCGACTTCAGTTTCGTTCCCCATGAGGCATTCAGCGCGTCGGCGTTCGGGTACTCCTTTCTCAACCATTCGCGCAGATCGCTCGTGCACGTGGGCGAGAAGCAGACATCGTTCCCTCCTCTGGCGAGGAAACACTCGTCGCCAAGCGTGTAGCCCTGGGGGTCGAAGGGCTTCTGCACGGCGGCAACATCGGCGAGTCCTTTCAGATGGTCTTCGAGGAACTTGGGACTGGTCAGACAGGGGTTGCGGATAAGCTCCTTGCCCTCATAACTGTACCGGGTCATGTACGGAATGCTCCAGAATCCGGCCTGCGCCGTGCGGCGTACGCTAACCTCGTCTCTGCCGGAATTGGTGAAGGTGTCCACGCCCGCATCCACCAATTGGTCAAACATCAACCGTCGCGGGCGTTCATTGAAGTTGGCTCCCGCCGTCCAAACGCAGAATAGAAAGTCATCCCACTTGCGTCGGACGAGGCCGACTGTCGCTGAACTCGCATCAACCACCTCCTTCCCTTCCTGCAACTCGACCGCAACCGTGGCCGCGATGGCCAACGGATGGGCGACCGGGAGGGAACAGACAGCCGTCTTCCGCCGCGCCTCGAGCGTCGCTGTAGCCCGCGCCAGGTCCCTGTTCAGCGAGTCCTTCAGTGTTGCCATTAGACGCTGTGCCTTCGTCGCCGGTGCTGTCAGTTGAATGGTCACTTGGATCGCCTGACCGGTCTCATAGGACTTGCGGTCTGTCTGGACCGAATCAATCCTCACCAAGTTCACCACGTCGAAATAAGTGGTCGCCCAGTTGACCGATTCCTTGCCACGCAGGAGGGTCAGATCAGCGAAGTACCTCCCGCAGGGCAAGACGCCGAGAGGGAACGACAGCTCCTTCGCGGACTCCGAAGCAGTGACGCGTGCCTCGCGTGTCAGTGCCGGCGTCCCCCCGGTGGTACGGACGGTCAGAAGCGCGGTCAGTTCGGAGGGAGCGGACCAGCCGGACAAGACAGCCTTCAGCGCCGTTCCCGGCAAGTCGCTTCTCTTCCACTCGGCTCCATCCTGCCCCCACGACTTGATGAACACGCCAGGCTCCCGCTTCGCCACCCAAAGCACGGCCTTCACGACGAGGGACATGTAGTACTCGTAGTGCAAATCGGTGTACCACTCCACATCGTCAGGCACCGCAGGCGTCAGGTACTGGAACCGAGGCATCTTCTTCCCATAGTCGAGGGCCGCAATGCGTCCCTGCTTGAACTGGCGGAGGCTCACGATCTTCTCCGGCCCAAGCTCCTGGAAGACTGGCAGCGCTCCAAATGGAATGCCGGTCGTCACAAAGCGCTCCTTGTCCTCACCGGGCGACTTGGCCAGCATCTGGCTTACGTACTCCACCCGCCCGAAGTTGCTGAAGCTGTAGACCAGTCCTGTTCCGTCATGTACCTTCTTCATAATGGTGTAGAGGACGTCCTTGGGGAACATGCTCCAGTCGAGGTGACCGATGATAATCACATCGTAATCGGCATTCAGTTTTGCTCGAAGCTCCATCAACATCTCCGGATTGGAGATGCCTTGTGCGGGAGCGTAGGGCCCTGATTTCTCCGTCCACCCCAACTCAGTGGGCGACATGGCCAGAACGTAGGCATAGTCCATGCTCAGACGCTGCGCCAGTTCGAGCGTCTCACGCTGAGCGCCACGCGGGGCAATGACGAGGGCTTTGATGACGCCACCGGCATAAGGCTTCGCCCACGGGATATGCCACGAGACGAGTTCATCCGAGAGCTTGTAGAACTCGGGCGGCATGGGGTACGAGTGGGCCGTGTGCTTGACCTCGATGGTGAGAAACAGTACGAATACCAACGTCCCCAACACAATGTTGCTACGGGTGTAAGCATGCATGTATTGTCACCTTCCTCCGGAAAACCTTCTTCAGCGGCCTATGACAGTATCACAAAGTTGCGCTGGCGTGGAGAGGTAAGATAGAATTCGTGGTGTCAGTAATGCACCTCGTCCGGGAATTATCTCCGAGCTAATGAGTGTCGAGTTTCCAATCGAATCAGGTGAATCGCAGACTGTTGAGTTCAAACAGTCGACAGGGGAACTGAAGGAAGCGGTTGCGGACGTTTGCGCCTTTGCGAACTGCCACGGAGGAACGCTTCTGTTCGGCGTCAAGAACAACGGGACAGTAGTCGGCCAGTCTGTGACTGAAGCAACTCTGCGGGAGGTGGCAAACACCATCGTCGACAATATTGATCCGCAGGTATACCCTTCGGTGGAAAGAGCGACTGTTGCGGGGAAGGCTGTGATCGCTGTGTCCGTTGTCCCTTCGCCGCAGAAACCGCACACTGCCTACGGTAAGCCCTATCAACGAGTAGGTTCTGCAAGCAAGCGAATGTTCCGTTCGGAATTCGAGCGACACTTGCTCGCGCGCCGACCGTTCTGGTTTGATGCGTCGGTGAGTGATGATGCCACTACTCAACATCTGTCCGCGCAGAAAATCCGGGATTTCCTGCGAGATGCCCGTGACAAGCGGAATTTGGGCATCAGTCTCCGCACGTCCGTTTCCGAGACCTTGCGCAAGCTGAAGCTTTTGACGGACGCGGGACTCACCAACGCCGCAGTTCTGCTCTTTGGGAAGGAGCCGCAATGGCATCTGCTGTGTTCGGAGGTCCGGTGCGCGCGTTTCTCGGGAAAGGATGTCACCGAATCCTTTATCGACATGAAGGTCTTGCGTGGCTCTATCATCAACCAGGTGGACGACGCTGAGCGTTTCGTGCTGAACAACATCCGTCGCGCGGCTTGGGTGACGCCGGGCCAGGTTGCCCGCCAGGAGCGTTGGGAATATCCGCCTGAGGCAATCCGCGAGGCGATCACGAACGCCATCGTTCACCGCGACTACCGCTCACCGTCGAATGTCCAGGTTCGCATTTTCGATGACCGATTGGAGGTGTGGAACCCGGGGACTCTCCCGCCAGGACTTACGCCCCAGATGCTGATGAACAAGCACGAGTCCGTTCCCGTAAATCCATTGCTGGCCGGGATGTTCTTCCTCATCGGGTACGTGGAGCAATGGGGGACTGGAACCAACAAAATCGTCAACCTCTGTCGCCGCAACGGAAACCCGGATCCGGAGTTTGAGGACACCGGGAACAGTGTTGTCGTAACGTTTCGCTTGCCGCCCGAACTCATTTCAGAGTCAGTCATCGAGTTGCCAGAGGGACTCGACGATAGAGAACTGAAAGTGATGGAGCATGTTCGGAGAGTCGGATATATCACCAACTCCATGTGTAGGCAACTGATGCAGGTGAGCGATGCTGCCGCCTCCAAATTACTGCGTAAGCTTCGAGAGAAAGGATTCTTGAAAATCGAGGGCCGAGGCAGGGCCACTCGCTATATCGCTATTCCTCATGGGATAGTAGGCGAAAGGGTTGGCGAAAGGGTTGGCGAAAGGGTTGGCGAAAAGGTTGGCGAAAAGGTTGGCGAAAAGGTTGACGAATCAGGCACCGAGTGATCTTCCGACAAGGACATGCTTTCTACACGAGGGGTGTTTAGAGGAGGCAATTCAGCAATGAAACAGACGTGGGCGCTATTCACTGTCTTGGCTCTGACCGCTCTCTTTGGGTTACCCAGAGTCGGCGCGGCGAATCTTTCCATCCTTTTCTGCTCCCCAAGCGGCGCGACTTACGGTTGGTTGGATCTGACCTACCTCGAAGAACTCAACAACAAGGGCTTCGCGGTGGACTACACCGAGAAGCTGGCCGATGTCACCCCGGAGCGTGTGCGGAAGTACAACGTGCTGATGGTCTTCGACACGCCGAAGTCAGCGGAGTTCGCGGAGGTGGTGAAGAACTTCGCTGCTTCGGGCGGCGGAGTGTTGTCGATGATCCCCGAGTACAACATCGAGAAGCAGCACGCGACTGATTTGCTGAAAGCCTTCGGCGCAAGGGTTCCGGTGGAACGCATCATCGAAGACGATAAGGCGAAGATCGCCACCTTCGATCACATGCCCTACCCCGCGGCATTCACGGATCAGATTGCCCCCTCTCCCGTGAGCGCGGGAGTCAGGGGCATCTGGTATCCGTACAGCAACGCATACAATGCTCAACACACCTGTCCTATCATTGTTGACTCCAATTGGCAGGTGGTTGTCACCGCTTCGCCAACCGCGCACACTCTACCGGTGGACATGACCAAGTCCGCATTTGGGCCTCTGCAAGACGCGTTTGCGCGTCCGGAGGGGGTGAAGACGCCGCCACTGTTTGCGGTACGCTCCTACGGGAAGGGACGCGTCGCTCTCATCAGCCAGTGGCAGCAGTATTCGGTGGGACAAGGCACGAAGTGGTTGTACGACCGGCAGATACTCCGCCGAGGCTGCAAGGACAAGCCCAGCGACTTTGGTTGCCTGCTGGAGAACACCTATCGCTGGCTGGCCGAGCCGTCGCAGAAGGCCGGGGTTTCCGGTGGCTTCGTGACTAATCCGGAAAAGCTGATTCCTCCCAACAGGCGCGAAGAAGTGAAAAGACACTACGTTGAGCGCGTCTGGAAAGATGAACAACAAATCCGCGACTGGCGCCGACCCAGCAAGGACATGCAGCTCTTTCGTGGAATTATCGGCGTGAAGTCCTCTTACAGCAGCGGCAAGGGAACCGTGGCCGACTACGCGGCCGCCGCACAGCAGGCCGGTCTCGACTTCATCGTCTTCATGGAAGATTTCCAACTGATGACCCCTCAGAAGCTGGAGTCCATGAAGAAGGAGTGCGAGCAACTCTCCAGTGATAAGGTAAAGCTGTTCGCCGGATACAGCATCGACAACAACATCGGCAACCACCTTTTCACGTTCGGGCCGGAGGTTCCGTGGGCGCCCGATCGCTGCCTTACCGGTCCGAACAACACCTTGCTGAATCAGCAGTATCAGGACAAGGACGGCAAGTTCCTCAACCAGCAGGGACCCGTGCTGGACTGGTTCCTGATGGCGACTCATGTGGAGCACGCGCAAGTGGGCTTCTATCGCTTCCTGGACGACCCTCGCTCCATGCGCATCCCCGACCTGCGCACCTACGGAATGGCCGCGGTGCGGTACTATGAGCACGGCAAGCTGATGGAGGATGTCACGGATCAGTTCTTCACCACCGCGCAGGGGACGCTGCCTCCGGCTGCCGTCAGCGTGAACCTGGTCACCTCACCGGAAGAACTCGGGCGTGAGGCGGCGAGCGGCAACGCGCTGGTCTATGCCCAGAGTCGCACGCTGCAGAACATCTTCAAGGACGCGCTCCGCTGGACGCACCAGTACGATGGAGTCAACGTGTTTGCCTCTGACGGGCCGCAGATTCTGGCGTGGCCCGATTGTCACCGTGTGGGCGCGTTGGGCAGCGAGGAGTTTGTCACCGGCAACATTTTCATGCCGTCTCTGGTCTGGGTAACCGCGGCAAAGGGGCTGAAAGAGGTTTTCATCTTCAATGGACGAAACATCTACCGACGCTTCAAGTTCAACGGTGAGAAAGAATGGGACGAGACGCTGTATCTCGAAGCTGCCGTGCAGAAGAATCTGGTACTTGTGGTGGAGGACACGGCGGGTGGCAAGGCGGTGAGCTTTGCGCGCCGTTGCTGGAAAGACGGCGCGCGTGAGGTCGTATTTTGCTCGGACCATGTCAATGACTGCAAGAGCTATGGCATGTTGCTGGGGCGCGGCCCGACGGCAGTTCCAATGACGCGTCCGCCGGAGCTCCCGACCGACATCGCCGGTTACACCTGGGACGGCGGGCCGGCGGGCGTTCTGCCGATGGCGATTTTCCAAGGCACTCCGCCGGTTCTCTACGCAGAAGAAGGGACTGAGAGCGGTGATCGCTTCACCAACATTCCCCTGCTTGAGTTCACCGACGAAGGCGCCGCAGCGGTGGCCTCGGAACGAAAGGAGGTTATCGCCGATGAGGTGCCCTCCGGCTCGGTGATGAATCCCTGGCACGGCTACGGCCCAAAGGAGCCTTCCAAGCTAATGGACCACACGCTCCGCTTCAGGGAATGGCTGCCGCCCACCGTTGGGGTCCCCGAATCGGGCTGGGCGGGACCCGGTGTGAGGGAGGGATCGAATGCTTGTCTCTACCTTGCGGAGATTACCTTTAAGCAGGACATGAAGCTCAAGAACATCCTGCTGGCGCGGAACTGGCATCAGCCACAGGCATCTCCGGCAAAGATGGTACTGGGCGATGCCACCGGCGTGAAGGCCGAGAAAGACTATACGCAGATGCCCGCGGAAAATATCGCCCTCCAGCCGGGCGACTGGTTTGGGCTGTACAGTCCGAGTCTCAGCAATACGCAGATATTCGTCAACCGCGGCGCGCCGGTGGTCCTGCACGCGGGCGGCGGCCCGTCGCTGGTGATCTCCGCTCCAGTTCAGGGCAAGGCAGTGAAGGTGGGAGACAAGCTCAGCTATGAGATCGCCTCCATTACGTATCCCGTCGACGTTGAGGTGAAGGACGCGTCGGGGTTGGCCGGTACGATGGACTATCTGCGGTCTCCGGAGGGGATGCACTTGATTCGCGGCAAACGAATCCCGTCGGAGGGTCTCGTGGAGGTTGAGCCTCAGGACTTCGTCGTTGAGGTGTCGGTCCCCCGACCAAAGCGGGTGAAGAAGTTCACGCTGCCGCTCCTTATTCGCAATCTCAATCCGCGCTGGTCCGCCGGGTTGTTCCAGAGGAAGGGCTACGTGAAGGGAGAGTATGGAACCGGCGAGGACCGTTACCGCCCCATTGGCATCGACCTCTCCGGGAATGCCTATGTCCCGTTGTATGTCAGTTGGGCCGACCTGACCAGTGTGGCGGCCGGTCATCCGGTGGTCTCCGGTCCCGAGGGGAAAGATCTTTTCATCCAAGTGACACACGTCAACCGCGACCCGCATCTGTGGCACGTCTCCGTCAACAATCCCACGGACAAGCCCATCACCGCGACGCTGAAGAAGATGATGGATCTCCCGGGGTTTGACTTTCAGGAACAGAAAGTGACGATTTCGGCCGGTGGATATGTGGTTGTCCACCAACCTTTCAAGTCCCCGAATCCCGCACAATGAATCGACAGAAAGGCGGTCTTTCATCCTATGAACCAGAAAGCGAGAGCTCTGCTCTGTGTTTGCGTACTCGTGCTACCGGTGGCTTCCCACGCGGCCGCTAACTACTTCTGGAAACTGGGCGCGGGCAATTACTGGCATCAGGGCCACCAACCTATCATCGACGACGCGCGGTGGGACTGGCTGGAGATCAACTACCCCAGCGAGGAAGCCGTCGAGTACCTCAACCGGGTGCAGGCGATCAATCCGAAGCAGAAATATCTCATGCGCATCTGGCCGACTAACGGACTGGGGAACCCGAAGTACGACCTCGGCACGGCCTGCATGTTTGACTACCTGTATAAGGAAGGCGTAAGAGAACAGATTCACAACGCCATTAAAGCCCAAGTTGCTGTCTGCTTGAAGCTGAAGAACCTCCACAACCTGATCGGCTTCACCTTTCTTGAGGAGTTGCCCGGCTGGTGGGGGCTGGGTTCGGAGGTCGGTTGGACGGAAGACCGAACGAAAGTGCCCGAACGCTTCGAAGCCTACCGCGCGGCCATCGAGAAGGAACGCGGCAAGCCGCTGGTGATGGACCAAGAGACGCGGCTGTGGATCGGGAAGAAGTACACCGACACGCTGGCGGAAATCCACAAGGCCATCAAAGACGCGGCGCCGGGGAAGATGGTGCTCTACTGGCATCACAGCGGGTACGCATCTCTGGACGAGAAAGGGGCCACGCTCGAAGGACAGGGCGTTTACCCGTTCCACTTCTCTGACATCGTGAAGCCCGACTATTGTGACGGGCTGATGGCCTATCCCAACCGCCCGGAGAACTTCGAGAGACGATACCTCTGGTTCATCCGTAAAGCAAAGTGCCCGTACTTCACCCAGCTTTCGCACCCTTCGGCCATGCGCCTCACCAATTGGCCGGACGCGGTTGTCATGGCCAAGACGAAGGAACCTTGGAACATGGGTTACTTCCTCTTCTGCACCGGCGCCTGCAACACGAAACAATGGAATGACGACCCGACTGTGCCGGACATTGAGAACGTGGGGGGCACAGCCATGCTCCACCAGCGGCGCATCTGTGCGCAGGAAGGCATTGGCATGGACATCGTGCGTGCCTACTTCCGTCCGGAAGTGGAGCTGGACGCGCCGCTGAACAACTCCAAGCCCGGGGGCGTGACAGCATTGACCGCAGTCATCCGCAATCCAAAGGACCCCTCCTACTTCCTGAAGGCCGATGAAGCCGTGGCCAGAAATGTGAAGGCTTCTATCTTTCTGCCCAACGGTTGGAGTGTGGATGCGCGCCACTCCGTGCCCGCGACAGTGTCGATCGGGGATCTCGCTCCCGGCGAGCAGAAGGCAGTCACCTGGTATCTGAAAGCCGGCAAGCGGGATGCCGTAGCGGCGAAGACCCCGATCCGCGTGACAACCGCGGCGAAGGACATGCCCTCCGGTGAGAAGGTGATTACGGAAGACACCGAAGTCCCCGGGTTCCTCCCCCATGGGATTCTGTCATCGGGGACATCGTGGGTAGAGCCGGGATACCGCATTCCCTCCGACCGACCGTTCCTGATTCTTGAGGGGATGTCCTCCCCCGTCAGGAACCCCACGATCACCGACGGCGTGCAAACACTCACCTACAAGGGCGAACTGAACGCCGGGCTGAAACTGGAGATCGACCCCAAAGGTGTCGGAAGACTGTATGCCACCAACCTGATCCCCCCCATTGACACGCTGAAAGACTCCTCGGATCCCAGCAGATTCCGTTGTTGGTCCGAGGGCTATACGGTTGCAGGGGCTCATGTTGGCAAGTACATTCGCGGGGGGCTTAAGTACAAGGCCACCATGTCTGGCAAAGTGACAGGGGGGGCGCAAAGCTACATGATTCTCCGTTTCCGCGACGCTGCCAATGAAATCAAGGACATTCCCTGCCTGTTTAGCTGTCTCACAGACACTTGGAAAGACGCGGTTTCGTCCGACATCGATGTTCCCGCTGATATCGTGCTTTTGGAACGAGTTTACCTCTACCGCTACGGCAACAAAGGTTCCATCTGGTACGGGCAACCCAGCCTCGTTTGCGCAGATACTCCGTCGGAGGGGCTGGATGTTACCCCGCAACTCGTGGGGCAGCCGATTCGGCTCAGTCAGGGAGGGTTGACCGAGATCACCTACGCGGATGAAGACCCTCCGAGCAGCACGCCTCGCGTTACTGTCCGGGTTGCCAAGGAGAAGCCTGCGCATTAGAGTTGCGTGACACAGGCAGGCCCAACCGATCCTCCGTCCGGAAGAAAGGCGCGATGCACACCCCAACCACTGCTGAGACCACTTTGCCGGAAGCGACGGAGGGCCAGGCTTCGGTCACTTGGAAATCGCTCCTCGCCGGAGCGCTGCTGAGCGCGCTGCTGAACTACCTGGCCGTGCGGAGCTACGCGTCAGTCAGTCGGTACTCTGGGTTTGCCGATCACTTCAACACGGTTGGCGTCATCTTCCTGCTGTTCTGGCTTGCCTTGTTCTGCTGGGTCGTTCGGCGCGTCGGGAAAACGCTTCTGTTCACCAGCGCCGAGTTTGCCGTCGTTTACGCCATGCTGATGGTGGCAACCGTCATTCCCACCATGGGATACGGCGGGTACGTGCTTCCTCTCATCTCAGGTGTCTACTACTACGCGTCGCCAGAAAACCGCTGGAATGAGTTTCTTCTACCTCATTTGCCGCGCTGGGCGTCTCCTCAAGACAGCAACGCCATTCGTTACGTCTACGAGGGACTCCCACACGGCCAGTCCATCCCGTGGGATGCGTGGCTCGTTCCGCTGGGATGGTGGACGCTTTTCGCCTTTGGTTTCTTCCTGGTCAGTATGTCGCTGATGAGTTTGATGCGACGTCAGTGGGTGGAGAATGAGAAGCTGGTGTACCCTCTCAGTATCGTGCCCATTCACCTCTGCGAATCGGCGGAGGGTCACGACCGCTTCTTCAAGAGCCCGTTGATGTGGATCGGGTTCGGTTCCTCGTTTTTCCTGCTGTTCTACAATTTCTGCGTCCGGTCATTCCCAAAATTGATGTCCCTCAAACCGATTCCGCTCCAGTCGACTCTCCCACTGGAGCAATGGAAGACGGGACTCCTTCTCACTTTCGATCCTCTGGTCGTTGGTCTCTCATCACTCATGCCCACGGAAGTACTGAGCGGCATCTGGATTTTCCATCTCCTGGGGACGGCTGAGTTAAGCTGGCTCAGGTTTCTGGGACTCGGAGGTAGCGATCCTCCCGAGCCGCACGCCGCCGGAGCGTCTTCGGCGATGGCCAATCAGCAAGTCGGCGCGCTCTTTTTCATCGTCATTGTCTCCCTCTGGACGGGACGGGGTTACCTGAAACAGCTCTATCTCAGCATTCGGCATGGAGAAGGACTCAGTGAGAGAGAAATGCTAAGTCAGCGCAGGGCTTTTGTCGGACTCGTGGTCGGTCTTGCGATCATGGTCTGGTTCCAGCTGAAGCTGGGGTTGTCGGTGATGCACGCCGCGGTGTTGCTGCTGGTCACACTGATGATGTTCTACGGCACTTCCCGCCTGCTCGCGCAAACGGGAATGGGGCGGCTTCGGGCGGCGAACTCCGGTGTGTCACTGACCGTGAACGTGCTCGGCTCAAAGAATATCTCCCCCACCGGCATGGCCGCAATGGGAATGAACTTCGTGTGGGCGGCGGACATTCAGCTCTTTGTCATGGGCACTGGCGCGCACGCACTGAAGGTATTGGGCGATCTGAAGGTGCGGATGCGCCACGTTTTTGGCGCGCTGGTGTTGGCGTTCTTTGTTTCGGTGTTTGTGACCTATGTCGGTTACCTCGCCATCGGTTACCGCTCAGGCCTCATCCACGGGTTTGGCTGGTACTACGTCAACTCACCCCAGTATCATTGGAACTGGATCGCAGACAACATTCAGAATCCGCAACCCATTCAGTGGGCTCGGATTATGTTCCTTGGGATCGGGGCAATTTTGGCTGCGGTTTTCTCTGCTGCCCATTATCGGTTCCTGGGGTGGCCGTTGCACCCCGCCGGGCTGGCAATATGCACCACCAATACAGTCGCCAACGATTGGCTCAGCGTCATGATCGCGTGGCTGATAAAGGGCACCATACTGCGCTACGGCGGCATGCGCGGCTGGCAGACAGCGACACCGCTGTTCTGGGGACTGATCCTTGGCTCCTGTGTAGCCACCGGCACGACAGCGTTGATGGATGCCTTCATCATACGATAGCGCCTTGCTCCACTGCGTTCCGCGACGGCAAACAAACCAATGGACAGACTGAAAGAACGAGCACTGATGACCCGGGCAGTAGTATTGGGCAATTCCGGAGAGGCGCAGGCCGCGCCGGAGTTACTGGCGCTGCTGAGTAGCCCCTCGGCACAAGTGCGGCGACTGGCTGTATCCGCACTGGGTAAGCTGGCGAGTGTAGCCGACGCCACGCAGGTGGTGTCCGCGCTATCCTTTCGTCTGCGCGATCCGCATCCGCAGGTGCGCCAGTATGCCGTGGAGGCCCTGACTGCTTACGGAGCAGCAGCGGCAAGTGCGCTGCCAGACTTGCAGGACATTGCCGAAAACACGGCGGACAAGGAGTATAATCGACGCGATGCAGCGCGAGCCGTGGAGACAATCAAACAGGCAAAACGCATTGCACTGGAAGAGACACAAGTCCGCTGCCAACGATGCAATGCCATTATCTCTGCCGATGAATACACCCGCTCTTCCCGTGCCTTTCAGCGGCTTTACTGCGACAAGTGCTTCAACGAAGTCTACCTCCGGCGGCGCAACTATGACACACAGATTGAACTGAACAAGACCATACAAACGGACAAGGGTCACTGGGTACAGTCCGACGGAGAGAGCATCATCGCCAATTTCCCGAAACAACACAACATTGAATACCGCTATGACGAACGTCTGCAAATCATTGATGGCTACGCCATCCGGCCCGACTTCTATTTGCCGGAGTTTGACCTGTATGCCGAATGATAGGGGCATGAACACCACGGACTACAAGATCGGTATGCTGAAAAAGCAGAAGCTGTACCAGCAGCAAGGCAAGAAACTGGTGTCTGTCGGCTTCCATGACAAGCGAAGATTGGTCGAGGTGCTGCAGGAGAAGCTCAACCGTTATATGCTTTTCCCTACCGAAGCGCAGCGAAGCGGAGTGAAGGAGAAATGATGAAGAAACAACTCATACTACTTGCTCTATCTCTGTGGGCGGCCCAGTGTAGCGCCGCCCCCACTGTCTTCTGGGCCAGCGATCCGGTAAGACCCGACGAGACGGTGATGGTGCAGGGCGGAGATCTGGCCGACGCAACCTGGGTGGCCGTGGAACGTGTGCCGGATACCGCCAAGCGCCTCGCCGTTTCTGCTCGCGCCGAGCGGGTGAAGCCAATACAGGTGAGCGACGTGTCTTTGAAGTTCGTGCTGCCCGCATCGCTGAAGATGGGGGTGTACGCCTTCAAGGTGGTTACGCCCGCGGGTGCGGCCGCGCCGGTGGCGCTGAATCGGCCGCAGGCATGGTGGGCGCAGGGAGACCTGGGGACGGACGCGTCACCCGGCGGGTGGATTCGCGTGTTTGGGAAATGCCTGTCGCTGACGGAGCATAGCAAGGCGCGCGTGGAACTGGTGGGCCCCAAGAGACAGACCCTTGCTGGCGAGACGACTCCGTGGCAGGCACGGGTGGAGATACCGAAGAATCTGCCAACGGGTGAATACAGATTGCGCGTCCACCATGGCAATGGCGGGGAACTGGGCTGGTCAGAAGCGGTGACGCTGCGCGTGCGACAGCCTGAGCCCTGGCCGCAGACAATCTTCAGCGTGAAGGAATACGGCGCCGACGCAACCGGCCGCGCCGACGCCAGCGTTGCCATCAAGGACGCCCTCGCTGCTGCGGAGAAGAACGGCGGAGGGATTGTGTTCCTGCCACGCGGGCGGTACTCCGTGAAGGAAATGCTGGAGATTCCGCGGTTCACCGTACTTCGTGGCGAGAAGGCCGACCGAACCTGCATCTTCTGGCCCGACATGCAGGAGCCGCCGGAGGCGCTTCTGAAAGGAACGAACTCCTTTGGCATGGAAGACTTCACCGTCTATTGCAGCCACTACAAGAATGTCATTTCCAGCGACTTGAGCAAGCCAGACTCCGGCGATACATTCCTTCGCCGAGTGCGAGTGCGCGCGGACCGCTACCGCGGCCATCTGAAGTCCAGCGAAGTGGACGAGCGAATGCGAGCGGTACGCTTCGGCGGAGACACAATCCAACTGAGCGGGGCCAATGTGGAGATCACCGACTGCGATATCTACGGGTCGGGCCGCGCTCTGTACTTGCTGCGGGTGCGCAAAGCGAGGATCACCGGCAACACGTTCTACAACGGACGCCACGGGTGGTACTGCATTGATGGTTCAGATGGGCTTATCTTTGAGAAGAACCAGATCATAGGCGCCGATCTAATGGCCACCGGCGGCAGCCTGAACTGCTACTCCAGTGGGTACTCGCAGAATATCTACTATGCTCACAACCAACTCTCGTTGATGCACGGCTGGGACCGGGAAGCCATGACCTCCGACGCTGGAGGGGGCGCGTACTACGGAACGGCGAAGATGACCGCGCCGACGGCGCTGACGCTGGACGCCGACGCCCGCTGGGGTGGTCGCCAATGGGAAGGCGCTGTGGTATTCATCGTCGACGGCAAAGGGGAAGGTCAGTACCGACGCATCGTGAAGTGGTCGGGCAGAGAAGTCGAAATCGACCGCAAGTGGGACATTCCGCCTGATGAGACCTCGCTCTTCAGCGCTACCATGCTGCAGCATCACTACCTCCTGGTTGGCAACGACTTTTCCGATGCAGGGATTTCCGCCCAGTTTTACGGCACGTCGGTGGACCACATCATCGCGGACAACCGCTGCGTCCGCGCCGGCGGCTACCAGAGCATCGGCAAGCTGTATGCCGGCAGCTACAAAGTCCCCCCAGAGCAGAACTTCGGTCATCAGCCGTCCATGTACCTTCAGTACCTGAACAACGAGATAGCCGAAGGCAACATTTACAGGAGCGGCGCCAACAACTCCATTCTCTCCGGCGAGTCGGTGATCGGTGTGCTCGGCTATGCCCCGAAGGGCGACTGGAAGTGGCCGTACAACGTGGGCACGGTGGTCCGCGGCAACCGCTTGCTGAACAACGCTTTTGTGCACATCGGCGGGAGTCCGAACACGCTGCCCACTGTCCGAGACGTGGTGGTTGAGAACAACCTCATCACGCACGCCGATGAAGGGGTCCGAGTCGACATGGCCGCGGCGGGCGTGGTACTGCGTGGGAATCGGTTTGAGGATGTTGCCAGGCCGCTGACCGGCTCCGGGATTGGTAATGCTGTCATTTCTCCAGAGGACCGCGTGTCTGCAACGAGAGCGCGGGTAGCTGCGGTGTTGCGAAATGCCGGGGTGCCGGAATCGCCATCCGTGTTCGGCGACCTTGAGGCTGTGCTGAGCGCGCTGCGCGCCGCGCCGGTCGGTTCTCCAGAGTGGCAGAAAGCGGAGACCGAACTGACGACGGCCCTGCTTGCCGAGATCGCGCGGCACCGAAAAGAGGTGCCCCTCGGTGCCCTCGCTTCGTTGATCGACGCGCAGGCAACGGTGGAGCCGGAGAGTACGCTGCCCGCTCTTCTGGAGACGGGCAAGGGAGGGGAGGCGTCACTGCTTATCGCCGTGTCAGCCGATGGAGTACTGCCCGAGGGAACTGCGGAGCTAAGTCTGTCTCTGCCCCGGGGATGGAAGGCGCTGAGGCAGGCCGCACCTGTGGCATTCGGTCGCGCGATGAGATTCGACACGCAGGTGCAGGTCCCCGACGGGGCCTGGGGTCGGCAGGCGCTGGGGCTTGCGTACCAACTGAAGTTCGCCAATACCACTTTGAGCGCCACCTCGGCTTTGTCGGTTGGCACGGCGTTCATCAGAGAATGGATGATGGTTGGGCCGTTTCCGAACAAGGATAAATCCAGCCTGGATCTGACCATCCGCCCGCCTGAAGACGGTATCGACCTGAAGGCGACCTATGATGGACCTCATGGGAAAATGGCATGGCAACCCGTCCATCTGCGCGGTAACTGGATGGACTTGCGGCAACTGCTCAAGACGAAGGAGCCCGGGGTGACGTACGCGGCTGCCTGTGTACGCGCAGACGCTGAGACACCGGTCGTGCTGGAGTTGGGCAGCTCCGCGGGTGTGGCGCTGTTGCTGAACGGGCAGTATGTGTGGTCGTCAGATGCAAGCCGCAAGGCCGCAGCCAATCAGGAGCAGGCGCCGGTGATTCTGCAGGCAGGTGATAATGTCCTCCTCTTCAAGCTGACTGGCGTCGGTGACGAATGGAAGTTCGCCGCCGAGATAGCGCCGCCTCCGGGTGGCTTCAAGGGCAGGCTGCAGATAGTGCCGCCAGAGCAGTTCGCGTCGCTGAAAGCATTTGCTCCTCCACCTCCCCGGCCGCAGGCGGGAATGCAGGGAGAACTGAAGTACACCGGCGGCGTTGCGTGGAAGCTGGTCTATGCGGATGATTTCGGCAGCGATGCCCTGAGCAGCCGCTGGCGGCAGGCGGTAGGAAAATGGAAGCAGGCGGGAGGGATGCTGCTGTCGGAAGGAGGACAGTGCTTCCTCTCTTACGGAGAGAGGGTGAAGGCTCCCGTTCGCATCGAGTACGACGCCCGGGCACAGGGCAAGGACGTGGGAGACATGTCGGCATTCTGGCTGAGCGATCCTTCCAGTTATGCCTCAGGCTATCTCTTCGGCATAGGCTCCAACGGCGGCGCAGCGAACAAGGTATTGATCGAGGGCGGCGGAGACATCACCTCTTCACGCGCGGTGCCGGTGGCGGGCAAGTGGCACCACGTTATCGCGCAAGTTCTGCCCACAGGACGTGCGCAGATCATCGTGGATGGCCAGCTTTCCCTGGACCATCAGGGGCCGCTGCTGACTGACAAGGCGTACTTCCCTGGCCTGTGGGCGTGGGGTGCCGTCTCGGCGTTTGATAATGCGAGAGTTTTCACGGCGGGCGACTAACGCAATGAGGAGTCATAAGAATGCAAAGTGGAACCATGGAGAGAGTCTTCATCATGACATTACTTGGCATTGCTCAGATCGGGTGTGTGGCGGCTCCCGTCGTCTACTGGCACAGCGATCCGGTGATGCCCGGCGAGACGGTAATGCTGACCGGAGCGGGGTTGGCAGAATCGACGCTGGAAGTTCTTCGTGTGGATGACGAAGCCACGCAGATGCCGCGGTCGGTGTCCTTCAGTTGGCCTGCCGGGGTGCGCGGAGAGAAGGTGCTGCAGCCGAACGACCTGTCGCTGAAGTTCGCGCTGCCGGCAAAGCATCAGCCGGGTCTGTTTCGCTACCGAGTGACCTCCGGAACGGGCGCGGCGATCGGGTTGTTGAATCGGCCGCAGGTGTGGTGGATGCAGGGCGACCTGGGCACGACGTGCAGTCCCGGAGGCTGGGTGCGCATTTTCGGCAAGTGCCTGAACCTGACTTGATCCTCGCAAGTCGCCGCAGGGAGAGAAGCCTCCTCGGCGGACTGCGTGCAGGTTCTTTCTCAGCGGACCGAAGGCGATGACGCTGCCAGCGGAATCCGACGCGTATTCCGCCACGGGCAAGCTACCTGCCGACCTTCCTGTGGGTGAGTATGTAGTGTATTTCCATAACGGATATGGCGGCAACGCCGGGTGGTCGTCGGCGACGAAACTTTTCGTGGGAAAACCTCGTCCATGGCTCGAGACGCGGTTCAACGTGAAGGACTTCGGCGCCACCGGCCGTGGCGACGCCGACGATACGCACGCGGTGCAGGAAGCGCTGGCGAAGGCGGGAGAGAAGGGAGGCGTTGTCGTCTTTCCACGAGGACGGTATCAGATTACAGAGGGTCTCATGGTGCCACGATTTGTCGCTCTGCAAGGAGAGAAGCAGGAAGAGACATGTCTGTTCTGGCCGGAGATGACTGCGCCGCCGTCGTCCCTGATTCAGGGAACCAATTCATTCGGCATTCAGGGCATCACCATCTACGCAAGCAAACACCAACACATCATCGTCGGCGATCTCGGCGCGCAACCGGACGCGGGCGATATATTCCTCCGCCGCGTCCGCGTGCGGGCTAATTACTATCGTGGACACCTGAAGCCGGAAGAAGTAGACCAGCGATTCAGGGAATCGCTGCGTCTGTCCACTGGCGGTGGCGATACGGTTCGGATGGGAGGAAAGAACATCGTCATCGAAGACTGCGACATGTACGGCAGTGGACGCGCCTTGTTTCTCAGCCGCGTGCGCGGTGGCCGCGTCACGGGGAACACGTTTTACAACGGTCGCTGGGGTTGGTACTGCATTTCTGGTTCCGACGGCTTGATCTTCGAGAACAATCAGGTCATCGGCGGAGACTTGATGTCCACCGGCGGGGGGATGAACTGCCTCGATGGATCCACCTACTCGCAGAACGTCTTCTACGCTCACAACAAACTCAAGCTGATGCACGGATGGGATCGTGAGGCGATGACTTCCGACGCAGGTGGTGAGTTCTTCATTGGACGCATAAAGGCTGTGTCTGGCAAAACCATGACACTCGCCGAACCCAGCAAGGGCAAACGGGACGCGGTGGGCTCGGGCATCTTCATCTTCGAGGGCAAAGGCGAAGGCCAGTACCGCCGTTCGATCAGCTTGGAGGGTGACACCGTGCAAATGGATCATCCGTGGGACGTGCCGCCCGACGAGACGTCGCTCGTGGGGATCGGCATGTTTCAGGGGCACTACATTCTCTTCGACAACGAGTTCACCGACACGGGTGCGATGCAATTCTACGGCAACTCGGTGGAGTGTATCGTCGCAGGCAACCGCGGTACGCGAATGCAGGGGTTCCGTGGGCTGGGGCTTTGGTATCACGGCTACCAGCCAAGCTGGTTCTGCCAGTTTGTGGACAACACGATTACGGAGGGCAACTACTACCACTGGACTTCGGCGACGGACTCCGTAATCGACATTCATGGCGCCAGCCGCGCTCCGGTGAAGGGCGCTCTGAACCGCGGCAGCGTGGTGCGCGGGAACCAGCTTGAGGGCAACTCACACATTCAGGTCACCGGCGTTTGTCGGGATGTCATCATCGAAAGAAACGTCGTCCGCAACTCTGACATGGGTGTGCGCGTGGGCGCGGGTTGCGCCGAGGTGCTGGTGCAGGAGAACCAGTTCGACAAAGTGGAAAGGGAAGTGCTGGATGACGCCGCTATGCGTAAGGAACGGGAAGAGCTGGCAGCAAAATTCATCAATCGACAAGAACCGGCGCTGATGCTGGACTTCGAGGAGTTGAAGGGCGGCAAATTCGTGGACGCCTCCGGATGCAGCTTCGTTGTAGAACAGGTCGGCGGGGTGGCGTCCGTGACGGAGGGCAGGCGCGGTAAATGCGCCGCTCTTGATGGCACGGGCTTCCTGCAGATCAACGAGCCGTGGGTATTCAATGCACCGGATATCACGATTGCCGTTTGGGTAAAGCCCTCCGTGCTGAATGGACGACGGGGGCTGGTGGTCAAACGTTACAGGGGGGCGGTGTCTCCGTTCGTGCTGGGACACCAGGGCGCCAATCTCAGCTTCGAGGCCGCGCAGCCGGACAACAACTGGACCTTCAACTTCAGCGCCGGAGGGGCACTAAAGCAGAACGTGTGGACGCACATCGCTGCGGTAATCAAGCAGGGGGAGGGCATCTCGCTATTTGTGGACGGAAAGTTAGCTGCCGTGAAGAAGAATCCTGCCAAACGCTCCGAGAACGATGAGCCCCTCATCATCGGCCGGGAGGCCTGGGGCGGGGATCCACCAACAACGGCCACACCCGGATTCTACATCGGTCTAATGGATGAACTAAAAGTGTGGACCCGCGCGCTGTCGTCGGAAGAGATTACCGCGGAGTATGTGTGGGTTGCAGGTCAGTGAAGCTCTCTGTTCTTCGATGAATGCTTCTGAAAAACACCGATAGGTTGCTGTGGAGGATTCGGGGGGTACGAGAGCATCTGACACTCACCTGAGGAATCTATCCAGCAATAGATCCTCCACGTTTCGCCTGCCGTCGATGATGGCCAGCACGTAGACCGTCTGACTCTCCACCCGGTACATGATTTGCCACGGCGCAACGATCAGTTCCCGGTAGCCCCGAACTCCAAAAAGGGCCAACTCAGGGATTGTGCGTCCTCTCAGAGGTATGGTGGTCAGACTTTCGATGGATGACTCGATGCGCTTGATGGTAGCCCGTGTTGCGTCGACACTGTCGAGAGCGATATAGTCAGCCAGTGTGTCGAGATCTGAGCGCGCCGTATCGGACCACTGCACAGCAAACTCAGATGACTTCCTCATCTCCTGCTTTCCGTTCCCTTAGCCGCCGACGAATCGCAGAGAACACTTCCTGCTGCGAAGTCGTCCTCCCTGGGCGCACGTCTTCCTCGCCTTGGGCCAGCAGTTTCAGGAGACCGAGAGCGTCGCGCATCTGCTCGTAACTGACAGGGTCCTGAAGGACCGCGCGTGGCTCACCGTTCTGTGTGATCACGACAGGACGGTGAGTCGTGTTGATCTGCTGGAGCGGGTTGGCGGCGCGGCTCTTGAGATACGTGATGGGACGGATGTCTTCTTTCAGATTCATGCGATTATCTCCCTTCTGCCCGAATACTGTACTTTAAGTAGATCGTCATGAATTCTGTCCCCATTTTCTCACCACAGAGATCACGGAGAACACGGAAATGAAGGCAAATCTTTGCAGGCATTGCGGTTTTTGAGGGGACAATATATTTGATGATTTACTTATTCACACCGATGAAGCAATACACACTTACAGGATCATGGATTGCCGGGAGGCAGAAGGATAGACGGACAATCCTACCGCGCAACATCAAACGCATCCGGCCTCCACCTCACCCCGAGGCCGTTGCCGCCGATGCCGGCGCGGTAGTATGTGTCAGCGGGAGCGCTAAAGCAAATGCGGTCAACGAGCACGGAGGTCGGTTTCGGCAGCAGTCTGCGAAGGGCGGCGCCGAGGTCACGGAAGCTGACCTCGGCGCGCTGCCGGCATCTCTGCCAAACTCTCTGAGTTCGCCGCTATTGTTGCCTGCCTCCACCGGGAGGTGGTGGCGGCGGTTGCTGCATGCCACCCTCCGGTTGCGGAGGCGGTCCCATCGGGAAGCCCTCGGGCATGGGTAGTTCCTTGGTGTTTAGTCTCTCCAGCGTGTTGATATCCAATTGGTAAACGGTGTTGCCTCGGATGATGATGAGGTACTTGTTGGTGGTCACAACCACCGGCGGCTGGAACGCGCCCATGCGCATTAACATTTGTCTTCCATCCATACCGTCGCCACGGCCTCCGGCTCGCCCCCCCTGTCTTTCTCCCGGCTGATTCGCGGGGGCTGTTGTGGCAGGCGGCTGTGCGAATGCGAGCGTCGTGCTTGCTGCCAGCGCGAACGTGATGCCCATTAGGTTGAGTGTTCGTTTCATGCCTTCTCCTTTGAGTGTTCGGGTTGATCTCCTTGTTCCCTTGCTGAACGGTTGTCATGCGTGGCCCATACAGCTCACCGTCCTTTCCCGCGTTCCCCGCGGCCAGGGCCACGGTGTCGGAGCATGGAGGTTCTCTCCGCAGTTTCTTTGAGCTTATTGAACTGTGTTTCGCCCAATGACTTCTTCAGTGAAGCCTCCAGCGTCGCGTTCGCCTTACCCACAGACTGCGGGAGACTGGTGAAGTTGCCGCTGGCGCGTGCAGCGTCGAGAGCCTTCTTCCTACCTGTCCAAGCTTGCTGGAACTTGGGACGCAATTCAGTCAGTTTCGCGTTGGGCGCTTTCAACTCAAATTTTAGTGTCAGCCAGTAGGCATCGATGGCCCGCATCGTCATCCTGCTGGCAGGATCCAATCCCGGTCTCCCCGGACTGCTCTTCCGGGTTCTTCCGCTCGGTTCCTGAGCAGCCCACAGCGGCAGGATAGCCGCGGCGAGCAGTATTACAACATGCCATCTGGGTGTGTATCGCATTGCACGTTTCCTTTCTGCAAATCTGTTCTTGCGGTGTTAGAGTTCCACTCAGCTCGAAGACCTACGCCCGAACGATGGCGGCCCCGACCCCTTCACCTTCCCCTGACAACGTCTTGGGCATAGAGACGACAACTGAAGGACAATAGTTCACGCGAGACTTGTGTCAGATCAACCGGAGTCGTACAATGTGTCGTAGATATTCGCCTCGCTTGGGCCGAGGAGAAGCCTGTGGCAGTGACAGGAGTGCAAAATGAAACCGCTCTCGGTATTGGCGCTGACGGTGGTCGCGGCCACTTTCGCCTATTGTGACAACGCGCCGGAACTCATTAAAGACGCCGACCCGATCGGCGCCGACACCTCGGCCTGGTCACCGATCGGCAATGTTACGTTGTCGAAGATCACGGACGCCGAAAGTCCCGCGCTCGGGATGGAAACCGTCCGTCGCAACTCCCCCAACGGACAGTGCGGAGTTCAGGGCTCCATCGGCCTCGTCGCCGTCGGTGATGTCGTGCGGATAGAGATGGGCTATCGGGTGATTGCAGGGGGAGGGATGACCCTCTACCTAGGACCGAACCGGGATATCGGTCTTTCCGGATTTTCAAGCGCCACGGACGAATCCATCGTCGCGGACGTCCCCGCTAAGGTTGGCGGGAACTGGCGCTTCCTCCTGCTGCAGAACATGTCGGCGCGTCGAGGGGAGATCGTTCTGAAGAGATTGTCGGCCCGCATCGTTGAACACGGCGACGCGTCTCGCTTTCCCATCGTCACCGATGGCAACATGGAGCAGACGAACGGGGCGTTTTTCGGGGCGTACAATCGAGCACGTCTCTCCAAGGACGAGACGGTGAAGAAGGCCGGCCAGCGCAGCCTGCACGCGCAGTCGTACGAAGATGACCGCCCTTCTTCCATGTATGCCGGAGTCGCCTGCAACTTCGGTGTGTTCGAGGCGAAGACGACGCTGCGTGTCTCTTTCGACATCAAGGTGGCCAAAGGCAGCATCACGCCGATGATGACCAAGGGCGCGTTCGACAAGGGATACCCCGCCATCGGGCCCACCGACTGGCAGCACGTGGACATCGACTACGAAACCCCCGTCCGGACCTGGTACAGCATCATCTGGACACGCACGAAGGATGAACCGTTTGAGTTCTGGTTGGATAATGTGGAGTGCGTCGCAAAGAATGAATGATGAAGGCGGAAGGATGAAGGTTCACTCATGTCAAGACGATTGCTTTTGTATGTGATTCCTTTCTTGTGGGTGGGGCCGGCTTGCGCAGACCTGAAAAGTGAGAAGCTGCTCAAGCCGCATGCCCCGATGGTCGTTGTCAATGACGAAGGCTTTGAAGACCTCGCGGCGCAGCCGGGGTCGGGCGTCACCGGGGGGCCGGGTTACGACGCGCAGCGCCCTTTTGTCATCGAAAACCTGAAGATGCAGCACGATGACACCCCGGCGATTCAGATTACCGGGACGACCGCGCATTTCGTGATACGCAACGTGTGGACGCAGGGGGTCGTCCGCAAGGGGATGCCCAGCGCCGCGCCGGGCATCGAGATGGTGCAGGTGGAGAATGGCGTCGTGCAGGATTGTCGGTTCGAGCAGGATATGGGGATCGGCGCGCGAATGTCGTACATGATCCGGTTCGACCGTATCAGTATCCGCATGGGGCGCATCATGCTCTACGATACGAACCGGTGCATCTTCACCGATTTCGACATCCGCGATTCTGTGACCCAGGGCATCATGATCTGGCACGGCAAGAAGAACCGGTTTGTGCGCTGCAAGGCTCTGAACATTCAGCGGGAAGGCATCGCCTTCAACGGGAGCTGCATGGACTGCGAAGTGCTCGACTGCGTGTTCGACCACTGCGTATGGGCAGGTATCAGCGTGGAATGCAGCCCGCGCATCGTGATGCGAGGGAACGAGGTTGCGGAGTCTCGCGGGTACGGTATCGTTCTGGCGTATGACTCCAACGACCTCGTCGTAGAGGACAACGAAGTCAACTACAGCGGGCAGGACGGCATCCAGCTTCAGACATGCAAGAACGCCAACATCATCGGCAACAAGGTGCGCAACAGCGGATCGGCGGGGATATGGTTCCTCGGCAGCGAGTCGTCCACCGCGAGCAACAACGTCATCGAGCAGGCCAATACGGGTATCTCGGTGACCGGCAACAAAATCGGGAACGTGCTCGAAGGGAACGACATCAGCCATTGCATGAACGCCATTGAGATCGACGGGAGCAAGCACGTGATCCGAAGCAACAAGATCTACGCCAATCGCAATGCCATCAATGTGAAAGCGTCTTTTTCCACCATCGAGGGAAACACATTCCGGGACCTGATCAACGGCATCAACCTCAACGGCAGCAACAACACCGTCCGGAGGAACTCTTTCGAGTGGATGGGGGTCCCGCTTGCGGTGTATGAAGGAAGCGAGAACGGCATCACCGACAACACCATCAAAGGCTTTGTCTTCCACGGAATTCACCTCGCCGCGGGGGCAACAAGGAATGCCGTTACGGGCAACACCCTGGAGGGCGGACGCAGCAGCGCGGGGGCGCTCACCTGCGAAGGCGCAACCGAGAACCGCATCGAGGCGAACACCTTCGAAGAGAATCCCATCAGCATCAATGTCACCAAGAGCAGCAACAACAACACCATCACCGGCAACCGGATCCACCGCGCCGGCACCGGAATCATTGTGGTGGACAGTACGGGCAACACCGTCACTGGCAACGCATTGTCGGGCTGCGCCACGCCCCTCAGTATCTTCCCGAAGTGGATGGAGAAAAACAAGGTTGAGGCGAACGAGGTAAGGGAGTAGCGGTGTGCAACGGCTCGGATTCCTGCTTTGGCTATTGGCCTGCGGACAATCCTTGCAGGAGAATGCGCCTGCCGCTTCGGTTGCCGCGTCCATCCGACAGGAAGGCGGCAGGGAGGTCGTAGTTCTGCAGAGCGACACGGCCCTTCTCGAGGTGATTCCTGCAGAAGGCGGCGTTTGCAGCAGGCTCAGTGTGAAAGACGGAGAGTTTGCCTTCGACCTGCTCTCAAATGCGGAGTTGCTGCGGGACGTCTTCAATCATGCCGCGATGGAGCAAGACAAGCCGACGATCTCCTTCCTGCACCAGATCAACCAGACCGCACCCGACTCCGTCACCCTCGCCCTCACTGCGAAGCTCGACGTGACAAACTCCGATGAATCCGTCGCCGGCGCGACGCTGGAAAAGCAGATCACTCTCCACGCAGGCAAACGGTACTTCGCGGTCAGGCAGGTGCTGAAGAACACCTCCGGCGACGTTCTCGGCGCCAGTCTGGGAACGCGGAATCGCTTTGCGCTGAGCGAGGTCAGGGACACCGAGTCTTTTCTTCTCCCCACGGAGCGCGGGATTTTGCGGATTGTCGGCGGGGGGATCGATAACTTCTACGCCCAAATGGCGGACTGGGAATACAAGCCCACCGACGGTTGGTACGGCGTCGTCAACCCGGTGAAACGTATCGGGTTAGTGTTCGTTCTTGACCGCAACCTGCCCGACGCCTTCTACACCAACAATCTGACGGCCGTGGGCGGCTGGTGTGCGGATAGTGGGATTCTCGACCCCGACGTTGTGTTCGAGAACGCCTATGTGGTCTTCCCCCTGCGCGGTTTCCAGGGCGTCGCTCATGCCAGTCGCCGATTGATTGCCGATGTGCAGGTGACCGGAACGGGTGGGACCGAGGTGACTCACACCCTCGCCGGGGGAGTGGCGCCTCTCGGTGAGGTCTCACTGAAAACACAGGTGGAGGGGATTACCAGCAGGAAGCTGTCCACACTGCCGGACGTGACAATGCACGAAGTCGGCGTGGATCCCGCAACAGCGACCGTAGCGCTTCCCGAACCGCAGCAGGAACCCATCGTGATTCGGGTCACCGCAAGCGGGAACGGCTGGCAGGAAAGTTACGCAACCTACTTCGAGGGGAACTTCCGCCAAAGCATCTATCCCGGATACCCGTATAAGCCGCAATACAAGAGAGAAGGGAAGAGTGGAAGGATGGAGTAGTGGAAGCGTAAGAGACCCGCAGCGGAACGACCCGGCACTCAAAAATACGCCCGAGCAACCGCAGATGGGAGAGTCGTTCCATACTGCGTAATGGGAATGGACGCCCTGAACCGAAGTGGGGCAGTAGGTTGCCATTGTTGTTGCAGGTGGAGGACGTGGAGAATGTGAGGGTGTGGGAGGGAGCGGAGAAGAACTCGGCGCACATGGAGAATCTCGTGAACCTGCTATAATGTCGAACGGCGTGACATGATCAAATTGAAATGTCGGCGGAAAGCTTGCTGCCTGTTGGCATGTGTAAGCGCCGTCGTCGTACCCCTTTCTGTTCGGGCCGCCGACTATTCCCTCGGTCATTGGAAACAGCTTGCGTCCATGCCGGGGGGGAAGTTCATCCATCGCTCCTTGGTGGTTGATGGTCGTCTGTACGCCATTGCGGGGGCCAATGAGCATGTCTTTCATGCGACCATTCGCGCCGACGGGTCGTTGGAACCGTGGAGGATGACCGCCCCTCTCAATGTCAACTATCCCGCCGCGGCGGTGAAAGGCAATCGCATCTATATGGTGGCGGGGAGTCGCCGAGGCGTGAGAGCGCAGAACGCCGTCTTCTACGGCGACGTGCAGCCCGATGGAAGCATCAAGGAATGGATCGAAGGGACCGCGTTGCCGGATGATGTCCTTCAGGGCGGCGAGGCGGTGGTCGTGGGCAACAATTTGTACTACATCGGTGGGTGGCATCGGCGGCAGGCGTTTCGCGCGCTCATCGGCGACAAAGGCGATCTGGGGACATGGCAGGAGGTGCAGCACCTGTTGTCTCCTCGCTGCGGTTTCGGGAGCGCGACCTTCGGCGGAGAGATTTACGTGTTTGGCGGAAGCATCATCCACCTGGTCCCCACGGACAGCGCCTGCCGCGTCAAGGTGCTGGGAGACGGGGCGCTTGCCAAATGGCGACGCACTGCATCGCTTCCTGTCGAGAGGGGCGTCTTTGCCACGGCGCAGCACGAGAACCAGATAGCCATTGTTGGAGGCAGCGACTTCTCCGATGAGGTGTATCTCACTCGCGTTCTGCCGGACGGCAACCTCGCCGACTGGTCCGCGGGACCTCCCTTGCCGCGCCATCTGAACTATCCCGGCGCGGCAGCGTACCGAGGGTGGGTCTACGTTACCGGCGGTTGGGGGCAGAAGGAAGACGGCAGTCGTTACGTGTCCAACGAAGTGTTTGCCGCGCCGCTGGCAGGTCCGGCGCAATAGCCCGCCCGATTCTGTTCCTCCCCCGATGGGGCCCAGAGCGTCAGGGGGCATTCACCAACAGACCTCCCGGCTTCTGTCCCGTTGCCTTTCTGCGCGCTTTTTGCTATCATTTGCAAGCGCGAGAGGCTAAGATGACGGCGACTCTCCGACAGTGAGAGCCACCGCGCAACCTCACCAGGAGGGCTTTGTTGTGGCGACTCTGACCGAAGTCTCGGCTGTGGTGAAGTATTTGACCGGTGCGTTGACCCTGGTTATCGGCATCGGCGTGATCGTCGTTTGCTCGCTGGAGTGGAGGTACTGGAAGGCCGGTAGCACGATGATCGACAAGAGCCAATTGGGACTGCGGCTGGGCGGCGGTGGTCTGCTCCTGGTCATCCTGGGGATGATTTTCTTTGGCGTGTTCTTCGCCGAGATGATCAGCGAGCGACAAGTATTCCTTTCTTTCTGGACCGTCTGCATGGCTCTGGCGATCATGCTATTTTTGATCGCTGTCATTGACCTCCGCAAACTGGCTCACAGGCAGAAGAACCGCGAGAAGGAGTTGGTCAACGAGTTTGCATCGGTAATCCGCGCCGCGGTAACCAAGAAGGTCGGCGGAGAGCCTCCTCCCGACGGACCCGACCGCGCCGCGCCGAACGGTAACTGATCTTCATGCAGACCACTTTCCCCGATATCGAAAGGGAATTCATGCGGCGCGCCCTCCGTGAGGCAAGGAAGGGGTTGGGGTGGACCAGCCCGAATCCCTGCGTGGGCGCCGTGGTGGTCCAGAACGGGGAAGTGGTTGGCGCGGGGTACACGCGTCCCGCCGGTGAAAGACACGCCGAGTACTTTGCGCTCCGGCAGGCAGGGAAGGGCGCTCGCGGCGCAAGCGTTTACACGACTCTGGAGCCGTGCTGTTACTACGGACGAACTCCCGCCTGCACGGAGGAGCTGCTGGCCAGCGGGGTGCGGAAGGTAGTCTCGGGGGTGCGCGATCCCAACCCTCGCGTGGACGGTGAGGGATTCCGTCAACTGCAACGCGCAGGTGTCGAGACCGCTGTCGGCTTGTGTGCCCGGGAAGCGACGCGGCAAATGGAGGGCTATCTCAAGTTCGTGGAGACAGGTCTGCCCTTTGTGACGCTGAAGATGGCCATGACGCTGGATGGCAAGATCGCGTCGCCTTCCGGTGAATCGAAGTGGATTTCGGGTGAGAGCGCTCGGCGGCACGTCCATCAGTTGCGGCACGAGAACGACGCGGTGATCGTGGGGATCAACACTGTGCTGCGAGACGATCCGCAACTGACCGCACGTCATCGGAAGCGAGTGCGAAACCCTCATCGCGTGGTACTGGACGGCCGGGCGAGAACACCCGTGAAGTCGCACCTTCTGCGGGAAAGCCTGTCGTGCGGAGGGAAGACGATTATCGTTGTTTCGCGCGACGCGAACCCTCGGCGCGTCTCAGAGCTGAACCAGGCGGGAGCCGAAGTGTGGCAAGCGCCGCTCTCTCGTGGTGGCATCAGCCTGCGATGGGTTCTGCGCCGACTTGGTAAGATGGATTGCCGCGGAGTAATCTTTGAGGGAGGGAGTGAGGTCGCCGCGTCCGCTCTCGAGACCGGAATAGTGGATCGGGTGCTGTTGTTCGTCGCACCCAAGCTGCTGGGGGGAAGGGACGCCATTCCCGTCATCGGCGGCAGAGGTTTGGGGAGTTTGGGCAAGGCAGCCGTCGTGCGGGAGTGGACCACGCGACGGATGGGAGAAGATCTGATGATCGAGGGAGCCCTGTCCCCTCCGCTGGTTCGCGCGGAAGAGACGGCTGGGTAGGACGCGATGTTTACCGGAATCGTTGAATCACTGGGGAAGGTCACGCACCTGGAGCGCAAACCGGCCAGCCTGCGGCTGACCATCGACGCTCCGAGCATTGCGCGTGACGCCAGACCGGGCGACAGTGTGTGCGTCAACGGTGTGTGCCTGACGGTGACCGCGATTGTCGGAGCCACCCTGTGCTTTGACGTGGTAGAGGAATCGCTGCGACGCAGCAATCTAAGTGAGACCTCGGTGGGTTCTGCTCTGAACCTCGAGCCGTCCCTGCGGCCGGACTCCAGACTGGGCGGGCACTTCGTGATGGGACACGTCGACGCAGTGGGGAGCGTCTCCCGAGTGGTCCCGGAGGGGGATTCGGAGCGTGTGTACATCCAATGCCCCAGAGACCTCGCGCGTTACGTGGTGGAAAAGGGATCCATTGCCGTCAACGGAGTTAGTTTGACAGTGGTGGATGTGAGTCAGGAGCATTTCTCGATCGCGCTCATCCCGCATACACGGCAGATGACGAATCTCTCGGAGCTGTCACTCGGAGACAAGGTGAATCTCGAAGTTGATTTGATGGCGAAATATGTGGAGAAACTGATCGGGCCATACGCCGAGAGACTCCAGCAGGCAGCAAAGGACGAACGCCTGCTCCGCCTTCTACAGGAGTAGCCTCACCCCTATGGACAATTCCTTTATAGCGATCCAGCAGGCGATCAAAGACATTCAGGCCGGGAAGTTCATCATCGTCGTGGATGATGAGGACCGGGAAAACGAAGGCGATCTGGTTCTGGCCGCGGAGAAGGTGACGCCGGAGGCGATCAACTTCATGGTGAAACATGCGCGGGGACTGGTGTGTGTGCCTCTCCCGGGAGGGCGGCTGGAGGAATTAGGTCTCAGACCAATGGCCACGGACAACACCGATCCGTATCGATCGGATTTCTTTGTCTCTGTGGACGCACGCGCACGCGTCACGACGGGGATATCAGCCTATGATCGAGCGACCACCATCCGCACCTTGATCGACCCCAAGTCAACCGCCGCGGACCTGACCCACCCAGGACACATCTTCCCCCTGCGCGCGAAGGAGGGCGGCGTCCTGGTACGTGCGGGACATACCGAGGCGGCGGTCGATCTCGCTTCTCTCGCCGAGCTCTATCCCGGTGGGGTGATCTGTGAGATTATGAAAGACGACGGCAACATGGCCCACTTGCAGGACCTGATTGAGTTCGCCAAAAAACATGGTATCCGCCTGGTAACCATCGAGGAGTTGATTCGCTACCGTCATCAGAAGGAGAAGCTGGTACACCGGGTTGCGGACGCCCATCTGCCGACCGCATTCGGGCAGTTTCGCTGCTATGCTTACGAAAGCAATATTGACGAGGAGCCTTATATCGCTCTGGTAATGGGCGAGATCGATCCAGAGGTTCCCATACTGGTCAGAGTTCACTCAGGATGCCTGACCGGAGACGCTCTCTTCTCTCTGCGGTGCGACTGCGGAGACCAACTCCGCTCGGCAATGGAGTGCATTCAGCAAGAGGGCACCGGTGTCCTGCTCTACATTCACCACCACGAAGGGCGCGGTATCGGCGTGCTCAACAAGATTCACGCCTACGCTCTGCAGGATAGAGGGAGCGACACCGTGGAAGCGAATGAGGAGCTGGGGTTTCCCTCCGACATTCGCGACTACGGGTTGGGGGCTCAGGTGCTCACAGACCTCGGCGTGGCAAAGATGCGACTGATGACCAACAATCCGGCGAAGTACGCCGGTCTGGAGGGCTACGGACTCCAAGTTGTCGACCGCGTCCCAATGGAGACAGCGCCCTCGCCTGAGAATATCGGTTACCTGAAGACGAAGAAAGAGAAGATGGGGCATCTGCTGAAGATATGAGAGAGTGGCGGGAGCCGACCGCGTCGCGCGCGGGCGGCCAGATTACAGAACGGAGTTGTGAAGTCATGAGCAAGTTCTATGAGGGTGCATTCTCGACGGAGGGTCATCATTTTGCGGTCATTGTCAGTCGCTTCAACGAGTTGGTGACTCAGCGGCTTCTTGAAGGGACGCTCGATGCCTTCCGTCGCCAGGGCGTTCCGGACAATGAGGTTGAGACAGCGTGGGTGCCCGGCACGTTCGAGATACCGGTTGTCGCAAAAAAACTGGCCGCCACGGGCCGTTTCCACGCGATCGTGGCATTGGGCACCGTCATTCGCGGCGCCACCCCCCATTTTGATTACGTCGCTGGGGAAGCCGCGAAGGGCATCGCTCAGGTGGCCATGGAAACGGGCGTGCCGGTAATCTTTGGGATCGTTACTGCCGACAGCTTGGAGCAGGCTCTCGAACGCGCGGGCAGCAAAATGGGGAACAGGGGGTTTGACGCCGCCATCAGCGCGATTGAGATGGCCAACCTCATGGGTTCTATCTCATAGCGCTGGAGGCAACGGACTACACCTGATCTGCACCATCATGACTCCTTCCATCATAACGTTTGTCGTAGCATTGGTAGCGGCGTTCGCCCTGACTCCCGTGGCGGAGTGGTTTGCCCGCAAGGTGAACGCCATCGATCACCCCAAAGACCGGAACGTTCACGTCGAGCCAACCCCGCGGCTGGGCGGGTTGGCCATCTATCTGGCGATCCTCATCGCCTGCGTTGTGGAGTTCGTCGTCCGCGGCAACTTCATCGGTCTGCACATCGCGCTGGTCGGCAGCATTCTGGTGGTCGTGGGTTTTATCGACGATACTCGCGACATGCGCCCGCTACTCAAACTCTCCGGACAAATCCTCGCCGCTGTCGTTCTGTGGGTTACCGGGGTACGGATACTGGGAATTGCGGCGCCATTTGGGAGCGGCTACCATCATTTTGATGATGTCACCAGTCTTCTGACGACGGTGGCATGGACGGTGGGCATCACCAATACTATCAACCTCATTGACGGATTGGATGGACTGGCGGCGGGAGTCACTGCGATCGCCGCGGCTACGCTCTGTCTCATGGCCCTGCAGAAGCAACAGTCCATGGCAGTGGCCCCTGTCGCTGCGGCCATCTGTGGCGCCAGTACGGGATTCCTCCGTTACAACTTTAATCCCGCGAAGATATTCATGGGCGACACGGGAAGCCAGCTTCTGGGCTTCATGCTGGCCGCGATAGCGATCGCTGGAACCTTCAAGAACGCTGCAACGATTGCCGTCGTCGTGCCGGTGCTCGTGCTGGGAGTGCCAGTGTTCGACACGACTTTCGCGATTATTCGGCGGGCCGTGCACGGAAAGCCCATTTTCACAGCGGATCGCGGACACCTGCACCATCGCCTGCTGGATCGTGGACTGTCCCACAAGCAGGTGGTCATGGTTCTGTATCTCGTCACACTAATACTCTGCGCCGCAGCCTACGCGCTTTCAAGGATGTCCTGAATGCCCAAACCTCGTCTAAAAGTTCTCACCATCTTCGGGACGCGTCCAGAGGCCGTCAAAATGGCTCCGGTGATTCTCGAGTTGAAGAAACGATCAGAGGAATTTGACACGCTGGTAGCCGTCACGGCGCAACACCGCACCATGCTGGACCAAATTCTGAAGGGGTTCGCCATCGTTCCAGACTACGACCTGAACATCATGCAGCCTGGGCAAACGCTCACCGATATTACCCACCGTGTTTTGGACGGGCTAAGCCCCATTCTCGAAGAGACTTCTCCCGATGTCATCCTCGTTCAGGGCGATACCACCACGGTTTTCGCCGCCAGCCTCGCGGCTTTCTACGGTTACGGCGCCGGGAGAGAGATTGCCGTTGGACACGTCGAAGCCGGTCTCCGAACAGAGAACAAGTACAACCCGTATCCTGAGGAGATGAACCGCCGCCTGACCACGTGTCTGGCCGACATCCACTTTGCCCCAACCCCGTTGGCGAAGTCGAACCTGCTTCGCTATGGTGTGCGTGAGGAGTCCATCTACATCACGGGAAATACCGTCATCGATGCCTTACTATGCGCAGCCAACAACAAACCACTCAACCACAAGCCACGGGACTACCGAACAATCCTCATCACGGCCCATCGGCGCGAGAACTGGGGCAACCCGATGCGTGATATTTGTCGCGCCGTCGGGGAGATCGTCGATCGGTTCGACGACGTGAACGTTGTGTTTTCCATGCACAAGAACCCCGTTGTCCGCGAAGTGGTGATGGGAGAACTGGCAGGGAAGAATCGAGTCGATCTCATCGAGCCGCCCGACTACTTCGACTTTGTCCGACTCATGCGTGACGCGTACCTGGTCCTCACGGACTCGGGTGGTGTGCAGGAGGAAGCCCCATCCCTTGGCAAGCCTGTTCTCGTCATGCGCCGCACTACCGAAAGGCCGGAGGGTGTGGATGCAGGCACGGCGAGATTGGTGGGCACCAATCACTCCGACATCGTCGCTGCCGCCAGCGCGCTGCTTGAATCACGGGCGGCCTACGACCAGATGGCTCACGCAGTCAATCCCTACGGGGACGGCGGCGCCTCCGCGAGAATCGCGCAGTCGCTGCTACATTTCTTCGGTCGGTCATTTCACTGCCCTCAGGATTTCGTCCCATCGAAGGGGACTCCATGACCGCGTGGCAGGCTCTCGTTCTGGGGGCAATCCAGGGACTTACTGAGTTCATCCCCGTGAGCAGCTCCGGACACCTGGCCTTGGCTCACTACCTGTTTAACTGGACGCAAGGGACAGAGCAGGATTTCGCCTTCGACCTCGCCACCAACGTCGGTACTCTCATCGCCGTTGCGCTCTACTTCCGTCACGACTGGATCAACCTGCTGACACAAAAGGCACAGCGTGGAATGCTTGGTCTGATATTCCTTGCCTGCATCCCGGGCGGACTCGCGGGGATCGCACTTAGGGATATGGCGGAGACAACCTTCCGGGCGCCCGAGCGTGTGGCCATCATGCTGGCAGCGATGGGCGTTATCCTGCTTATCTCAGATCAAGTGTCCCGTCGGGATCGTGACATCACCCGAGTGAACTTGTGGGACGCTGTGGCCATCGGCGTTGCGCAGGCCTTTGCCATCATGCCGGGGGTCTCTCGTAGTGGCGCCACGATTGCCGCGGGTCTGTTTCGCGGACTGAACCGCGCATCCTCCGCCCGGTTCTCGTTTCTACTCTCATTTCCCATCATCGCGGGGGCAACGTTGTTCGGCTGCAAGGACCTCACAACCGGTTTGCCGCCGGGCGAGGGCCTGAATTTCGCCCTCGCAATCATCGCGTCCGCCGTCACGGGCTTTGCGGCCATTGATTTTTTGCTCAAGTTCTTGCAGCGGCGAAGCTTCCTGCCCTTTGTCATCTACCGCATCGCTCTTGCCGTCTGCGTGTTTGTGGTGGTTCTGTTCAGGAGTTCTTCTCACCTCCCCGGCCCCGCTGCCGCCAAGTTGACAATGAGCAGGTCGGTTTGTATACTGAACCATCCGCGCCAGGAAGTCACTCAATCCGTCTACCGACGGATCGCACACAGCCTGATCGATTCCCCGGAGTCCGGGCGGTACTGAGAGTGGCCGCGCGTGTTGGTCTCCACGAGTGAGACCATTTGAAGGAGAGATCTTATGAGGAGTGCAATTCAGAAGACACTGGTTATTGTCGGCGTATTCCTCGCGTCTGCCGCTCCGAGCTGGGCCGGCCCTGCCCTCGTCGAACCCAATGACGTGCTGGATATTGTTGTCTACGACGAAGCTCAACTGACCCGAGACTACAACGTCAGCCCCGATGGGCACATCGACGTCCCCTTCGCCGGACAGGTGAGGGTGGAAGGACTGACTCTCATTCAGGTGGGCCAACAACTGCAGAGAGCACTGTCCACACGATATCGGGACCCGATCGTTGCCGTGGCATTCCGTGAGCGTTCCCGCCGGGAGTGGGTCTACGTTGTTGGAGAGGTCAAGATCCCCGGTCCCTATAGCTTTGCCGCAGGATATACACTCAACGACTACGTTGGACGCGCCGGGGGAGTGACTGATGCCGGCGGAGCGGAGAGCGTCCTTATCCTTTCCGGGTCTGATAGAAAACAGGCTTCGCTCTTTGCCGAGCCGAAGAGCCAACCACCGCTGCGCGCTGGAGACACGATCTTTGTGCCCCTGGCGCCGCAGCAGGTGTACGTATTGGGAGAGGTGACCACTCCGGGATCTCTCCGGTTCGTCGCAGGATACAACGTGAAGGACTACGTAGGCCAGGCGGGAGGTCTGACGCGGGACGGGAGCCCCGACAACATTGTCGTTATTTCCGGTACACAGCGCACCGATACATCGCTCGATCCGACTACCCATGCAAACCTCCTCCTGAAAGCAGGGGACACGATCCTCGTGCCGACCGCCCCCCATCAGGTCTACGTTCTCGGGGAGGTGAGGGATCCTGGTCCGGTACAGTTCCTGGCCGGCATGACGATGCTCGATGCCGTCAACCAAACCGGCGGCCCATCTGCGGATGCAGACATTTCCAGTGTGGTTGTGTACCGCCGTGAAGGAACTCCGGAGGGAGTCGTTGTTGACTACCGTGAAGCCTTGCGCAATGCCACCTCCGCCTCCAATATCCTGCTGAAGCCGGGAGACACGATCGTTTTGGGGCGCGCTCCTCTAATCTACGTGTCGGGAGAAGTGGCCCATCCGGGAGCATTCTCTCCCTTGCCGGGGTATACCCTCGCTGACTTCATCGGGTTGGCAGGAGGGTTCCTCGGCAACGCCAACATGCGTAACGTGCTCATCACCCACGGCGACCAAACTACAGAAATTGTTGATATGCACCCCGGAGGACCCGGTGCCGTGAACGGTAAGCGCAAGTTGCGCCCCGGTGATTCCGTGTACGTTCCGCCTCGCATTGAGAAGGTCTACGTCGGCGGAGAAGTTGCACACCCCGGCGAATTCGATGTGAAGGAAGGCTTCCGAGTGTCCGACTATGTGGGGCTTGCCGGAGGGATGACCGATCGCGCCGACGCCAAGCGTGCCCTTTTGTTCCGTGAAGGTGAGGAGAGATCGGAAGCGGACACCTTCAACCTTGGAAAAGTCCTCAGCGGCAAGAACGAGAAGTGGAACAAAGAGCTTAAGAACGGCGACACCGTCTACGTCCCGCAGAAGCTGTGGGCAAATCGGATTGAAGATTACGGTATTCTTGGAAGCTTGTTGACGACCGTTGCTCTTTGGTTTCGGCTCTCAAAGTGATACCTGTCCGGCAGCATCACTGCCCCTCCAGATTTGAGAAACGGGCTTGGTCAAGAGGCGGGTTTCCCTGACCCGACTTGTGAAAGGCAATGGCGATGCCGCAAAAGACGAGGAAGGCAAGCTGTCCGGAGAGAGTGCCAACGCACGCACCAACAGATCCCAGAGAGGGAATCAGTAGATAGGCAACCACGAAGTTGATAACGACGGTCGCCACGAGTCCGTAGGTGAGGCTGATCTGTCTGCCGAGGGACAGCAAGGCAAACCACAGGAGACTGTTGGGGAACATCACGAACAGAACAAAGCAGAGGTACTTCAGGACGACGACCGACGCGCTAAACCCCTCACCGAATGCTCTATCGATGATGACTCCGGAGAGTCCGTAAAGCCCTGAACAAATGAGCGACGCGATGACGACAAAAGCGAGTACGAGCTTTCTCAGGAGGTTCCTGAATCGGGTGGCGTCCTCCCGGGCAAAGCGAGCAAGGATAGGGTAGGCCGGTCGGACGATCATGTTGGGAATGACGATGAGTTGCTGGACAATCCGGTAGGGAGCGTAAAAGATGGCCACTTCACCGCTGCCTCGGAGCTTCCCCAGCAGGAAGATGTCGATGCGTTCGTGCAGGTTACGGAGAATGGTCGCTACGCCCACCGGTATGGACTCCCGAAGGAGGTCCAGGTAGATATGCCTGGCATGGGGTTTCTGAGGAGCAAGCATCTTCTTGAACGAGAGCGAGAAGCCGACACGCGCAACGATGGCATTAGCCAAAGCTGAAGCGCCTATGACGGAGGCCAGGCTCCAACGGGAATGGACTTGGAGCACCAGAAACGTGAACGCCACCGTCAGCAGCATGTTTGCCACGTTGAGAATGGACTGAAGATAGAAACGCTCGAACCCGAAGAGCACTGCAGTGTAGACATAAATGGACAGGAGGCTGAACATCCAAAGTATGCCGACATAACAGGCCGCTCGGACCTCGACCGGCATCGGGAGAAGGGCCACGACGACTGTCGCGATCAGGCCCAGCAGACCGCCAATGACCACTCGCAGGGACATGGCAGCGCCAAGATACTGCGATGCGAGGTCGTCTCGCGCCGCAATCTGCCGGATCAGGATGAGATTCATTCCCGCGGCGGGGATATCGGTGGCCAGGTTGAAGGCGGATGAGATGACGGCGTATTGCCCGAAAGCCTCCTTGCCGAGGTAGTGGGAGATCAGCCAGACAAAGACCAGATTCAGCGCCGCGACAATGATTCTGGCAATCAGGATGACAAGGGAGTTCTTCGCGATCCGGTGACCCACCGCCAAAGGGGACGCTCCTGACAAGCAAACGTGAACCATGAATATAGCACGACGGTATGCGGACGTCAAAAAGAGGACGCCTCACGACCTCCTCGATCTTTGGTCTGACCGTTCGCAGTGAAACTGATACAGGGGAGAGATGCTTTGTCTCCAGAAGGAATGAATGCGGAAAACCGGTACGAGACGGCGGGCGCCCCCCGGCTCCCAACCGAGCCGTTAACACGCTCCGCGCTAATTGGGTTCGTTCGGACGCTCTCCAAGCGGAAACGCACCGTGCTTGGGGTCGCCCTTCTCTTTTTTCTGGTTGTGGGATTCTTCACTTTCGTTGTAACCCCGGAATATGAGTCGTCTGCGGACATCTACATCCGTTTTGAGAAACCTCCCATCGTCTTCTTCCCCGATGTCACACCTCAGGTGAACGTTACGGGCGATATCTCCATGTCGGTGACGGCAAGCATGCGAGAGATGGTCTGGAGTCGCGTGATTGCAGAGAAGCTCGTGCGGGAATTCCAGTTGGACAAGCCCGAAGTCAAGAGGGGACTGAGGGGAAGACTGCAGAACGCCATCAAATCGTGCATCACCGGTTTCTTCCTGTTTCTGGACAAGGTCGGGGTCATGGAATACAAGCCAGACCTGTTCCGCAAGGCCGTCGACGATCTGATTGACCGTATCGACGCAGAAGTCTACGAAGGCACCTCCATGATGGCCATCTCCTACCAGGACAGCGACAAGAAACGAGCGCAGACGATCTGTTCCAGAATCGTGGAACTGCTCGAGGTGGAGTATGAAGTCTTCAGCCGCGACGACTTGGAGACCGGCTACCAGTTTGCCCTTGTCCAGCTTCCCAAGGCCAAAGTGCAACTGGAGGAAGCCGACAGAGCGGTGGAGGAGTATAAGCAGCAGGCAGGAATCATCTCCCTCCCCGAGCAGTTGACCGCGGCGGTGAACTCCCTCAAGGATACAGAAGCGCAGCTTCGTGATGCGCGTGTGAAGGAGGAACAAACGCAGAGGCGACTGACGACCGTCCGGAAGCAATTGGCCGACCAACAGGTGAGGGTTGTCTCTGCCGAAGTATTGGAGACGAATCCATCCGTGATGCAGTTGAAAGCGACGCTGTACGACAAAGAGCGTTCCGTCGCTTCCCTGCTGGAAAAATACACCGAGGACCATCCGGATGTGAAGAAATCGCAGGCAGAAGTTAATGAAACTCGAAAACAGTTGCGACAGGAGGTCGTGAAGATTGTGCAGAGCCAAACTACCGCCCTGCACCCGGAGCATATCAATCTCCTCGACCGAGTTGCCGTTCTGCAAGCGGACAGCGTGACAGATACGATCGGCATCCAAGCTCTTGCTGAAGAAATGACCCGATTGCAGAAAGTGCAGCAGGAGCTGCCGGGAAAGGACCGGAGGTTGACCCAACTGCAACGTCATCAGAAAAGTTCGGAGGAAGTCTACCTCGGGATACGCAACCGCCTGGAAGAATTGGAGCGGTTGCGGGAAACTCCCATCCCCAACGTGAACATTCGCCTTGCGGACCCTCCCTTCCTGCCCAAGTTCAGCGACATTGCTTTTCCACCGATCATCATCATCGTTCTGGCGACGCCCTTGCTGGCCTTGCTCTTCGGGATCGCCGCGGCGCTTCTGGCTGAGTACTTCGACAACTCCCTGGCCACTCCCGAAGAGGTGGAGCAGTACATCGGGTTGCCGGTGCTGGCTGCCATCCCCGGCCGTGGTCGGAACAAGGGGCGCGGGAAACAGTAGCGAAACCATGCACCAGTCAGAGCGTCACACGAAACAATACAGGAGCATTCCCAGGGATGAGAACATCTTCCACCGCGACCAATGACCTTACCGCCGGTCTGAGCCAGTTCACCTCGGCGGAGCGTTTCGCCTACCAGCAACTGCGAGACCGTATCCTGCTGCAACGCCATGGTGACACCCCTGTGAGGTCGCTGCTGGTCACCAGCGCCCGACCCCGCGAAGGAACAAGCACGATCGTCGGTTGCCTTGCCCTCACCTTCGCAAACAGCGCCGCCTGCCGCGGGGTTTTGGTAGTCGACACGTGCTCCGACCGACCTCAACAGCAGAAGCTGTTCGGCATCCATCGGACACCCGGTCTGTCGGAATTTCTGGAGGGTGACTGCCCGGCTGCAGAAGTCATCAAGTTCACCGCAGTAGAGCGCATCCACGTTCTGCCAGTTGGCGCCGCGGAACTCCGCATTCTGGACTATCAAGCTCGTTTTCAGGAGTGGTTGCGCGGCGCGTCAGAGGAATACGACGCTGTCATCATTGATGCACCGTCCGTGTCGGAATCAACCATCCCCGAGGCCGTTGCATCGCTTGTGGACGGAGTTGTGCTTGTTGTCCGATCCGGCCATTCTCCCCGCGATGTGGTGAACGACGCGTTCCAGCGGCTGGCCGTGGCCGGAGGCCGGATACTGGGCGTGGCTATGCAGAATTACGTTGAGCACGTCCCTGCTGTTCTGCGACGCCGACTGAGCGTATAAGAAAGGTCCCGATATTTGCTGAACCCATCGACCAGCACAGCCGCCGCACTGCCCGTCTCTCCGGGTGGCAGGCCTCTTCGACTCCCCAACGGATGGGGTCTTGCGCTGGGCGCGGTCGCCCTGGTCCTCATCCTGGTACCTATGGGAGCGGCAGTGGTGTTTGCGCCCTGGCTTCCCTTTGCCATGATCGTCCTCGCTGTGTTGCTCACCGGTATCGCTGTGCGCATCGATGTCGCGCTGGGTGTTACCCTCGCAACCATTGCCCTGGGCGTCTGTGGCGACCTTGATGACGAGGGAACAATCAGTGTGACGAAGATCATGATTCTCGTCGTCGCGGGGTTCTGGTTTGTCCAGGCCTTGACCCGGAAAGACTATCACCTCATTCGGATACTCTCCCGCGACTCCCCCACGCTTTTTCTCTGGCTCTACTTGCTCTGGGCTACTGCGTCGATGCTATGGTCTTTCAGTTGGGGCGGGTCGCTGGTAGCTGTTTTGAGGGTAGTCGGTCTCGGGGGAATGTATGTCATCATTCTGGCGATCGTGCGGAGCCGAACGAACCTAAAACTGGTACTGATGATCACCTTCATCGCCTGCGGCTTGCTGACGGTGGGAGGGGTCTATGAGATGATCTCTCACAAGTCCGTTCAGCAGTTCTTCGGTCGGACCAGAGCTATTACTGTTGCCACAAGCAGCGGAGAGAAGTTGAGCTCAAGAAAGTACGGCGAATTTGAGGAATCGGCAACCACACGCATCATGGCTGCTACGCAGGGGACCTGGTCGCGGGTTCTGACGACGTTCGGAAGTGAGAACGAGTATGCCGCCTACATTCTCGGTCTGCTGGGACCTGCTGTTGGCTTCTGGTTTGTGGTACGTCGCAAACTACACAAATGGTTGCTGGGAGGGTTCGTGTTCCTCATTTTTGTCAACCTGATCGGCACCGGATCGCGTGGAGGACTGCTTTCATTCATGGCGCTCTGTTTTGTCTGGCTGCTCTGTGCGCGGTTCCCGCTGAAGTGGCCTATCGTCGCCCTCGTTATCCCCGCTTCAGGCGCGGCCCTGTTTCTTCTTCCGCAGATTTTCGAGCAGTTTCGTTCCGGCTTCACGATGGAGGCAATCACGACAGACCCGAGGTGGTACCTGTACCAGATGGAGCTTGCGATTTGGCAGAACCGCCCCCTTACAGGGAATGGATTTGGCACCTTCTATCTGTCCTACGGTGAGTACCACATCCCCGGCGCTCCGTTCTGGCCATTGACAGGGCACAATGTTCCACTCCAGATGCTGGCTGAACTGGGGGTTGCCGGTTCCCTGCTGTGGCTCGCGATTTGTGGCAGCGTTACGTATGGCCTCATCTGGGCTATTCGCCACAGCCAAGACCGGTTCTCATGGTTCCTCTCCGTCGGCCTGCTGTCTTCTCTCTGTTCCTATCTGTTGAATATGTTGATGGAGAACTCGCTGGGGCACTCGCACTTCTGGGCATTGCTCGGACTGTGCGTTGCCTGGGTAGCCATACTGCGGAACGAACTGACGCAGGAGGGTGGTCTCTCCATGCGCCCCGTCAGAACGCCCCGGAGCTATGCGTCTCCCGTGGCGGGCGCGGCCCACGCATAGCGGGGCGGGAAACGCAAACTAAGTGATATAGGAGTGCTGAATATTGGCATCGAAAAATAGAGTATGTGTCATCGGTCTTGACGGAGCAACCTTTGATGTGATCCACCCCATGGCCGCGCAAGGGAAGCTGCCAAACCTCAAGAAGATCATGGAACAGGGCGTTTCCCAGGAGCTCCCGTCCGTGATTCCTCCCATCACGACTTCTGCCTGGACTTCCTTTATGACCGGGAAGAACCCCGGCAAGCACGGCATCTTTCATTTCCGCGCCAACCCGTCGGATATTGATTGCGCGGAGTTTACCAGCGGCGCCTACATCGGGTGCAAAACCATGTGGGAGACCTTTAAGGATGAAGGGATCCAGACCATTGCGATCAATGTGCCTATGACCTACCCCCTCTTCCCCGTTGAGGGGATCATGATCTCAGGAATGATGACGCCCGGCGAGAACGTGCAATTTGCCCATCCTCCAGAAATCTTGGAGGAAATCAACCGTGAAGTGGGTGAGTACCACCTCGATCCCAAGGTTCAGGCGCTCGGGGCCCCTGCACTCGAGGACTGGGTGAAAGGCTTCTTCGAGGTGGAAGAACAGCGGGGAAAGGCCATCGTACACCTGCTGAAGAAGAAGCCGTGGGAGCTGGCAGTCGCAATTATCGACATCACGGATCGCGTCGGGCATCTCTGCTGGCGGTACTACCGACAGGATGGGAAAACCACAAGCTCTCCATTACTGAAGGATGGCATCGAGAAATGCTATGAACTGGCCGACAGAATCCTGGGCGAGATACTGGCAGTGCTTCCCGATGATACAACGGTGCTCGTAATGTCCGACCACGGCTTCGGCTCCTGTGAGAAGCTCTTCTACACGAATGAATGGTTACGACGCAACGGCTATCTGACACCGCGGCGCGTGACCCCTCTCAATTTTCGGAAGGTCCTTGGTTGTGAAGTGCGGCGCACCACACTGGAGAACGTGCTCATTCGCACCGGGGCCAACGCTCTCCGTCGATTCCTCCCCCGCACCTTGCTGGAGAGAGTGCTGTCGATCCCTGTCGTCCGTCGCAGACAGGGCTCCTGCAGCATCGACTGGAGCCGCACAAGAGCCTATGGCGCGGGACGGGGGATCTACATCAATCTCAAAGGTCGCCAACCCGAGGGCATCGTGGAGCCTGACGAATTCGATCAGCTTCGTGACGAGATCCTCGGGAAGCTGCGAGAGCTGCAAGACACTCAGACCGCAGAAAAGGTCGTGACGCTCGCATTCAAGAAAGAGGACGTCTACACTGGAGCTTTTGTTGATGAGCCACCGGACCTGCTTTTCGGTCTCAAGGACCTCGCGTATGTCCAGATCGACCAACTGGTTTTCGGGAAACTGTTTCGCCCCTCCAAAGGCGGAACGCACCGCATGAACGGCATCCTGATGATGCAGGGAACTCTCGTGAATCCCGAAGCGTCCCTTCGAGACATCAGCATTCTGGATATCGCGCCCACGCTGCATTACCTGCTTGGGCTGCCGGTGCCGGACGACATGGACGGTCGGGTTCTGGTGGACGCGTTTGAGGCGAGCTTTGTTGACGCGAATCCTGTGGAGACTCATCACATTGAACGGGAAGATGTTCGCCATCGCGGAGAACTCAATCCCGAAGACGCGGCCGAGCTTGAGAGACGGTTGCGGCTGCTCGGCTATATCGGCTGAATCCCGAATCCTGATCGACGCAGCTGTGGTATAGTATTGCCATTCTGGAGAGTTGGAGGATTATGACATGACAATTCCACGGGGTTGCCTGCTGCTGGTCTGCACCTTTCTTCTATTGGTGGGAACAGCTTGTCGGTCTTCCAGGCAGGAATCAAAGTCAACGAGCAAGGGATCCATGTCGCCGACAGATCGGGCTGTCGGCGACATGGAAAAGACCGGATTCCGCGTGGGTCTCCACGGGGTGCAGGGAAGGTTTGATCTCGCTCAACAGTCCGGGGCCACGATTCAGCGCGCCTTCCTGAGCTGGCAGAAGATCGAGCCGGAAAAAGGACACTACGATTTCTCCCGTCTGGACGAAGTGGCGCGAGACGCCGGCGATGTTGGGATTGACACGATCGTCACGATGCGGGCACTCAGTGAATGGGGCAGCAGCCCTGACACGGTTGGCGAGTACGAGAATACCTGGGGAGAGCAACAGACCAAAGAGCGCGGAAAGCGCAGTAGGGCAGTGGCCACTCGGAACAGTTATCCGAAGGAAGTGGACGCCTGGCTGAGGATGCTGGGAAAGATGGTGGAGCGGTATGACGGCGATGGTCAGGACGACATGCCTGGGCTGAAGCGTCCCATCCGTCACTGGCAGATTGAGAACGAAGTCTCCTGGCAGTGGAAAGGTCCCATGAGCTCTTATGTGAAGCTGCTTCGGCAATCTCGAGAGGTGATGCGGAAAGCGGATCCCCAGGCGCAGATCGTGCTCGGCGCCATCACCGCCGCGCAGTACTTTGCCCTCGATGCAGGTTTGATCAAAGATCCGAACATGCACATCACGACACCCAACGGAAAAAGGGCGGTCACCGTGGAAGAAGTCCGGAGTAATAAGATATTCCGAGACAAGAAAAAGGCCGTCGAAACGCTGTTCGCGGAAGCAGGACCCTATTTCGACATTGCGGACTTCCACTCCTACTCCAATGACGCTCAGTTCCTCTCGATACAGTCTGCGTGGATGAATTCCATCATGGAAAAGAATGGGTACACCCGACCCATTTGGTGTCTCGAATGCGGCGGGCCAGTAAGCGACTATTCGGAAGCACGCCACGCTGAGGAAGTGGTCAAGCGTCTTACGGTGGCGTTTGCCAGTCGCATCTCGACGGTGTTGTGGAGCACTCTGCTCCCGACTAACGAATTCGCGCAGAAGTACATTGATCTCAGTCTCGTTGACAACTCGGGGGGCAAGAAAGCTGCTTTCTTGGCATATCAGTTGATGGCAAGAATGGCTAAAGAGTGCACGGAGGCCAAAGTTATCGAGACGTCGGCAGATGTCTATGCTTACGAACTATCCGGTCCCGGAGGGAAGAGATACTGGGTGGGCTGGGCGATCGAGGACAGGCAGCGATTGACAGTCGAGACCGACGCCGTCCGTCGGGTGCAGATATACCAGGCACCCTACTCGAAAGAAAAGTCCGTCGAGGTGACAGTCAAGAACGCGAGAGAAACGCTGCCGATCTCAACACATCCGGTGGTGGTTGAGTCCGTGGATTAGTCCCTGGTGAACCTCGGCCCCCACCGTCGTCCCCCCCTGCCGACGCTCACCGATACGGAGAGACGAAGCCCACCGGCGGGACAGGTTCAACGTGCAGGTTGACGGGTCCGTATCCTTGCCCAAGCCCCGGGTTGGAGCGTATGGCTTCGGTGATGAAGGACTTGGCGCCTCGCACGGCCTCCACAAGACTCAGACCCCTCGCCAGTTGCGCGGTGATGGCGGCGGAGAGGTCGCCCATCCCGGAGAGTTCGACGTGCGGGAAGGCTTCCGAGTGTCCGATTATGTGGGTCTCGCTGGAGGACTGACGGAAAGGGCAAATGGCAAGCGAGCGCTGCTGTTCCGTCGGGGCGAAGACAGGTCAGAGGCAGATACATTTGACCTCGTGAAAGTCCTCAACGGGAAGAACGAAGAGCGGAACAGAGAACTCAAGAATGGAGATACCGTGTACGTTCCGCAGAAACTGTGGGCGAATCGCATTGAGGACTACGGCATTCTCGGGAGTCTGTTGACCACCGTTGCGCTTTGGTTCCGGCTCTCGAAGTGACGTCTGTCCGGCAGCATCACGGCCCCCTCCAGGTTTGAGAAACGGGCTTGGTCAAGAGGCGGGTCCGCCTGAACTGACTTGTGGAAGGCGAAGGCGATGCCGCAAGAAAGTGTGTGCGAAGAAGGAGAAACGAAGATATGCAGTTAGTGGACTCGTGCGATCCGCGGCCGGGGCGACCCATGGAGAGTCGGCAAATGTTGTTACGCTTCTTGAGCGCCCTCCATCGACGACGTCGTCTTGGGATGTCTGTGGCTGTGGGAACGTTTGTGGCCATCATGTTCCTGACCTATTTCGTGGATCCGGAATTTGAGTGCACGACCAGTATCTATGTGCCCATGGAGAATCTGCCCAACCTCCCCTTTTCCGACGCCCTGTCCCAGGAGCGGACTATCACCGGAGAACTGGGAGGCAATATCATGAATACACTCGTTTCCGTCCTCACCAGTCGCCCGATTGCCGAAGAGATCGTGCGGCGGTTCCGCCTGGACCGACCGCGCGAGAGCAGGAACCCACGCGACTTGATGCACCTCGCTCTGTCGGGTGCGGTTACCTCGGTATTCAAATTGCTGGATTCGCTGGGACTCATGAAATATTCCTCCGACCGATTCCGGGGGGCAGTGGATGACTTGCAGGACGGTATCGAAGCGGAAGTTTCGGAGAATAGCGAGCTCATCGTCCTGACCGTAAGGCATGGCAATGCAAGGGAAACCCAGGAGATCACGCAGACGCTCGTAGAGTTGTTTACGCAACGGGCCATCGGAATGACCCGACAGAATGCACGCAGGTTGCTGGACTTCAACCAAAGGCAACTGCCGGCGGCGAGGAAGAACTTCCTGAAAGCCGACCAGGAACTCTATGCCTACAAGCAGAAGCATGGCATCGTGTTAATTGAGGACCAGAAGAAATCCGTCATTAACCGTTTGGACAGCTTGGACTCCGTTTCGCAAGACGCTCGTGTGGTGCAAAGGGAATCCACCCGACGGCTTGCGTGGGTGCGGCAGCAACTGAAGCGCCAGTCGCCCAGCATTGTGTCCGCAACATCCATCGAGAACAATCCTCTGGTAGAGGATCTCAAGCAGTCTTTGTATGAGCAGGAAAAGGAGCTGGCTGCTCTGCTCACCAAATATACCGACTCCCCACCCGAGCGTGACACAGGTTAAGAGCCAGATTGAGGAGTCCCGAAAATCGATGGAGAAGGAGATCCTTCGTATTATGGGCCAGCAAACCATGGCCCCCCATCCGGAATACCTGTCCCTGCTCGACAAAGTCGCATCGCTTTCCACGGATGTCCTCGGAGCTGGAGTACGGCTGGAAGCGCTGGCGCAGGAGAGAAAGGGGCTTGAGTCGACAACGAGACAGCTTCTGCTGCACGACACGGTGATGAGCGAACTCACCCGACGGCGCACGGACGCGGACGCGATCTACAACGTTTTGCTGAACAGGGCGCATCAACTGCGGGTGTTGACCTCCAACGAAATTCCTCCGTATAACTTCGCCATAGTGGACCCTCCCCGGCTCCCCAAGTTCAAGGACATCAAAAAGCCTCCCTACGTTCTGATCGTGCTCTTCCTCCCGTTTATCTGCGCGTTCAATTCGGTCATGGTCGTCCTGTTTGTCGACTATTGGGACAATTCTGTGAGATACGCTGAGGAAGTGGAGGAGCTTCTCGGACTACCGGTTCTGGGAGAGATCCCCTCATGGACTCACCGGAAAACCACGCGGAGCTTCTCGTCGCAGGACCCGGACTCCCGTCAATCGACGTAGGAAGGAGAAGGTATTGAGCAGATGCTTCAATCGGCGCGGCAAGTCGCAACCGGACCGCCATGGGGGCACGGTGGATATGCACGATCTTACGGCGGACCTCTGTGGAAGGTTGCTGGACCGGCTTTGGACAGCGCTGCCGGCGAGGTCCTCCGGATCAGTCATTCAGATATGCAGTCCACAGGCCGGGGATGGCGCAACGACTCTCGCCATTCACCTGAGTCGAACCTGGGCCTCTTCCGCAACCGACACGAGAGTATTGCTGATTGATGCAGCCATGCGATCTCCGTTCATCCATCGGTTGGAGGGCGTGGCCAACGCTCCCGGGCTGCGGGAGGTTCTGTCTCGCGAGGTCAGTTTGGCCGAGGCCATTCAGACGGTGGAGCCGGGCAACCTGTCCGTGATGTCCACGGGGGCGCCGTGGCAATTGGCCTCGTGTCACATCTCCCAGTGGGAGGCACTGACTGCCCAACTTCGGGCGCAATACACCCTAACGCTTGTAGATAGCGGCTCGCTCGATCTGGAATCTACGGCAGCGGTGCTGGGAGGAGCCTGCGACGGGATTGTGCTTGTCGTCCGCGCCGGGAAGACCCAGCGACGAGCAGCCACAGAGGCCGCCGACCGGTTGCGCGATACGGGACGCGTTCTGGGGGTCGTGCTCAATGACGCAACGGTTGCACTCCCGCGCTGGCTGAGGACGTCTTTCTCCTGAGGGATATGATATGGCGCGTCCTTGGGACTTGTCGCTTGGCTATCTGCGTCATTGACGCTATTGGAGAGCTGAATTTCGTGCACCCGGCATTGCAGTCAACATGGAGGGGATCCGGTGGGCGGGCGACCCATATCCTCCGGAGAACGCTACCAGCGGGTCTGGCCGTGGTCGCCGTGTGTGGATTGGTGTCGTTGCTGTACGTCATCAATCCTTTGGTGGGTATGGTTTCGCTCGCCGGTGCCCTCGCGCTGTGGGTTCTGGTGCGCAACCACTTCTGGAGCATCCTGGCGGTCTACGCATCAATTTCGCTGGGCGTGCTGGGGCTCATTACCTCTGATAGCACGCTGACAGTCACCAAACTTCTGATCGCACTGGCAGCGATTATCTGGCTGGTCAGGACATTGTTCTATAAGGAGACGGATGCCTTCATCGAGACACTGAGGAACCCGGCCATCCACATGTCCATCGTACTGACATTCATCGTCTACCTGTCAATCTTCAATGCCCACGACTCCGGATTCGCCATTTACTTTTTTGCGAAGTTTGCCTCTCTTTGCGGGGTTTTCTACCTTGTGGTTCTGGCGATCCGAACCGAGAGGCAATTGTACGCTGTCATCCGAACGGTCATCCTGTGTGCAGCGATCGTGAGTCTGGGCGGCGTCTATGAAATGGTGACTCAGAGATCGGTTCATCGGCTATTCGGGCGCGAGCAATATCTGGCTGTGGGAAGGGAGGGGGGAGGGCGTCTGACCAGTCGGCACCAGTCCGGCTATGTGGCCCCGACACTTGAGACACAGAAAGGAGCATGGGTGAGGGTGCAGTCCACGTTCAATGATCCCAACACCTTCAGCGCCTATCTTCTCAGCGCAATCGCTCTGTCCCTCGCTGCATTCCTTGGAGCGGAAAAGCGAAGGGACAAATGGCTCTATGCTGCCGCTTTGCTTCCACTGGTGCTCAGTTTGCTGGGGACAGGTTCCCGGGCATCTCTGGGACTTCTGGGATTGGTCGTACTCATCTATTTCCTGCACCTTCCGTTCCGAAACAAGTTCGCTGCTGTGGCGATAGCCGCGGGTTCGCTGACGGTCGTCATTTCCGCCCTGGTGATATTGATGCCTCAATTCCGCAAGGGCATATCGATCGATGCCTTCAGGGATGATCCACGATATGGGCTCTGGACGATGGCTATACACATGATCGCGGACCACCCCTGGATGGGCGTTGGCTACGGGAATTTCATTGACCTGTACTCTCAGTATCGCGTGCCCGGCGCTCCTGGATTGCTGCAGCCAATGCCGCACAACTCTTTCCTTCAAATCTGGGCGGAGACGGGGACGCTTGGGGCAGCGGCTGCGCTTGGATTTGTCCTTCTGATTGTGTGGCAACTCTGGGTTGTCATGCGGAACACCAAAGACAGAAAACGTTGGTTCACGGCTCTGGCACTCACGGGAGCGGTGGTCGGCTACTTCCTCAACTCATTGACGATACCCATGTTGGACGACCAAAGCCTGTGGCTCACGGCTGCCCTTGGGGTCGCGGGAACTTCTGTTCTGCGTGCAGGGCTGGCATCAGAACAATCCCGCTGGGGCAGCTCAGTTTCACTCGCAGGCGAGAGTACCTCGCCTGCAGAAGACAGGGGCCTGGCGAAGAGCCGATAGGCTCCATAGAAAGGGATCCGAATGCAGCGCGTGCGTTACGTGGTACTGGGAATCGATGGAGCGACTTGGCGAAACCTGCGTCCCTGGGCGGAAGCAGGTTTTCTCCCGCATCTCCGGGCACTGATGCAGGAAGGGGCCTGGGGGTCGCTCCGCTCGGTGATACCGCCGGTAACCGCCCCAGCTTGGGTTTCCTTCATGACGGGCAAAGGACCTGGCAAGCACGGAGTCTACGACTTCGTCAAACCAGTGGACGGGACGCTTTTAGGATTCGATGTCATCTCCTCTCACGACGTGCGCGAACCCACCCTGTGGTCTATTGCGGGGGACCAAGGTAGGAAGGTCATCGTATTCAACGTGCCTGTTACCTACCCCCCAAAACCTGTGAATGGCTTGCTGGTAGGCGATATGCTGACCCCCAGCATTGAATGCGACTTCACCTATCCGAAAGAAATCAGAGAGGAGCTGCTCCGGGAAGTCGGTGACTACACCATCACGATCAACTGGCTGGAATACAAGAAGCATGAAAGCAGAAGGTTGTTGCGGGATCTCTCGGAATGCCTCGAACAAAGACGCAAGACCATCCGCTTCCTGATGCAATCCATCGACTGGGACCTCTTTGTGGGGGTGTTGACGGAAACAGATCGCCTGCAACACGCGCTCTGGAACGAGATTGAGCCCGGCGTGGGAACACAAGGGGCAGGTACTCCGCGGGAGATCCTGGATTTCTACCGTCAGGTGGATGACATCGTGGGGGAGGTGCGAGCCGCCGCGGGAGAGGGCTCCTACCTGTTCCTCATCTCCGACCATGGGTTTGGTCCGCTTCGCAGGAAGTTCCACACCAACAACTGGCTGATCCAACAAGGCTATCTGCGGATCCGGCCCGCGAAGCAATTCCTGTTGAAGGGAGTGTCGCTGTGTCGCCGGGCAATTCTCAAGCTGGCGCGAGTCTTGCGCCGAAGCCGCGTCCCGCGCCGATCTGCTACCGGGCCAGCTCAACGGAGCATTGCCGCCCCCTGGGGAGTGATGAAGATCATGGAGAATTGCGTGGATTGGAGAGGGACCCGTGCGTTTGCGCGTTCGTTCACTCAAAACGGGATCCACATCAATCTAATCGACCGGGAGCCCAACGGCTGCGTGACTGCGGGAGACCTTCCTCGTCTCAGAGACGAGATCCTCGCCAAGTTGAGGGAGTTGACAGACACAGCGCACAGTGAAACCGTCGTCGAGCAAGTCTTTTCGCGAGAGGAGCTGTACACGGGCCTCCAATCAGCGAACGCTCCGGACATCATCTTCAGGACGAAGGACGGCTATCAGACGGATCCGTTCATAGGAGGAAGCCTTTTCGACGACGCCAACGATAAAAGTGGCACGGGTATGCACACCGAGGACGGGATATTCCTGGTCAGCGGGCCGGGTATTCGACAGGGCGCTCGGATCGCTCCTGCACACATTACGGATGTCGCTCCGACGGTCCTGTACACCATGGGGTACCCCGCGCCCAGCGATATGGATGGCGCGGTGATCGCGGAGGCATTTGAGGCGTCCTTCCTCAGCGAGCGCCACCCTGAACAGGTCGAAGTGGAGCAGGTGTCCGCACACAGTGACGGCACGGCCTTTACGGATCAGGAGAGTGACCTGCTCAAGGACCGTCTTCGCGGGCTGGGCTATCTGGGATAGGTTCGATGACTCACGAGAGGGGCCATGGACGTTTGATGAAAATTGCGATGGTAACCTACGAGTGTTCTCGGCGCGGGGGCGTCGAACGCGTCGTTTTCGAGTTGTCTCGCCGTTTCGCTCGTCGGGGGCACGAAGTCCACGTGTTTGCCCATCAATGGTTCGACATGGAAGGAGAAGCGGTGCAATTTCACCGGGTGGGAGGAATTCCCATGCCGGGGTTGGGATTGTCGTCCAGAATCCTGAATTTCTTCTTCTTCAGCGGGTGGGCGATACGAGGCCATGCGTTCGATATCACTCACTGCCATCTCTACTCACACCATCGGTACGATGTGGTCACTTGCCATGGTAACCCGGCGGGGTGGGCAGCAGTCATGTTGCCCTAAATCCACCGCCTACCTGTCGGGCAGTGTCGATCCAGCCGTCCGGACCCCTGGGTTTACGAGTCAAGGGTTGGAGGAGCATCGCGGGAGCCGGTCTTGCCGGTGATTCCCCGCGTACAGTACCTCTCGATTCTTCAGAAGCCGTGCTGCCGCTCTCCCCAGGTTACAGCCGTGTCGGTGTGGGGTTGGCGGGTGTCTTTGACCGTTAAGACCTCGTTCTTAACGTCAGCCAGAGGGGACCGTCGCCAGTTGAAGAATCTGTCTCCGGATCTTGAGGAGTGCTCCCGGGGAAGGGTGACCGCGCGTCAGACGAAGAAACCACTGGCGGGAGCGATG
>Ga0210049_1000068_pt1 | contig 65216 bp, 56 predicted proteins | sample CryGeyCG2014_300_2_FD_183964 | JGI IMG/M metagenome (GOLD analysis project Ga0210049, IMG submission 183964) | Groundwater microbial communities from aquifer - Crystal Geyser CG06_land_8/20/14_3.00 (SPAdes) (version 2) | ecosystem: Environmental > Aquatic > Deep subsurface > Groundwater | place... | reverse complement strand
CGCCATAACGAATGTTCGTTATTCCGTTTTGCACTGTAAGATTGGCAATCCAAATTTTGCCAATTTCTTTCGTATTTTTTACATGAATACCGCCGTCGGGCATCGGTGGAAAATCACCAATTTTTATAATTCTTAACGGTTTGTCTTTTGGTAAGTTTGGTGGTAAAAATTCACAGCTAGAAGATAATTCATTATATAGTAACCGCAAAACAAAATGTCATCCCCGTAAAGACGGGGATCTAGTCTATAATTACCTTATTTATAATGTATATTGTGTCTGGATTCCCTCCTACGAGGGAATGACAAAAACGGACATTTCGTTTTGCGTCAACTATAACTTGATTCCTTGGTAATGATTTCAATACCTGTTTGAGCAGTTTGATTAACCTTTTGCTCGATCTGGTCTTTTAATGACAAATCCATCTCTCCTTTATATTCCAGAAAAGCTTTTTTTCCATAACCTCCTCTTATGGGAGTTAATTTTTTTGTTAGTGTCATTAATACATCATGTAGTAAATGTCCAGCAGAATGAATTTTCATATATTTATATCGCCAGTTCCAGTCGAGTGTTCCCTTAATCAATTGATCTTTTTCTACATTTCCTTTTATCTGATGAATTATTTCACCATTCATTAAACGAACATACTCCACTTTTGCGTCACCTAACATTCCGCGATCTGATGGTTGACCGCCCCCTTCTGGATAAAAAATTGTTTGATCGAGGATTACATTTAAAAAGATCGTTGATTGTTCAACTGAAAGAGCCTTACATTCAAGTTCTGTTTTATACGGATTCTGATAATAGAGCGGTTGAGTTTTCATAAAATTACCTATACTAATCCCATTTTCTCCTTAACTTCTTTGACGGTTTTGCTGGCGATGGCGCAGGCTCTTGTTGCTCCGTCCTTGATGACAGAATCAACATAAGCCGGGTTTTTTTCAAACTCTTTTCGTCTTTCCTGAAATGGTTTTAGTTCGTCATAAATTGCTTGTGCAATGGCATCTTTAAGTTCGACGAATTTAAGTGTTTCGTCTTTGTAAGCTTTTTTATATTGTTCCACTAAGTGAGGTACAAATAAATCAGCATAGGTAAATAATGTTTTTACACCTTCGTTCATTTCTCCTCCAACAGTTGATGCGGTAGGAATTGATCTAACTTTTTTTCTTATTTCGTCTTGCGAGTCAGTTAAGTTAATATAACTTCCCTCAACTGATTTGCTCATTTTTCCCTCACCTTTTAGTGATGGGATGTATTCTCCTTTGGTGACGAAACGAGTCGGTTCGGGAAAATCCATTCCAAACTGCTGATTCATTTTTCGCGCCACTTCCCGCGCGACTTCCAAGTGCGGTTCTTGATCAATTCCCACAGGAACTAAACTAGCTTTGTAAACGAGAATATCCGCCGCCATAAGAATTGGATAGTTTAGTAATGCCATGGTGTTGTGCTGCGGATGTTGTTTAACTTTTTCTTTATAAGTTGGTAGATGCTGCATTCTGGCAATTGACATGATCGAAGAAAAATAAAATGCCAGTTCAGTATGTTCAGGAACGTCAGATTGATAAATAATCATGCTTTTTTTTGGATCTAGACCGGCGGCTAAATAATCCAAAATAATTTCCCGTTTATTTGCTCGGAGCTCTTCGATTTTATAAGGTGTTGTGATTGTATGAACATCTACCACACAATAAACAGTCTCATATTGGTTAGAATTTTGTAATTCCAACATGCCTTTAACTGCACCGAAATAATTTCCCAAATGTAGTCTGCCTGTAGCGCGAATTCCAGAAAATACTCGTTTTACTCCTTGAGTTGATGTAGTCGTTGTTACGGCAATTTTTGAAACGTCAACAATCTGGCTGTTTGGAATTTTCTTTAGATCTTGAGTGTTATAACGGAAAGTATACAAAAGGCTACCAGAACCTCCGTTTAATTTTTCTTTTTCAAAAACTTTTTCATCTATCAAAGTAGTCGTTACAGGATTGAGAATATGTGCAGCGCCTGGAACTACTCCAGTTAATTTTATAAATTCTTCATCAGTTGCCATTCTGAGACTCTCTACATCGAGAAGTCTTTTTACTTTTTTGTTATCTAACGTGCAATCTCCTCGACGGACAATTGCCACAAATCCTTTTTCAGTTTTCATGATCAGTGTTGCTAAGGCCTCGTCAAGTCCGAAGCCCAAATATTTTTGCACATCATCAACAGATACTAACTGCGGATGTTCTAAGATTTCATGAGCGATTCCTAATTGTTTTAATCTATTGCTATATTCAACAACTTTTTGGTCTTTCATATATTTGATTATATCAATAATTAACAATAGTAATAATCGGTAATTGTCTCAGCGTTTCGCTACATTCGAGGACTTTTTTATCTATCATAGGTTTAAGTTTATCAAAAAATTTATAACTTTTATTAATTCTTTCACCGATTGGTGATTTGTTAAAATAACTCTAATAGTATTCTTTTTTTCTAGCCCTCTAAAATTTTTTCCATTAACAGTAAGGATTTTATTCTCCAGTAGTTTTTCATATAAAAATGGAATTTTTTTACTACCATCAATTAGTATAAAGGGGCCTTTTGTCAAAGAAAAATTTAATTCAAGATTTTTTTTAATATATTCTATGCTCTTATGAACCTCTTTCTTTCTAAATGTAACATTAAAAGGGTTTCCCAGATAGCTTTTTACTATTTCTATAGAAGGAGTTGATAGTTCGTAAGGCGAAATGGTTTTCTTAATAAATTTTATCAAAGATTCAGATGCAATTATATAACCAATTCTAAGTCCTGGGAGATTATATAATTTAGAAAATGATTTTATAATTACCACATGGGAAAATTTTAATACCAAGGGTGATAAAGAATCATTAAAATATCCTGCAAGAGCTTGATCTATTACGATTATGGTCTTGTTTATTTTTGATAAAAAATTATTTAAATCTTTATAATGAAAGGATTCTCCGGTTGGATTATTTGGACTAGCGATAAAAAGTAAATCAACTTTTTTTTGGTTTAACTTAGCTTTTATAAATTCTAGTTTATCTAGTTCATTTTTGCCGAAGAGGTTTAAAAAAATAGGTTTAGCACCAACAACTTTTGTATGAAACTCATAACGCGGAAAAGATGGAATAGGAATCAAGGATTTTTTGTTAATTCCTAAAAAAGTTTCTGCAGTATGATGTAGGGCGCTATCTGCCCCAGCAGTTAGGAGTATGTTTTCCAGCGGAATATTTTCATTTTTTGCTATAAATTCAATTAGATCTTTATTTTGAGAATATTCATATAAAAATAAATTTCTTACATTAGCGCCACGAAAAATATTGTTTATATTTTTATAGTTAGAATTGTCATTCTGTAAATCTATATAGTTTTTATCAAATTTATTTTTACCCCCGTATTCAATGTAATTAAGTTGTTCAATATGTTTATTTATTGGTTGATTTTTCATGATAGCTTGTAAAACTTTTAAAGTGAATTAGGAAAAGCATTTTTCCAAACTTCTTCCGCGTATGGTCGGTTACCATCAAATATAAAATCAAGGATAAATTGAACCCTATTTCCATATCCTTGTCCTCTCTCGCCTTTTTCTAAATAATCAGGTTTTCCAATGACTTCATAAATTTGCCGATTAAGAACTAGTTGTTCAAACAATTGAAATATAGATAAAAAATGTCCTCGGACTAATTTTATATTGGTTCCACCTCCATATTTCGATGACTCAATCATTTTTTCGGTCGGCTTTTCAAAAGGACTAAGCAATATTCTATTTGCTGGTTCATAGTCAATATATGGTGCCGCTTTTTGAACAAAACCATTTTTATCAGGATATAATTTCACGCCTGCTTTAACATAGGGTATAGAAACAGTATTTGTCAGTCCACGGCTTGCCAAATACAATGCGTATCTGGCATCAAAAGGTTGCTCATCCATGATATATTTTGGTTTACTTAGATATATTTCATTCATAAACCATCCGAGTTTGATTCCTCCCAGTTCTTGGTTAATTAAGCTATACATTTCCGCTATTTCCATCGCATAATGTTGATCGTGAACAAACGGAGTTCCTTCTGCATCTTTAACCATGGCGTCATACGCATTTTTTGCTTCCCGACCAATTATTTTATCTAGATCTGCACTTAAAAATATATTGAAATAATCTGCTAAACCGAACTTTTCTACCACAAGTTGTAATAAATCTCTTTCCGCAGACATTACCCCATCAATGCTTTCCTTGGAAAAAGATGGATGTTTTCCGATATTTGTGCGAGTAATATCATTAGCACATAAAATATTTATTTTTCCGGCATTTAATTCTCTACGTATTTTTTCAGCGGTTAAAACCATACTTAGTACATCAAAAGGCAATCCTTGACAAAGTTTTTGACTACCTCCTCCCATTCCAAATAAAATATGAGGGCTTTTTTCAAAAGGCGTAAAAGGATTAATGCTTCTTAATGATATATCTTTTGGGATAGTTGGTGTTGTTTCGATAACTTTAGCTAATTTCTTAAAATATGGCAATCTTTTTGACGGTATTTGTTTTTGTTGAATTTTCGATATAGCTTTAAGCTCATCTTCATCGAGTCCAAGATGATCAGTATAAGCCCCCATTTGAATTATTGCAGGATGTTGAACGACCATATTGGCAACGTGTTTTAAACTATCATCATCAAGCATGGGCGTTCTGACTGATTTACCATCATCTCCTATTGTAACTTTAGTCATCAATGCCTTAAGAGCCATTAGTCTTGGATCAGAGCGATATATTACCTCAGTCCCCATAATTTTTTATTCATAAACTTTTAATCATTAAAAAACCCCGCCTAGGCAGGGTTAATATTTAATAAATAATTACATTAAATATACACCCGCCGTTTGCAGGGATTCCAATTCTGCCAATTTTTAGAGATTATTATATTTTTCATATATTTTTAAATCTTCCCATTCGTAATTCTCTTGATCCTCTTGTCACCGTGGCGACTCCGACTTTGAGCCGGCGTGCGATTTCCTGGTGGGGAAGACCTTTTTTTATCAGTTTAACAATTTGCAATCGGGTAACTATTTCGTCAAGTTCACTTGGTGTCAATATGCCAAATAAAAAATCCCTCATTTCAATTAAGTTTTTTTGTTTCAAAAAACTATTAATCAGTTCTTCAAGCTTTTTTTTGTTCATAGTTCGACTACGCTCGCCAAAATAATATACGTACTATTATAATAGTATATTATCATTTGTCAAGTGGTATTTAAAATATTATTCTGTTATTATTTTTTTATGCAAACAAATCATAAAATTATTATAGGTGATTCAAGGTTGATGGCAGAGATAAATAATGAAAGTGTTCATTTAGTTATCACGTCACCCCCATATTGGCAACTTAAAGATTATGGGAGTGATAATCAAATCGGTTTTGACGATTCTTATGAAGAATATATCAACAACCTAAATTTGGTTTGGAACGAGTGTTACAGAATTCTTCATAAGGGATGTAGATTATGCGTAAATATTGGCGATCAGTTTGCTCGATCAGTTTATTATGGGCGCTATAAAGTAATTCCAATAAGAACCGAAATAATTAAGTTTTGTGAAACAATAGGTTTTGACTACATGGGAGCAATCATTTGGCAAAAAGTCACAACAACCAATACCACCGGTGGAGCTTCAATCATGGGGTCTTTTCCTTATCCTAGAAATGGCATTTTAAAAATAGATTACGAATTTATATTAATTTTTAAAAAAATTGGAGAAGCACCAAAGGTTACGAAAGAAATAAAAGAAAAATCTAAAATGACTCAAAAAGAGTGGAATGAATTTTTCACTGGTCATTGGAACTTTAACGGTCAAAAACAAACCAATCACATTGCGATGTTTCCAGAGGAGCTGCCAAGAAGATTAATAAAAATGTTTTCATTTGTTGGCGACACGATTTTAGATCCTTTTTTAGGCAGTGGCACAACTTCTTTAGCAGCAAAAAATTTAGATAGAAATTCTGTCGGTTATGAAATTAACAAAGATTTTTTACCGGTAATAAAAGAAAAAATTGGAGTAAACCAAAAAGGTTTTTTTGATGACAGCCAAATTGAATTTATTAGTCAAAAAAATATAAACATAGAATTTAAAAAAGAAATTAATAAATTAAAATATATTTTTATAGACCCAATTAAATTAAACAAACAAGTCGATCCAAGAAAATTACAGTTTGGATCAAAAATTACTATGAATAAAAATAATTAATAATTTATTATCAGTAAATTTTATGAAAATTAAAATATCCTTTCTTGATATAAAAAAATCTCTTAAATCACCCACCTATAATTTCCCAAAATATTCTACCCAAATTTTAAATTTAGCAAATCAAAATGCTCAAGCCACTAGACCAAAAGCAGTTGGTCAATTAAGTGATTTAATACAAGAATTTCATGGAAAAGACATTAAAGAGTGGGAAGAATGGTATATAAAAAAATATCCTGATGCTCTATCTATAGCCGCTATCAAAATTACAGAAATGATTAAAAATTTGAAGGACTCAATAATAAAAATTAATAAAGAAATTATTAACGAGTGGTTAAAGGATTTGGTTATTGTCAAAACTTTTATTGGACTAAAATTTCAAGAAGCGATTCTTAAAAAGGGAGCAGAGATTGTTAAAAAAAATTATCGATTATCAAATCCATCAGAAGAGTCCAAAGGAATAGATGGATTTATTGGTGGAATTCCAGTTAGTATTAAACCAATAACTTACAAAGCTAAAAAAGGACTAAATGAAGAGATAAATGCTGTAATAGTCTATTACGAAAAACTTAAAGATGGGATTGAGATTGATTTTTCGGAATTAGTTAAAAAAGAATAGAGCGATTAACTGTATTTTTACATCTGCGTATTACCTATGGAATCACGACTTGGGCAGTTTCGCCTTCATGACTACAATCAACGCAGTAGGTAGAATAAGCATCTTTGATAATTATCTTTTCCCGCATTTCAGTGTTAGAGTCTCCGGGTTTTGCAAGTTTGTCATTATCCTTATTAATTAAAACAAATTGCTTTTCTGATGTTAAAGGTTTTGGTTCCGTGTCCTTAATAAAATATTCAAAACGTGATGGACAACTTTCGGTTCCGTCTGACTTTTTTTCCATTAAACTGCCACTCACATAACAGATTTGTTTTCCGTAAACTGCTTCCGGTTTGATGGGCCAGAGATCCTGTTGATTTCGTAGAACGTATCTCATCATCCGGTTCCAGATTGGCGCAGCTCCGGTAACGCCGGAAGTTAAATAAGGGTTCATCGGTGAATTGTTATTGTTACCGACCCAAACAGTGACCATAAAATTCGGTGTATATCCAATGGTCCAGTTATCACGTTTATCATCAGTGGTTCCGGTTTTCACGGAAACGGCGTGTTTAGGAATTTCCAAATATGATCCAGTCCCGAACGCGGCCGATCGAGCATTCGGATCAAGTAAAATATGGGAAATAATAAAGGCAGTTTCTTTTGAAATTGCCTTTATTCCCTGGATCGCCAAAAAACTTGGGTTAGTTAAAGGTTTCTCAACATTTAGAACAATATTGACATCTTTTGCTTGATAGAGTTTTTGGTTATTTCGATCTTCTATTTTCAAGATTTCTGTTAGGGTTTTTGCAATTCCCCGATTAGCAAACGAAGAAAAAGCTTGACTCATTTCAACCATCGTAACTTCTCCACCACCAAGCGTTAGAGATAAACCATAATTGCTTGAATTTTTAAATGATGTAATTGTAAATGCAGAAGAAGAAGCAACAAAATTCCTAACTCCATTAAGAGCCAACATTTTTACGGCGGGAATATTGTATGAGTTACCTAAAGCAAAGCGCATCTGTACGGGTCCATGAAATTGACCGTCATAATTTACAGGGCAATAGGCTTTTGGTTGACCAACAGCGTTAAAACAAGTTGGGCTATCAAGAAAAACCGATCCTGCTGTAACCAAACGACGTTCTATTCCAACAGCATAATTTATCGGCTTAATCGATGATCCTGGTTGTCGAAGTGCAGTTGTAACATTAAAAGACCCTGAAGGAGATGCAAAATAGTCAACTGAGCCAATCATGGCAAGAATCTCTCCGGTTGATGGACGGGTAACCAAGATTGCTCCATTGGATACATTAAGTTCTTTGATTTTATTAAGCTCTTCGTTTAGAATCTTTTCTGCCTCTTCTTGAATATCAAGATCAAGAGTTGTAGTAACTTTTAACCCTCCTTCTTCCACCTGTCTGATTCCATACTTTTCTTCAAGTTGTGATTTAACATAAAAGACAAAGTGGGGGGCTTTGATATTGTTGGATAATGGTTTATAAATCATAGGTTCTTTTAGATTTTCTTCATAAGTTTTTTTATCAATATATTTTTCCGCATACATTGCCTTTAATACTTCATTTCGACGATTAATTGTTTTTTCCGGATTGGTATATGGTGAATAATAAGTTGGAGCTTGCGGTAGTCCGGCAAGAGTCGCTGCCTCAGAAATTGTTAATTGTTTGGCAGATTTTCCATATAATTTTTTTGATGCTTCTTCAATGCCATAAATTTCTCCTCCATAAGGGACTTGATTTAAATACATTTCCAATATCTGATCTTTAGGAAACTGTTTTTCAACTAAAATTGCCAAAACTATTTCTCTGATTTTTCTACGAATAGTTCGTTCTGGTGATAAAAGAGCAAGTTTAACCAGTTGTTGTGTTAAAGTTGATCCACCTTGTAAATTCTTTTTTAAAAGCGTATCTTTTGCCGCTCGCAGTATTCCACCAAAAAGCGAGACTCCTCCGTGATGATAAAAGTCTTTGTCTTCAATGGCGATTGTTGTTTGTGAAACATATTTTGGTAAATCTTTTATTTTTATTGGTGTTCGGTTCTCTTCACGATAGACTGCGTATAATAATTTTCCACTACGATCATAAATATGAGACGATAATGGAGTGCTTTTAAAATCTTTTAAACTATTAGGTGAGGGAAGTTTGTAAAAAATGAAAAAATAACATCCTAAAAGGAACATTATAGTAATGAAAAGAATAATTATTATCCAATAATGAATGTAGTTTTTTTTAACAGTATGTTCGTCAATTTTTTCTGTAACTTCGATAGGCAGTTTTTCTAATTCAGTATTCATTTCAATCGAGGGAATAAAGGTTGAATTTTTAAAATTTTATTTTGTGTTGCTTGAATAATTTTTTCTGCAGTTTCTGGTAAAAAAGGTAACAACTGGTGACCAATTAAATTTAGGGTTTGAACTTGCGATATCAGAAAAGTTTTTCTTTCATTCGCCTGTTTGCTCCAAGGGGTGAAGTCATTAATTTCTTTATTAAGCGATCTAATATTTGTCCAGATTGATTCTAGAACTAAATTAAATTCATAATTATCAAAATGTTTTTTTAAATTTTTTGGATAAATCTGACTTATCACTAAATTTGTTTTATCAATAGATAAGTTGTCTTTTTGAGCTAATGTAGTGATTCTACTTAATAAATTTCCAAGTTCATTAGCTAGATCTGAACTATAAACCTCGTTCATTCTTTTTTCCGAATAGTCACCGTCAGAATATGGTGAAATTTCTCGAAGAAAATAATAGCGAACAGCGTCAGTTCCGTATTTTTTTATTAAACTAAAAGGATCAATGATATTTCCAATAGTTTTACTCATTTTTTGACCGTTAACTGTGAGATAGTCGTGGACAAATAATGATTGAGGTAATTTTAATTTGGCAGAAAGAAGAAATGCCGGCCAGTAAACTGCATGAAAACGAACGATACCCTTTCCAATCACATGAATTTTTGCCGGCCACCATTCTTTATACAACTTATCATCCCAACCAAAGCCAATACCAGATTGATAGATATTTAAAGCGTCAAACCAAACATAAATTTTTTGAGTGGAATCATTTGGGACAGGAACACCCCAATTTCGCGCTCTTTCATTTAAGCGGGAAATACTAATATCACGAAGTGGTTGTTTTAAAAAGCCCAAAACCTCATTTTTTCTTTTTTCAGGGTAAATTTTAAGTGAGTCAGATTGAATTAAATCAATTAATTTATTTTGATATTTAGATAAACGAAAAAAATAATTAGTCTCAATAACTTTTTCTAGTTGTCGACCAGGGTGCTCATGACACTCGCCGTTTTCTCCGAGCTCCTCTTTTGTATAAAAAGTTTCACACCCAACACAGTAAAGTCCCTCGTAATCTTTTTTATAAATATCATCATTTTCGTTACATAACCGCCAAAGTCGTTGACTAGATATAAAATGATGCTTTTGGTCGCTGCCTTTTTGAAAAATATCAAACTTGACATTTAAAGATTCTGCTAATTGTTGAAATTCTTTTGCATGTTCATCAATAAATTTTTGTAGATTAATTTTAGATTTGTCTGCTGCCTGAACGTTTTTAATGGCATTTTCATCACTTCCACACAATAAAAGAACTTTATTTTCTAATAAGCGATAATATCGTGCAATTGTATCAGATTGAATAAATTCAAGAGCATGTCCAACATGAGGAGACGCATTAACGTAAGGAATCGAATTTGTAATTAACAAATTTTTGTTCATATCTTTTTATTTTATCACAGTTGCCAGGGTAATTAGTAAGGATGCGAGCAATAGAGCATTAATTAAATTAAATCCGATCGTTGCATTCAGTGTAAAAAAAATCAGTAAAAAAACCGTTAATAATCTAACGAATTTTCGAGGTAAGAATAATGACGATATTAAATATACTATTAATAATAGTAGGGCAATTACAATCAAGATTTTCCACCAAATATCAGGTGGGGTAACCCAGATAAAAACAGCAAAAAATCCAGCTGCTACTACTGTGACAAATAGTTTTTTTATTAAGGTCTTTTTATGCATATGCAAAACAATGTCATTGCGAACCCGAGCATAGTCGAGGGTGAAGCAATCCCGTTAATATAAGACGTCTTATTGGTATCGAGATTGCCACGTCGTCCCGACGGAAACGTCGAGACTTCCTCGCAATGACATAATCTCTATAAATTGATAATTGCGAAAATTTTGGTTTTGAACAATAGATAACAAACATGCTGTTGCAAGTTTAATTATTTTCAATTATAATCTGGAAGATATGACAAAACCATCAGAAAAAAAAATTGAAAAGAAACTTGAAAAAAAGATAGAGGTAAAAGTTGAAAAGGTAGAAAAAATTAAAGAAGTAAAAGTTATTGATACCGGTACTAAAACCCAGCTACCTGAAAATAAGCAAAAGATAATTGACGAATACGCACAAAAAAAGGGTGATACTGGATCTCCAGAGGTGCAAGTTGCACTTCTAAGTTATAAAATTCAGAATTTAGCTGCGCATTTGGAAATCAACAAAAAAGACAATCATTCAAGACGCGGGTTATTAAAGGTTATTGCAAAAAGACGCAGAATCATTAATTATTTACAGAGACTTAACGTTAAACGTTATAAAGTATTAATCAATAAATTGGGATTAAAAAAATAAAATCATAATCCTTTCTTAGAAAATGACAAAATTTGAAACCTCCATTGAGATTGATGGAAAAAAATTAGTTCTTCAGTTTGGGAAATTAGCACAAGCAGTTGACTCGTCAGTATATGCATGTTTAGGAGATACTGCAGTTCTTGTAACAGTTGCAGTTGGACCTGAAAATCCAAATATTGACTATTTTCCATTATCTGTTGATTATGTTGAAAAATTATACGCTGGTGGCTTAATCAAGGGATCAAGATGGGTTAAACGAGAAGGTCGTCCTTCAGACGAGGCAGTTTTGATTGGTCGTTTAATCGATCGTTCAATTCGTCCGCTTTTTCCTAAATCATACAAAAAACAAGTTCAAGTAATTATTACCCTATTATCAGTGGACGATGAAAATGATCCGGAAGTTGTGGCTGCGATAGCAACATCTGCTGCAGTGGCTGCTTCAAGTATTCCTTGGGATGGTCCAATTAGTACAGTTAAGATCGGATATATCCCTTCTTTGGAGAGTTCAAAAGGAACACTTATATTAAATCCTTCAGAAAAAGAACAGGAATATTCAGCCCTTGAATTGGTTATGTCCTCAACCACTGATAAAGTTTTAATGATTGAAACAAAAGCCAATGCATTACCAGATCAAATAATTCAAGAAGGAATTGAAATGGCAAAAAAAGAAAACGCAAAAATTATAGATTTCATTAATAGCTTAGTCAAAAAAGTTGGTAAAGTAAAAATTCATGCAGCAGAAAAAGCAGCAACGGAAGAATTAAATGAAATCATTAAAAATAAATATACCAAAGGGCTTGAGCAAGCAATAAAACTCGCTGCTTCAACCGCTGGAAGCAATAGCATCGGTTTAACAGAAATTATTGATGCAATTTATGAAGAAGTTGATGGTAAATTTGATAAAAAACAAATTAACGCTGCGATTGAAAAGTTTAATTACGCAAAAATTAAAAAAGATATTCTTGAAAAAAAACAACGACCTGATGGAAGAAAAGTTGATGAAGTAAGAAAACTTTCAATTGAAGTTGGCTTTATACCAAGAACGCACGGATCCGCACTTTTTCAACGTGGCGAAACTCAAGTTTTATCTATTGTAACTCTTGGGTCAACGGCACTTGAACAATTAATCGAAGGTCCTGAAGGAAAAGAAGCAAAAAGGTATATTCATCATTATTCGGATGGACCTTATTCATATGGTCAGGTTGGACGAATGTTTGGGCCAAGTCGACGTGCTATTGGTCATGGAGCCTTGGCGGAAAAAGCCGTCGAACCAATTTTACCGTCAAATGAAGCTTTTCCATATGCAATTCGCGTCGTCTCAGAAATTTTGGCGGAAAACGGATCTTCTTCTATGGGCTCAGTTTGCGGATCATCACTTGCTTTAATGGATGCAGGAGTTCCACTTAAAAAGGCAGTTGCAGGTGTTGCAATGGGTATTGTTACAAAATCTGATGGTGAATATGTAATTTTAACTGACATTGTTGGATTGGAAGATTTTTCCGGTGAAATGGATTTTAAAATTGCAGGAACTGTTGATGGAATAACTGCAATTCAATTGGATGTGAAAAATAAAGGACTGACAAGTAAAATGATTAACGATATCTTCAAACAAGCAAAAATCGCAAGACTACATATATTAAATGAAATGAATAAAGTGATTGGTGAATCTAAAAAAGAAGTATCACAATTTGCGCCAAAGGTTGTGGTTTTAACTCCTCCACCGGATAAAATCGGAGAAATTATCGGTCCGGGCGGAAAAAATATTCGTGCTCTTATTGCAAAAACCCAAACAGAAATTAATGTTGGCGATGATGGAAAAGTAACAGTGAGCGGTCTTGATCGTGCAAAGGTTGACGAGGCAGCCAAAGCAATTAGTGATATCACCCGGGAAATTCAAGTAGGGGAAACTTTTACCGGTCCAGTTGTTCGTATTCTTCCTTTTGGTGCTTTTATTGAACTGACACCTGGAAAAGACGGATTAGTTCATGTTTCAAAAATGGGACCAGGTTTCATCCGTGATCCTGGACAGGTGGTAAAAATCGGACAAATTGTTACAGTCAAAGTGGTCCAAATTGACAATCAGGGACGGATAAATCTTCAGCTGGTGAAGTAACTCTTTTTATTAAATTACATTTTTTATTTAAACATTCTTTTTTTTGGCTTAATCTCTTTTTCTCGTTTCACGCTAAAATGATCTGGCTTCCATCGTCATATTGAGTTAATGATTACGAATTAAATTTTTCTAACAAGGCCTTCATAGGCATTGATTTCAATAAGGTCACCGTCTTGAAAAACTTTTGTTGCGATTTCTGTTCCAACAATGCACGGAATTCCAAATTCTCGTGATATTATCGCTGCATGACATAAAATACCACCAAAATCAGTGATTATTCCAGCTGATTTCATTAATGCTGGAACCAGATCTGGTCTTGTCATCGGCGAGATAATAATATCGCCACGATCAACTTTAGGAATATCTTCAATATCAAACACGAGTTTTGCTTTACCAGAAGCTCTTCCTCTGTTTGCAATTGTACCTTTAACCTGATTTATTAACACCTTATTTGTTATTGTTTTTTTTATTTGTTTTCCAGAGAGCAGCAAAAATTTATTATTTTCGAGAATAAGTGCATAATTATTTATTCGTTCATCAATTTGTTTTTTCTTAATTCGTGATCTTTCTTTGATAAGGCTAATTATTTCATCTCCTGTTAAATAGACTAATTCGTTTATTGAAAAATTAAATCTTTTTGCTATTTCATTAAAAAGATTGTTGACGTTATAATGAGCAATAAAGAAAATGTCTAATCGATAAGTTTGGAGATATAACATTTCTCTTGCGATCTTTATAAGATTAACAATTATTTTTGATTTTGAAATCATTTTATAAGTATTGATAAAATTCAGTAGAGAATCTGATTTTATTTTGTAAATTTGTACTAATTTTTTTTTTGGATTTTCTATAATTATATTGTTAAGTCTTTGTTCAACTGAGTTTTTATTTTGATATTTACCTAGATATGCAACTACAGAAGTCCAGGCAAAACCATCGATAAAATTATGGATATCACGATAAGGATTATAATTGGAATCAGACTGTATTTTTATTGCAATTTTTATCAGAGTTTCGTTTTCTTGGACAAAAAAACTTTTCTTAATAGGAATAACCAATTTACTTATTAATAAATCCTGTTCTTGTTTATTTGTAATATTTAAACGAGTTTCTAATTTCTTAGTAATCTCTTTTTTTAAAATACTATCAATTACTAATATTGTATTTAAAAATGGCATAAAATCTAAAACTGATTTTTGATATTTAAGATAAAGATCCAATATTTCTTGGTTGGTAAAATCGGATAAATTTGTTAATTTCTTTATTTCAGTTGAAGTATTCAGTAATTTTTTTGAATATTGATAGCAAGATTTAATAAAACTTTCTAAGTAGTATTTTTCTTTATTAATTTTTCCTTTTAATAAGATTTCTAAATGGATAAATTCGTTTAAATCAATACTAATTTCATTATCAACGATTTTTTGATTTTCTAAACCAAAACCCAGTTTAAGTGAGTTTTTATAGTATTTTTCCCGATGCCCTTCAAAGACGTACCATTGAAATAATAAAGAAGCTTTTGTTTTTACTACAGCTTGCCACTTGATACTCATATTAATAGTAATTTTACTAAATAAGAACTCTATATTAATAGTAAAATAATTTATAAATAGATTATGACCTTGATTTTATTTTCAGTACGTGCTCCAGTTGGTGAAATAGCCGAATCTTCTTCTTTATCTCTGTTTAAAATGGAGTAAAATTGAAACATGAAACTGCCAACCAATTCTCAACTGATAATCTACCAGACCGAGGATGGGCAAACGAAGATTGATGTGCGTTTTGATGGAGATACTGTGTGGTTGACACAAACAGCTTTGGCAGAGCTTTTTCAAACTACAAAAAATAATATAAGCCAACATGTAAAAAATGTTTTTGAAGAAGGTGAAGTAGACCAAAGAGCAACTGTTAAGAAATTCTTAACAGTTCAAACCGAAGGTCAGAGAGAAGTAAAGCGTGAATTGGAATATTACAATCTTGATCTCATTATTTCTATTGGATATCGAATTAAAAGCAGGGTAGCATCAGCTTTCAGAATTTGGGCAACTAAACATTTGCATGAATTTATCGTTAAAGGTTTTGTGATGGATGATGAACGGTTGAAAAATCCAGATTTACCGTTTGATTATTTTGAAGAATTGACTCGTCGTATTTCAGAAATACGCACTTCGGAAAAAAGATTTTATAGAAAAATTACTGATATTTATGCAACCAGTGTTGACTATGATCCAACAAATGAGAATAGTATTCTCTTTTTTAAAACAGTACAAAATAAAGTTCATTATGCAATTACAGGAAGTACTGCGGCGGAAATAATTGCAGGTAGGGTAGATAGTAAAAAACCAAATGTGGGTTTGATAAACTTTAGGGGCAGTAAACCAACAAAAGAAGAAATTGTAATTGCCAAAAATTATTTGAGCGAACAAGAGCTTCTTGTTTTAAATAATCTTGTCGAGCAATATCTCGTATTTGCCGAAGGACAAGCAATGCAGAGAGTGCCAATGTATATGAAAGATTGGATTGATAAACTTCATGGATTTTTGCAAATTAACAATAAAGATATTTTAAAAGATGCAGGTAAGGTTTCGCATGAGTTGGCAAAAGAATTGGCGGAAAAGGAATTTGATAAATATTATAAAAAAAGTTTAAAAGCGCCAAGTAAGGCAGATGTGGATTTTGAAACATTTGCCAATAAAGCAGCAAAACTTGTTGGCAAAGGCAAAAAGAAAAAATAATCCTCGTGCAAAATTTCCATCTTTATCTCGCTTAAAAATGGAGTAAAATAGGGAATATGATGAATAACAATCGCAAGCAATTTCATGAAAGGCTTTGGTCGGCTGCGGTACAACTTCGAGCAAATTCCGGACTTAAACTTAATGAAATATCTGAACCGATCTTAGGTCTTATTTTTCTTAAGTTTGCTGACGTGCGTTTTAAAAAAATCCAAACAGGAATTGTTTCGGATAGAAAGACAGTTTATTCCACTCGAGTTCGTCCTATTAATCCAGATGACTTTAAATCAAAAGGTGTGCTTTATCTTCCTGAAACTGCCACTTATTCATATATTATGAACCTTCCAGAAAGTGCAAACATTGGAAAAGCTATCAATAATGCGATGAAGGAAATCGAAAGAAATAATACCGACCTTGCCGGTGTCTTACCTCAAGACTACACTTCTCTTCACAAAGTTCCCGGTGAAAATAGCAAAATATTAATCACACTTCTTAAAAATTTTAATCAAATTCCCGATGACATTGAGGGTGATGCTTTTGGAGAAATTTACGAATATTTTCTTGGTGAATTTGCCCGTACAGAAGGACAAGACGGAGGGGAATTTTTTACTGCTCAATCGATCGTAAAACTTTTAGTCGAAGTAATTGAGCCATATCATGGACAAATCTTTGATCCGGCTTGTGGAAGTGGTGGTATGTTTGTCCATTCGGCCAAGTTCGTGGAAAATCATTTGAAAAATAAATCATCAATCTCAAAAGAAGTAGCAATCTATGGTCAGGAAAAAACCGGAGCAACAGTCAAAATTGCAAAAATGAATCTTGCCATTCATGGTTTATCAGGAAAAATTGCTGAAGTGAATTCTTTTTATACAGATGAATTTAATAGCGTTGGTAAGTTTGATTATGTCCTTGCCAATCCACCGTTTAATGTCAAAGGAAAAGATAAAGAAAAGCAGATCGTCATTGATCCGGAAAAACTAAAAGGTGACCCAAGATATTATCTTGGCCTGCCTCTCACTGGTAAAGGCGAAATTTCAAATGGAAACTATCTCTGGATACAAATGTTTGCGAGCGCGTTATCTGCGCAAGGTCGTGCTGGTTTTATCATGGCTAACGCGGCGACTGACGCTGGAAATGCCGAAAAAGAAATTAGAAAAAAATTAATTGAGTCAGGAATAGTCGATGTAATTATTTCCACGCCACCGAATATGTTTCTAAATGTAACTCTTTCATCAACTCTTTGGTTTTTAGATAAAGGAAAAAAAGGAACAGATAGACAAAATAAAATTTTATTTATCAACGCACAGGATATTTTTATACCAATTGACAGAGCACATAATGAATGGACGAATGACCAAATTCAAGAAATTGCCAGTATTGTTCGCCGTTATCGAGAGGAACCCTCCTTCGCTAAAGCTACGGCGGGCAAGGAAAAATATGAAGATATCAAAGGTCGATGTAAAATGGCAACACTCGAAGAAGTCCGCACTAACGATTACTCACTTAACCCGGGACGTTATGTTGAAATCATTGAAAAAGAAATGAGCGATATTGATTTTAACGCACGAATGAAAGAACTGACAGGTGAATTTACAAAATTAACCGAAAAAGCACACGAACTCGAAAAGAAAATTACAAATGATTGGGGAAAATTTTTATAATTTTTAACTAACATATGAGAGAGGAAATTAAAAAACCGCAAATTGCCATCTATCAAGCCCTTGGAGATAAACAAAAAATTCGTGTCAGAATTGAAGGTGAAAATGTTTGGTTGACTCAAAAACAAATCGCTGATCTTTTTGATGTTAATGTGCGCACGGTTAATGAGCATTTAATAAATATATTTTTTGAGAAAGAATTGGATGAGACTTCAGTTGTCCGGAATTTCCGGATAACTGCTAATGATAATAAGACATATAACACAAAACACTATAATCTTGACGCAATACTCGCGGTTGGTTATCGTGTGCGATCTGATCGAGGAACACAGTTTCGTAAATGGGCAACAGAAAGATTGCGAGAATATTTAATTAAGGGTTTTACATTGGATGATGAAAGACTTAAACAAGGCGGTAGTCGGGCACGTTATTTTCAAGAACTACTTCAGCGAGTGCGTGACATCAGGAGTAGTGAGCGGATGTTTTATCAAAAGATAACTGATATTTATGCGACGAGTATTGACTATAAAGTTGACACAAATTTGACGCAAAAATTCTTTGCCACAGTGCAAAACAAAATGCACTATGCCGTGCATGGACATACTGCTGCCGAAATCATCATGCAGCGTGCTAATAGTAAAAAACCTTTAATGGGTCTTACTAGTTTTAAAAACGATTACATTACTATCGATGATATTGTGATCGCGAAAAACTATTTGACCGAACCGGAAATAAAACAATTGAATTTAATCGTCTCACTTTATATTGATTTTGCAGAGTTACAAGCCAGTAGCGGTCGTTTAATGAAAATGCGGGATTGGATCAGAAAATTGGATGAATTTTTAAATATTTCTGAAAAAAAGTTATTGTATTCAGCCTGTACAGTGAGTGCAAAACAGGCGGAACAAAAGGCGTTGAAGGAATATGAAAAATATCGCAAAGTGCAAGATAAAAATTATATTTCCGATTTTGATCGCGAGGTGAAAAAGCTTTTGGAGATGGATAAAAAGAGAGGTAGAAATAAAATTTACTAAAATAACCATGACAACTTTTCAGAAAGTAAAATTGGGGGATGTATGTTCTCAGATAACAGACGGTAAACACGGAGATTGTATTAATAATGACAATTCTGGTTATTATTTTATAAGTTCAAAAGATGTTTTTAATGGCTCAATACATTATGAAAACGCAAGACAAATTATAGAAGCCGATTTTCTTGATACTCATAGAAGAACAAAACTGGAAATTGGTGATATCTTAATAACAAACAGTGGTACGATTGGGAGGATGGCTTTAATTAAAAACAATACAAGAGTTGAAAAAACGACTTTTCAAAAAAGTGTCGCCATTATCAAACCAAAACAAAATGTTAATAACACTTATTTATTTTATAAATTACTATCCCTTTATAAACAGCTTGTTAACTTAGGCGGTGGTTCTGCACAGCATAATTTACTACTTGGTGATTTGAGAAATTTTATAATTCAAATTCCCGATCTTCCAACTCAAACCCGCATTGCTTCTGTCCTTTCTGCCTATGACGATCTGATCGAGAACAACGAAAAGCGTATCAAGGCACTGGAAGAAATGGCGCAGCTTCTTTATGCCGAATGGTTTGTGAAATTCAAATTTCCCTTTCGACTGCGCTTAGAGCAAGCCGGGCATGAAAAAGTGAAAATGGTTGATAGTCACACTGAATACGGCATGATTCCGGAAGGGTGGGAGGTAGTAAAAATTGACAATTTATTGAAAATTGTAAAGAGAAAAATAAAACTACAAACTAGTGAATATAAAATATCAGGTCAGTTTCCGATAATTGATCAAGGGAGAGATTTTATTGCAGGATTACGGATAATAGGGAATTAATTTATAGTGAAAATCTAATTGTTTTTGGTGACCACTCTCGCTGTTTTAAATATTGCAACTTTCCTTTTGCTTGTGGTGCTGATGGAACGCAATTATTAAAAACAAATGAACCTGAAAGAATGCCACAAATATTGCTGTATTTTTCAGTCATAAACGCGGGTTTGCAAAACTTCAATTATGCAAGGCACTATAAATTTTTAAAAGAGTTAAAAGTTATACTGCCAAATCAATTAATAGCAAGTTATTTTGATAAAATTGTCAGTAGTATTTATGAACAAATTAAACAATTAAGATTACAGAATATTAATTCTGGTAAAATACGCGACCTATTAATTCCTCAGTTGGTCACTGGGAAAAGGGGAATAAAATTATGATGAACAAAATCGGAAGAAACGATCCTTGTTCTTGTGGAAGCGGAAAGAAATACAAAAGATGTCATTATTTAATTGATTCATCTCGTCCTACCAATAAAGAATTGGTTAAAATGCGAAAGAAATTTGCAGAAGATTCGCGGAAAAGGATATATGTATTGCAGAAGCATGGAATTTTTATTGATTTTGTTGCTCCAGCAATTTTTAAAGAAAAATCCATATGGGCTCTGGGTAGCCGATTGTATCCGAATGAGAAGCCAAATATCACATTTCATGAGTTTTTATTAAGCGCTCTTGCACAAGAGTTAGGTAAAGAGTGGATTTTGGATCAAGAGAATAAAACATTAGAGCAAAGACATTTTATTATGAAATGTCATCACTATTATAAAGAGTGGAAAAATAAAGAAAATAAACATCCGGAAGACCCAAATAACAATGAGACAATTTGGTCTAATGTTCCTGATGGTTATAGTAAATCACTAATATCGCTCGCTTTTGATTTCGCTTGCATAATACATATTAACGGTCAAGTTCCCAAGCAAATTATTGACAGGTTAAAATTAATGGATAGTAATTATCAAGGTGCAAGATATGAAATTATGGTGGCGGGAATACTATCAAGAATGGATTGTAAACTAGAATATTTAGATGAAAAATACAAACACGAAAAAAAGACACCCAAGCACAACGAGTTTTTAGTAACTGATCCGTCAACCAAATTTTCTTTTTCTGTTGAAGCAAAAAGCAAAGTAAGAAAAGGGGTGCTCCATGAAGAAGGTCAAATTATTCCTTATCAACTATGGAACAATGCTACAAAACCCTATAAAGACGCTATAAATGACCAAATTCCAGAAAATATTGCCTATGTGGTTTTTGCTGATGTCAATTCACCACCTACTCCGGAATTGTCAATTGAAAAAAAACCGTATTTTAAAAAAATACTGGAAAACAGAAAGAACACTCCTGTTAATAAACCAGGCAATCTTGACCCTTGTTCTGCAATAGTATATACAAACTATTCTTACCATTACCAAACACAAAATGAGTCAAATACTAATGAAGCAGTCCTTGTAATACCGCAATATGCGAAATATATATTACCTGAAGCTCTTGTTATAAAATTTCAACATACATTGAACGGATATTCATATATTCCAGATATTAAATATGATGGAACAATTAGGTCCTAATTTTAAATAATTATGAACCAATTTAACGAAGATAATTTGGTTGAGCAGACGGTGATTAAAATCATCGAAGAAATTTGGGCGGATTCAACATGTCATATTAATGCTTATAAAGAAGATGATGATTTAGCGCTTGGGCGGGAAAATCAAGGCGAAGTGGTACTGAAAAAATATTTGTTGCCAGCATTGAAAAAAATAAATTCTTCTTTACCAGAAGAAGCATTAATCCAGGCGATAGATTTAATTACTCGTGATAGATCTAATTTGAGTTTGGTAAAAGCAAACAAAGAAGTTTATAAACTTTTACGTGACGGAGTAAATGTCATTATCGAACAACCAAACGGAGAAACAAAAGATGAACGGGTGAGATTTTTTGATTTTGAAGACATTAACAATAATCATTTTTTGGCCATCTCACAATTATGGATAGTTGGCGAAATGTACACGCGTCGACCAGATGTTATTTTATACGTCAATGGAATTCCCCTTGTTTTATTAGAGCTTAAAGCATCACACAAAAGCTTAGTGGACGCATACCGAGACAATATTCGCGATTACAAAACGACTATTCCCAAACTCTTTTGGTACAACATGGGAATAATTATCAGTAACGGTATTGAAAATAAATTTGGATCACTAACTTCGCCTTTTGAATTTTTCAATGAATGGAAAAAAGCAGAAAAAGAAGATGAAAAACCTAATAACAATCTTTTAACCATTCTTAATGGTATTTGTGACAAAAAACGATTACTAGATATCTTTGAAAATTTTATTTTGTACGACGAATCAAAAGGAGAAGGTAAAAAAATTGTTCCCCGATATTTTCAGTATCTTGGTGTGAATCGTGCATTTGAAAACGTTATTGAACGTAAAAATTTATCAGGAAAATTAGGAGTTTTTTGGCATACGCAAGGATCAGGAAAATCTTTTTCTATGGTTTGGCTTTCGCAAAAAGTTCTTAGGAAATTGACAGGTAATTTTACTTTTGTTATTGTGACAGACAGAACGCAACTGGATGGACAAGCATATAAAAATTTTGTCAATGTTGGAGTAATTCATGAATCAGAAGCTCACGCCGAAAGCATTTCTCACTTAAAAAATTTACTAACCCAAGATCACCGACAAATTTTTACAACAATTCAAAAATTTCAAGATATTACCGGTGCAATTTCAAATCGCGAAAACATTATTGTCATGACCGATGAAGCTCATCGCACCCAATATGATCGAATGGCTTTGAATATGCGCAAATCCATGCCAAACGCATCTTTCATTGGCTTCACCGGAACGCCACTTATGGCAGATGGCGAAGTTGAGACGGTCAAAACTTTTGGTGAATATGTCTCGGTTTATAATTTTGGACAATCGGTTGCCGATGGTGCAACCGTTCCACTTTACTATGAAAATCGAGTTCCAAGACTCAAAAATGTCAACGAAAATTTAGAAGAACAATTGGGACAGCTCATGAATAAATATGACCTTGATGAAGATGAAGAAGAAAAGCTGGAACGGGAATATTCCAATTTTTATGAAATTATTACCCGTGAAGATCGACTCAACACTATTGCTTGTGACATTGTTGAACATTATGCAGGTAGAGGTTACAACGGAAAAGCAATGGTTGTATCAATCGATAAAAAAACCACTTTTCGGATGTATGACAAAGTCAAAAAAGAATGGAACCGCTATATTGTCAAACTGAGGATGGATATTTTGCGAGCTCCTGATGAACACGAAAAAGAAAAAATCATTGAGAAATTAGAACGACACGAGAATGTAGATATGGCAGTGATGGTTAGTTTGGGTGATAATCAAAATGAAATTGCCGATATGGAAGAGTTTGAAATTGACGTTAAACCAATCAGAGAACGAATTATTCATGGAAACTTGGAGGATGAATTTAAAAAAGCTGACAGTAATTTACGGATTATCTTTGTTTGTGCAATGTGGATGACAGGATTTGATGTCCCAAATCTTTCAACTTTATATTTAGATAAACCATTAAAAAACCATACTTTAATGCAAACAATTGCTCGAGCTAATCGCGTTGCCGATGAAGGCAAAAAGAATGGAATAATTGTTGACTACATCGGAGTATTTAAAAACATTGAACGAGCTTTGGCACTGTACGCAGCCAGTGGAATTGATGATGATGAAATAATTAAAAGCAAAGACGAACTTTTAAAAGACTTAAAAAATATTCTTCAAAAAACAAAAGAATTTTTAAACAGCGAACAAATTAAATTGGAGGTATTACTTGAAGCGCCGAATGGTCAGAAATTGCTACTCTTGGAAAAGTTCGTAAATACAATAATCAAACATCAAAAAAAGAAAAAGAAATTTTTAAATCTTGCCAGTGATTTGCAAAATGCCTATCGTTTTGTGCTGCCTGACCCTGTTGCTGAAGATTTTTACAATGAGGTGACGGCTGTTCGAGTGATTGCGTCACGAATTCGAAACGTAGGTTCACAAAGTATTGATGTTTCTCAAGTTAAAAAAGATTTGGAAGATTTACTAGATAAATCAATACAGGCTGGAGAATATGTGATTTCTCAACACAAGAAAGTAAAAGACTTAAGCAAGTTAGACGCTGACGCTTTACATACATTTTTTGCGAAATTAGAAAATAAAAACGTTCAAGTTGATTCGATGAGCGCTGAACTTAAAGAAAAAATTGAAGAAATGGTTATGAGAAATAAAAAACGAGCAAAGTTTATGGAGAGGCTAATTGCCCTTTTGCAAGAATATAATAGCGGAGCTCATGATGTGGATCAACTTTTTGATGATTTAGTTGATTTGGCAAAAGATTTGGACAAAGAAGAACAACGGGCAGTAAGCGAAAATTTAAGTGAGGATGAATTGGCAATTTTCGACTTATTAATTAAAGATAATTTAAGCCCAGATGAAATTGCAAGAATCAAAGATTCAACGCACGAATTACTAACAAACCTTAAACCACTTCTTGTTCCGCATTGGAGGAATTTTGAAACAAACAGATCTGAAATAAAGATTGCGATTTCAGATTTACTATATGCAAAATTACCGGAACCGTCCTACACAGAAAAGGATTGTGAATTGAAAGGATCTGAAATTTATAATTTTGTTTATGAGCAACCCCAATTTAACTATAGTTGATTAATCTTTTAGGCCGCACTTGTTAATAACATGACCTTTATTTTAGATGAAGATACGGCACAAAGGGCCGTAACCATCAATATTTATTAAGTTATTGATGGACGAGCCCTTAGCCTACTTTATACTAAAAAATATTTGAATCGATTTTTCAGTATATACCTATCTAACCCGCTTCGCTCGCGAAGCGAAGCGAGTCCACTTTGACAACCCTTCAGGTTGCAAACTGGAGTAAGATTGGTATACAATTAAACACATATGTCAAGACGGAGATCAAAATTCAAACTTCCATTCTTTAAATTTAAAATTAATAAAAAAACCATCTTAAATATGATGGGTTTTATATTTGTTGGTACTGCATTAATTTTAATCGTATCGTTTTTGAATCTTTTTCAACCTAGTCAAGAAAATGGTCGATTATTAGAGCGCGTAAATGGTTTTTTAATTGAAAAGTTTAGTGGTTTATCAGTGTTTATACCCTTATTGTTACTTATGTTCAGTGGTCATTTTTTTAACACAAAAAAACTCAAGTTTATTAAATTTCATATTACGGGAGGTATTACGTTAATATTTATTGCCTTATTAGGGTTATTAAAAAGTGGAGCTTGGGGACAATACATATTTGATAGTTTAAGTATTGATCTGACAAAGCTTGGCGCAACAATCATTCTTTTAGTTTTTTTTCTAATTGGTTTAATTTTGTTTCTCGATACCTCAATTGATATTTTTGTTATTTTTATCATCAAATCATTAAAGGCACTTTTTGTTTTTATGCAACATTATCTATTTCGAAGTTTTTTCACTAATAAAAAACGCAGTGATTTAAAAAAGACCGAGAAAACCGAACCAGTATTTATTAAAGACCAGAAAACATTTGATCGAGTGAGACAACCTTTATCAACCTTACCGGTTGTATCTGAAGCAAAATTGCATACAGCTGCGTCCAATAGTGATTTCACGATTAAGCCAATTAGCCCATCCTCATCAACCACTTGGGTATATCCTCCACTAAATTTACTGATGGACGTGGCTCAAAAAGAAGCAGAGCGGGGTGATGTTCAAGCAAACGCAGCTAAAATTGAAGCAACTTTAGAAAGCTTTGGTATTCGTGCAAAAGTTGATGAAGTGAACTATGGTCCAGCAGTGACACAATATGCACTCTCCATTACCATGGGAACAAAATTATCAAGGATAACTGCCCTGAGTAATGATTTAGCACTATCTTTGGCGGCCTCAACCGGAACAGTGAGAATTGAGGCACCAATACCTGGACGTTCAATGGTGGGAATTGAAATTCCAAATATTAGACCAGAAATTGTAACTTTAAAAAAGATGCTAATGTCAGATGCTTTTACTAAAGAAAAAGATCCATTAATGGTCCCGCTTGGTCTAGATGTTTCAGGGACTCCTCGTGCTGGAAGTTTAGCAAAAATGCCTCATGTATTAATTGCTGGAGCAACTGGTTCAGGTAAATCAGTAATGTTGAATGCTTGGATAACTACTTTTCTTTTTAGAACAAAACCTGAAGAACTTAGATTAATTTTGGTTGATCCAAAACGAGTTGAATTAACACTGTACAATGGCATACCTCATTTATTAACCGAAGTAATTGTTGAGCCGGAAAAGATTATTAAAGCGTTGCGTTGGACAGTTGGAGAAATGGAAAGTCGTTATAAAACATTCGCTCAAGCCGGTGTAAGAAATCTGGACGGTTATAATGCACTTGAAGGTGTTGAAAAAAAACCATATATAATTTTCGTGATTGATGAGTTGGCAGATTTAATGATTTTTGCGGCTCGTGATGCAGAAGAATTGATCACAAGAATTGCACAGATGGCGCGAGCAACCGGAATTCATTTAGTTTTAGCAACACAAAGACCGTCGGTTGATGTTATTACCGGTTTAATGAAAGCGAATATTCCAACAAGAATTTCATTTAGTGTTTCATCTATGATCGACTCACGCGTCATTATAGACATGCCGGGTGCGGAAAAATTACTCGGTAAAGGAGATATGTTATATATGCCTCCGGATCAAGCAAAGCCTCGTCGTATTCAAGGACCATTTTTAACGGAAAAAGAAGTTTCACAATTAACAAAATTCCTCAAGTCACAAAATCCGGAAGTGCATTACACGGAAGAAATCACCGAAGTTGATATAAAAATTAATCCTTCGGGTTTATTTCCAGTCGGTGGTGTTGGTGGTTCTGATAATGATCCGCTTTTTAGTCAAGCAATGGCATTGGTGACACAATTTGACAAAGCGTCTGCATCTTTATTGCAAAGACGACTGTCAATTGGATATGCCCGAGCTGCACGGATTCTTGATCAACTGGAAGCCGCTGGATTTGTTGGACCATCTGAAGGTTCAAAACCACGGGAAGTAATTAAACACAGCGTTGCTTCTCCAGACGAAATTCCGGTGGAAGAAAAGGGAGACTAATACTGCATTCTCGTTAATTATTTATTTCATGAAAATAAATAAGTTTAGTTTATTTTCTGAAATTACTGCTATAATTATTTTTATATGAAAATGTTATGGAAAAAAGAAAACGAACATGACTTCTTTATTAAATCATTAAACTTTGCTACTCCTGAACAACTATTCTATACTACATCTGATAAAAAGTTTTATGCTTATTGGACGAAAAGTTATAGCGACGCAAAAACAACTCTTCAAAGTAGAAATTCTTTAATTGGTACTTATACTGAAAAATGGTCTACTGATCTTTTTTCTGAAATTGCCAAGCAATTAGATGTTTTTTCTGTTCAAGGTGCAATTTGAAATAATACTATAATTAAAACCAAAAATGAAAAATAAAAACTTTGACGTAAAAATTTATCATTCCTCTTTTTGTTCTTATATTATTAATGCAAAAGATCAGGAGGAAGCTATCCAGAAAGCACGAAAACATAAAATAAATAATATAGAACTTATGAATAATTTAGAGCCTTGGAAGGACGCTGATACCGTTGAGAAAGTATAAAAAATATGAAAATAATAGAAAGTAAGCTACCTTTTAGTTATAAAACAATTAAAGTTACTCAGAGCAGAATTGATAAAGGATTATTAGCAATTCCTGTATCTTTGATAGACTACTTCCCAAAAAATAAAAATACAATCTTAATAGCAACTGGAATAAGTGTTGAAATGAGCCCAAAGCATTTTACTCCCTATACGAGTAGCAGTCGAGAATGCCGTATTGGAGGAATACGGAATTTCTATGAAAAATATCAAGTTAGAGACGGCGATGAAATCGTTGTTCAAATACTGGACGTAGATAAATATCGACTATATACAGAAAATCAGTTCGAAAACCTTATAAAAGAGACTGAAAGTCAATTTGATCATTCAAAAGATGAAGAAGAAGCAACATTGAGTTTAGAAAAAATAACAAAAATAACTAACTCTAAACCTGGACAAGCTCTATTAAGCGAATATTACCGTTTAGCAAAAACCATTATCAAATCAAGGAAAAAAATAACATCGAAACCAAGTTTTACAAAGGAAAGTGTTTCTCCAGCTATGAGGAAATTATTAACTCAACTTTATGATGGTAAATGTCAAGTTACGGGCTTTGGTTTCCTAATGAAAAATAAGAAACCGTATTTTGAAATTCATCATATTGAACCTGATTTTGGAGATCACTTAAAAAATCTGCTCGTTGTTAGTCCTAATATTCACGCAGAATTTACTTATACCGTCGTTGAACAATTTTTTGATTCTGAAGGTTGGATGAGGCATGTCAAATTTAACAGTCAAGAATTTACAGTAAATCACATTATTGATAAATTACCTGCAAGGTTCAAAAAAGAAGTTCATTATGAGAAATAAAATTATTATTTTGGTTTTTTATTATGATAGAAAGTGCATATAGAATTGGCCATCCAGCTCCTTTTCCAATAGAACTTCCCTATCGTTTAATACAACTTTATACTTTTGAAGATGAGGTTGTTCTTGATCCTTTTGTTGGTAGTAGCACCACTTGTCTTGCTGCATTAAAAACAAAAAGGCGATACATAGGTTATGAAAACGATAAAAAATATTATGAATTAGCAGAAAGAAGGATCGAGGAATATCTACAAAGTCAAAATACTCTTTTTAATCAACAAACAAATACAAGTCAAAAAATAGCATTAATTGCAAATGTTTAATTGACGTTATTTTACTTATCTCAAATACCTCTTAACATTAGTATTGTGTTCTTCGAGGGTTTTTGAATAGTGCATTTTGCCGGTTTTGTCTGAGATGTAAAACCAAGCTTCGAAATTTGGATCAATTTCAGTAATTGCAGTTAAAGATGAAAGACTTGGATTACAAATTGGCGTTGGTGGTAGACCGGTATGAATATAGGTGTTATACGGTGATTCCAATTTTAAATCATCAGCAGAAAGTTCTTTTTTCCACCAAGACATTTCTGATGCTTGATAACCAAGTGTATATTGAATGGTTGCGTCAATATTTAAAGCCCAGTCGTTTTTCCAGCGCTTATAAATGATACTTGCCACTTTTTGACGATCATCAGGTAATTTTACTTCTCTTTCAACCAACGAAGCAATTGTAATTACTTGATTAGTGGTTAATCCAAGTTTTTTTATCGAACTTGATGATAATGTTTTAAACTTGTTATCGAAATTTGAATTAATTATTTTTACTAAATTATCAATAGATGAGGTTTTAGGGAATAAATATGTATCAGGAAAAATATAACCTTCTTTAAAAGCTTGGACAATTTCAATTTCTGGAATACTAATTTTGTTGTAAATTGCTTGTGCAGCTTCTTCTCTGCGCCAGCCTTCAAGTAATGTTACCCAGATATCAATTGTCCCGTGTGTTAAATTGTTTGCAATTGTTTCCGCAGACATTGAAGGAGAAAGGCGAAAATCTCCGGCTTGAATTTTTCTTTCAATTCCAAGCTTTTTAACAACAAGATAAAAACTAATTTTATTGCGAATAAGATTATTTTTTGATAAATTATTGGTGATTTGATTCAGGTTTTCACCTGGTTTTATTAAAAAAATTACATTAGTTTTATCGTTTTTATTAACAGGCATGTTTCCTTCTCGAATAAATATAAACCCGATAAAAATTAAAATAAATAAAGTTATTATAAAAACAACAAATTTATTCATGTTTTTAATAGTAGTTAATTAATAATTTACAAATAATCATATTCATGATTGATTGGAAACATAAACTTCTAATATTTTCTTTTGGTATTGTTTTGTTTTAATGATAAATTTGGTGATAATTCCTAGTTCTTTGATATTTAAAAGCCAAGCGATAAAAAAGTATAACAAAAAATACAAACACGCACTAAAAATAATTAATAAAAAAAGATTTAATGTTCTGGATGTATCAAAAATCAAACCATCCATTAGTTTCATAGTAAAATAAACAATAACAGCTGGTACAAAGGCTGAAAACCCAATTTTCAACGTATCAATAGACAAAGTTTTCATTGGGAAACCGTTTGTTTTGTTTTGAAGCATCAGAAGCAGAAGCATAACATTAAATATTATTGATATAGAAAAAGATAAAGCTAGAGACCAAACAGGAAGATGAAAAACTAAAACAAAAATTAAACTTAAACCTGTATTTATAACAATCGATATTAAACTAATAATAAAAGGTGTTCGACTATCAAGCATGGCATAAAAACATCGTGTTATTAAATAGTAAGACGCATGGAAAGGGATGGAAAACGCAAAATAGGAAAGAGTGTATGCAGTTAGTACTGTAGCGTCCCAGTCAAATTTTTGGGCGCCGAAAAAAAGACGGACAAGAGGTGTTCTTGCAAAAATAAAAAAAACCGCAATCGGAATGGTGAGAAAGAATAAATTTAAAATTGAATTGACAATGAGATTTTTTAATTCGATGTATTGTTTTTTTTGATACATCTCAGATAAATAAGGTAGCGCTGCTTGACCAAAAGCTATGCCAACAACTGATACAGGTAGTAGCTGTAAATGTTGTGCTAAATAAAAAGTGGTATATGCTCCACCACCGAGTAGTGATGATAATGCTAGGTCAATTGTTGCATCAATTTGGGTATTAATTACAGTAAGAACTCGAGGAATAATTAAAACGACAAACTCTTTAATTGCATTTGATGATCTGATTAAAAAATGATAATGGAATTTGAAAATTCCTAAAATTGGAAGCTGAATAACAAAGAACAAAATTGCTCCAATAATTACCCCGAGTATTGGTGCAAAAAGAGATAATTGAGTAGAAAATAATATGGTAATTATTATTGCTGATAAATTGTAAAAAATTGGTGCAAGTGCAGTAATAAAATATGATTTGTTAGCTTGGGCTAATCCTGTTAAAAAATTTCCCCACATTAGAAATGGAAGCTGTGATAGTAGGAGTAATCGCGAAAAGAGGACAATTTGGGTTTTTTGTGCCAGACTAAAACCATTAACAATTATTTCAGTAATTCCTGGCATAAAAATAAAAAGAATGACGATAAAAAAACCGAGGGCAATACTAATAAGATTAATAATTGATGATAGATTTATCTCGAGTTCTTCGGAGTTATCTTGATATTTAATAAAAAGGGGGATAAGCGTTGAGGTAAGGGCTCCAGTAATTAATATTTCAAAAATTAAATCCGGGATACGAAACGCAGCGAAAAAAACATCGAGCTCATACTTATTAAAATAGTCAGTTAGAATACGATAACGGAAAAACCCCATAAACCTTGATAACAAAATCATTCCCGAGAGAATTAAGGTTGATGAAATAATTCCACCTTGTTTTGTAAAAATTAGTTTTTTTGTTCTATTTATTAGTTTATCCATATAATTCTTCTTGACATTTGGGTATAAATGGCGTTAAATGGTTAGATATGGTGTTTTTTGGTGAATACCAAGTTTCATTTTCAGCTCCAGGCAGAATTGTGCTGCCAAAAAAATTGCGTGAATTATTAAAAGGTAACATCTTTATTTTAACAAAAGGATTTGACAATTGCTTGAGTGGATATGATCAAGATGATTGGAATGAACGTTCAAAATCACTCTTAAACGTATCTCTACTTGAGAAAAATGAATTAGCCAACAGAAGATTTTTATTTGCCTCGACAGTTTATTTAGAAATTGACGATCAAGGAAGGTTTGTAATACCCAAAAACATGTTGAGTTACAGTGAAATTGTAGATAAAGCTGTTGTTATTGGTGTTGGAGATCATTTTGAAATATGGTCACCAGTGAACTGGCAAAAATATACTCAGCCCACGATAGTTACTAGTTCAAAAAATAAATAATGCATACGCCAGTTTTATTAACAGAGGTGATTAAATGGTTACAGGTTCAGCCAGATGAAAAATATATTGATGCAACTGTAGGAGAAGGTGGACACTCAAAAGCAATTCTCGAACTTGGTGGTCTTGTATTGGGAATTGATCGGGACAAAAACCAAATTAAATCATTTTTTAATAATCTTACGGGTTTTAAAAATCGGATTACATTAAAACAAGGTAATTTTTCTGACATTGATAAGATTGCCAAAGACGCAAAATTTGAAAAAGTTTCCGGTGTGTTGTTTGATCTTGGAGTATCTATGGGTCAACTGCGTGGAACAATTCCTGGATTATCTTATCAAAACGAATCTGATTTATTAGATATGCGTTTAGATGATGCATCAGATGAAACTGCGTCAGACATTCTTAATCAGTATGATAAAAAAAACCTTTATCAGATAATTGCTGGTTATGGTGAAGAATTAAAAGCCAGCGTAATTATCGATGAAATATTTCAAATACGGATAAAAAACAAGATCAAAACAGTAGGTGATTTAAATAGAGTGTTAAAAAAAATTGGTGGAGGAGAAAAAACACAAAGACGGGTTTTTCAAGCACTTAGAATTGCAGTCAATCACGAATTTGACAATTTATCTAGTGCGTTAATAAAGGCGATTAAACTAATAAAACCTGGAGGAAGAATTTTGGTAATCTCATTTCATTCAAATGAAGATAGAATTGTAAAACAATTTATTAATAAGAATCGACTAAAACAACTACATAAAAAATTAATTGTTGCAAACCGATTAGCTTATTCTTTTGAGCGTAGCGCACGATTACGAGTTTTTACGAATAGCTCGATATGAAAAAGTGTTTAAAATATTTTGTACCGTGTATTTTATTAATCCTTATTATTACCAATGCTTTTATCATTATTAGTGGACTAAAATTAAGTGATGAGATATATCGTTTTGAGTTTCAAACAAAAAATATTAAGAAACAAAATAGCGAATTGGAAAAAAAATTATACGATGCTAGTTCACTTCAGTATGCCGCTTCTCAAGCAGCACAATTAGGTTATACTAAAAATGCACCGGCTTATTCACTTACTGTTTTAAAGCGGGCGCGTAATCGTTGAGTATGATTAAATTTAGAATACTTTTCATAGGCTTCTTATTCGTGTTTTTGATTATTATTATTAAGTTAGTTAGTTTTCAAATATCCTCAAATTCTAATTATAGTAATTATTTTAAAACATCAAAAATATTTCCAAAAAGGGGAAAGATTTTTGACAGAAACAAGCAGCCACTCGCAGTTAATCAAACGCTTTATCGTTTAGCGATCGAACCTCAAAAAATTAAAGACGTAAATAATTTTATTAATGAACTTGCTCCATTACTTAAAATCGATCATGCTAGTCTAGAGGCTAAAATTGATAGAACTAAACAATGGCAGCTCATTAAAACTACTTTATCAAAAGAGACGATGTCAAAAGTTACACAATTGAAACAGACAGGCATTATTTTTGAAGAAGAAAGTAATCGATATTATCCTGAAGCCTCATTAGCCGCACATTTAATTGGTTTTGTTGGCAAAAATTCAGAAAACGATCCGGTCGGATATTTTGGAGTTGAGGGTTATTATAATAAAGATTTATCCGGGTTACCGGGTTTGTTACGTTCTGAAAGGGACTTATCAAATAACCCAATATTCGCAGGTACCCAAGAAATGTTAGAGGCTGAAGACGGTCGAGATTTATTCTTGACTATTGATAAAGCTGTACAAATGATAATTAAAGGTAGGTTAAAAAAAGCGATGAAAATATATCAAGTAAGGGAAGGGTGTGTGATTGTAGTTGACCCATTAAATCTTGAAGTTTTAGGGCTAAGTTGCTTACCTGACTTTGATGCTGAAGAATATTATAAATTCGATGAAACATTTTATAAAAATTCTGCTTTAACAAATTTATATGAACCTGGATCGACATTCAAGCCATTAATTGTGGCAGCAGCTATTCAAGAAAAAGCAATTAAACCAAATGACATTTATAACGAAACAGGACCACTTCAGTTTGGAGAATATCAAATTCAGACTTGGAATAATAAATATGAAGGTAAAATCTCAATTACGCGGATATTGGAAAAATCTTCTAACGTGGGAATGGTATATATTGGAGAAAAGCTTGGAAATAAAAAAATATACGAATATTTAAATGATTATGGGTTTGGAAAGAAAACTGACATTGATTTGCAGGGTGAATTTGTAAATCAAATTAAACCATTTAACAATTGGTATCCGATTGATTTTGCCACTGCAACTTTTGGTCAGGGAATAGCGGTTACTCCTTTGCAGATGATTAAAGCTTTTGCTAGCTTAATTAATGGAGGTCAATTGTTGCAGCCACATGTAGTTCGACAAATTAATAATAAAGGGGAAGTGAGAAATATCCAAAAAAAGTTAGTTAAAAAAGTATTAGGCACGCAAACGAGTAATATCATTAAAAAGATGTTACAGTCAACAGTAGAAAATGGAGAGATAAGTTGGGCGATACCAAAAGGATATTTGATGGGTGGAAAAACTGGAACAGCACAAGTTGCTATTAAAGGACATTATGATCCTTCGAAAACAATTGCTTCATTTATTGGTTTTGCTCCTGTTTCAAATCCAAAGTTTCTGACTTTAGTAATCTTAAAAGAACCAAAAACTTCACAATGGGGGTCAGAGACTGCCGCTCCTTTATTTTTTGAAATTGCCAAGGACTTAATTGTATATTATAATATAGCGCCGGAACAATAAAAATTTTTAATTTCTAATTTCTAATTTTTAATTAAATCCCAATTTTTTAATATCCAATTGGATATTGTTTTTTTTAGGTTAATTAGATTAATTAGGTAATTAGGTTAATTTATGAATATCCAAAAACTTAAAAATATCTATCATCTTTTTCAGGCAATAAGCGCAAATGTTTTTTATGGTTTTCCTAGTAAGAAATTAAAAATCATTGGTATAACCGGGACTGATGGTAAAACCACCACAACACATTTAATTTATCATATTTTAAAGTCATCAGGAAAAAAAGTTTCGATGATTTCAACCGTTTACGCACAAATCGGTGAAAAACAATATGATACGGGTTTTCATGTGACGACTCCTTCTGCGTTTTCCGTTCAAAAATTAATTTTTGAAGCGTATAAGGCTGAAAGTAAATATTTTATTTTGGAATCAACCTCGCATCGACTCGAACAAAATCAATTGTGGGGAATAAAATTTGAAATTGGTGTATTAACTAATATTACTCATGAACACTTGGATTATCATGGAAATTATGAGGAGTATGTTAAAGCGAAACTCAAATTACTATTAAATTCAAAAGTGGCGATAGTGAATGTAGACGATGAATCATATAAAATAATAAGTCAAAAATCAAAAGTCAAAATTCAAAAATACAATTCAAAAGTTAAAAGTTTGGAAGAATTACCTGAATTGACGAAATTTAATCGATATAATTACGCTGCGGCTTATAAGGTCTGCCGAGAACTAGGAGTATCCGAAGAAATAATTTTAAAGGCAATGAAAACATTTCAGTTACCAGAGGGAAGGTGGGAGCTGGTTTATGATAAAGAATTCAAAGTAATGATTGATTTTGCTCATACCCCAAATGCATTATTGCAGTTATTGTCAGAAGTTAGAAAAAAATATTTAAAAAGATCAGGAAGATTAATTCATGTTTTTGGTGCAGCTGGTTTACGGGATTCAAGCAAGCGTTATGAAATGGGAAGGGTAAGCGCGATGAATTCTGATGTAATTATTTTAACAGAAGAAGATTATCGGACAGAAGATTTGTATAAAATATGTGAACAAATTGGGGAAGGGATTAAATTTGTTAACAAAAGTTATACTATGATTGAAAGAAGGATTGATGCAATAAGTAAAGCAATAGAAATGGCTCAATTCGGGGATATTATAGTGTTAACCGGTAAAGCACATGAAAAAAGTTTGTGCAGGGGAAAAATAGAATATCCGTGGAATGAAAAAGAAACTGTAGAAAAGATTATTAAGTCATTAAAAACAAAAAATGTTAAAAACTAAAAATATTTTTTTTATCGGAATAAAGGGAGTGGCAATGGCTAATTTAGCTATTATTTATAAAAAATTAGGATATTGCGTTTTCGGATCTGATCTTGAAGAAGAGTTTATTACTGACAGTACTTTATTAAAAAATAATATTCTTGTTATTAATTCTTTTTTACCCAATACTCTTCCTAAAAATATTGATTTAATTGTCTATTCAGCCGCACACGGAGGAACATCTAATCCACAAGTAATCGAAGCAAAAAAAAGAAAAATTAAATGTCTTAATCAAGCAGAATTAATCGAAAATTTATCGGAAATTCATAATAAATCTATCGCAGTGTGTGGTTGCCATGGAAAAACCACAACCACAGCACTTTTGTCATATACATTGATTAAACTTGGGGTTAATCCAACTTATTTAGTTGGAGCGCCAAGTTTTAAAGCAGGGACATTTCAATATCCGGGAGCTGATACATCAGATAATAATTATTTCGCTTACGAAGCAGATGAGTACGCTATTGATCCACCAAGAGATATTCGCCCTAAGCTGAATTTTTATAAACCAGATTATATTTTAGCAACAAACATTGGTTTTGATCATCCTGATGTTTATCGCGATCTCGAACACACTAAGCAAGTTTTTCTAAATTTTTTTCAAAATAGAAAAGCAGTATTTTTATGTGGCGATGATAAAAACTTAGCATCAATTAGATTAAAAATTAATAGTAAACATTTGACTTATGGGTTTAATAAAGAGAATAACCTAGTTATCAACAACTTTCAAACCAATAATCTAGGATCAAGCTTTAGTATTAATTACTTAGGTAAAAAATTAGGAATAATCAAAAGCGCTCTTTATGGAGAAAAAAATATCAGTAATTTGGCTGGAGTAGCATTAGTTTTAATTAATTTAGGTTTTTCTTTTGAAAGGATAAAAAAGGTAGTAAAAACTTTTTCTGGAGTTAAAAGACGCTTAGAACATATCTATTCAAAAAAAGACATTCATTTGTTTGATGATTATGCACACCATCCACAGGAAATAGTGGCAACAATTAATGCTTTAAAGCAACGTTTTCAAAAACATCAAATAATCACGATTTTTCAACCACATACGTATTCTCGTACAAAAAGTTTATTGAACGAATTCACAGCATCAATGTTAATTGCTGATAAATCAATAATTGCTCCGATATTTCCATCGGCAAGGGAAAAACTGGGAAATCAAAATATAAGTTCGCAAATAATTGCAGACATTGCAAATAAAACTAAAACAAATACTGTTTACGCAGAAAATAATGATAAGCAAATTATCAAACGTTTAGAGCAACTCATAGATAAAAAAACAGTTATTGTTATATTAGGCGCAGGAGATATCTACAAGCTTCAAGATGATATAATTAGGGTGATCAAAAGGTTATAGAATTCGCAATATGTATAAAACAATAAAGGTTGTAATAAACGAACCTTTGGCTAAACACCTAACAATGAGAGTTAATCAGATCGCAAATCTTTTTATAGAGGTTAAATCAATAGACGAATTAGTTGACAGTGTTATTTGGGCAAAGAAAAAAAAACTACCTTTTTTTATTTTCGGTGGGGGATCAAATATTGTTTTTATTCATGATTATCCTGGTCTTGTAATAAAAAACTCCACTAATGAGATAAAAGTGCTTAAGTTAACAGATAAAGAAGTTGATATACGGGTATCAAGCGGTGTCCCAGTATCAGTCCTGATTGCAAAAACCATTGAAATGGGATTGTCTGGATTTGAATATCATCAAGGTTTGCCGGGAACAGTGGGAGGTGCTATATATATGAATTCAAAGTGGACCAAACCGATGACATATTTTAGTGATAGATTAGTTGGCGCAGTTTTATTAACAACAGAAGGTAAACTAAAAAAAGTTAATAAAGATTATTTTAAGTTTACATACGGTTACAGCATTTTGCAAAAAACAAAAGAAATATTAATCAGTGCGGTATTTCGATTACCAAAAGTTAAAACGAACTTATTAAATAAAATTACTTTAGACTCATTGACATATAGAAAAAAAACACAACCCTTCGGAGTAGCAACATCCGGATGCTTTTTTAAAAATATTAGCAAAGAAGATCAAGCTAAATTAAAACTTCCCACAAATTCAGTCGGGTATCTAATTGATCAGTGCGGGCTTAAGAACTATAAAATCGGCAGTTTTATGGTATCGTCAATTCATGCGAACTTTATTGTTAATATTGGTAAACAAAATTCAGAATCAAAAGATTTAGTAAAATTAATAAAGTATATTAAAGATAAGGTTAGGCAAAAATTTGATGTTAATTTAGTTGAAGAGGTAGAAATCGTTTAAATAATTATATGGAAGATGCATATGTTATAAACGGAGGGAAAAAATTATGCGGAGAAGTTAAACTTTCCGGTGCTAAAAATATTGCCTTAAAAACAATTATTGCTGCACTTTTGTTTGATGGAAAAGTTATTCTTGATAACATTCCAAGAATACGAGATGTTGAGGAATTATTAAATTTAATTAAAAGTATTGGGGGGAAAGAACAGTTTATCGATAAGAATAGATTAGAGATTAAAGGGGGTTGCTTTGACAAAAACCGTCTTGATTTTATTTTTGCTTCAAAGGTACGAGTTTCGTTTTTATTTTTTGCTCCTTTTCTTCTGAAATTTAACTCCGCGGAAATTCCTAATCCAGGAGGTTGTCGTTTGGGTGCTCGTTCAATTGATCGGATTGTTAACGCAATGAAAGATTTATTAATCCAAGTTGACTATGATTCAACAACTGGTTATTATCTTGCAAAAAAAGCGAATAAAATCAATGGATTAATTAAATTTAACAAACCAACACACACGGGTACAGAATTAATAATTTTGCTTGCGGTTGTTGGAAATGGTCAAGTAACAATTGAGAATGCAGCAACTGAACCGGAAGTTGATAATCTAATTGACTTTCTTAATTCAGCTGGAGCTAGGATTAAAAGAAAAGGTAATTTAATACAAATATACGGCGTTAAGTCATTAAAACAAAAAACTCCATTTAAAATTGCGTCAGATCGAAACGAAGCGGCAACTTATGTTTCTTTAGCTTTAGCAACAAAAGGAAGTGTAACAATCTCATTGATTGAAAAGAATTATATAAGCTCATTAATTGACTCAGTAATAACAATTGGTGGTCTGGTAAAAAAAATCAATAGAAATAGTTGGAAGTTTTCTTATCCTTTGACCGGAGGACTAAGAGCAATGGATATTGAAACAGCACCATATCCTGGTTTTATGACAGATTGGCAACCACCATGGGCAGTTTTGTTAACGCAAGTAAAAGGTGAAAGCATAATTCATGAAAGACTTTTTGAAAATCGTTTCAGTTATGTTGAAGAGTTAAAAAAATTAGGGGCACAAATTGAGTTTATAGAAATCAAAGTTAATAATCCTAAAAATTATTACCATTTTAATTTCGAAGAATGTAAAAAATATCAACAAGCAATTAAGATTACCGGGCCACAAGAGTTGCATGGAGGAGTATTAAATATTGCAGATTTACGAGCAGGTGCAACTTTAGCGATAGCAGCTTTGGTTGCTAAAGATGAATCGGTTGTTAATAATGTTTCTATTTTAGAACGTGGATATGAAAACTTTGTTGAGAAAATCCAAAAACTTGGCGGAAATATTAAGAAAATATGAAACTTAAAAAAGTAACTGTTTTTGGTGGTGGAACTGGGTCCTTTATTACATTATCAGGATTAAAATCATACTCTATTGATTTAGCCTCAATTGTTAATATGATGGATTCGGGTGGATCAACTGGACGCTTGCGTGACCAATTAGAAGTACTTCCACCAGGGGATTTTCGACAATGTTTGGTGGCATTATCTGAGGCTCCAGTTCTTTGGAGAAAACTTTTTTTATATCGCTTTAACAAAGGCGATCTCAATGGTCATAATTTTGGAAATATTTTATTATCTGCTTTAGAAAAAGTTACCTCGAATTATCAAGATGTAGTCAAAGCTGCTAATTATATTTTAAAAATAAAAGGCCATGTCATACCTGTCACTTTTGATAATGTAAATTTAACTGCACAGTATCAGTCAGGTAAGTTCATTACCTCTGAATCTAAAATTGAAAAATATTTAACAACAACTGACCGAATCAATCGAGTTTATCTTCAACCCGAAGCAATGGCAAATCCACTGGCAATAAAGCGAGTGAAACAATCTGATTATTTAATATTTGGACCAGGTGATTTATTTACAAGCATAATTCCTACATTATTAGTAAAGGGTATAAAAGAATCGGTGACTCACTCAAAAGCTAAATTAATTTACATAATGAATCTAATGACAAAATTAGGACAGACAACTTCTTATACTGCAATGGATCATATTTTTATGTTGGAGAAATATTTATTTAGGAAAATTGACATTGTGGTGATGAATAATGGTAAAATATCTAAAGATATAATAAAATGGTATTTGGCTAATAAGGAAACTTTAGTTGCAAACGATATCCTTATATCTACAGTTAGAAAATTGATTTTTGCTGACTTAATTGATAGAAAGATATACACAAAGGAAGCGAGTGATAAACTAAGTCGTAGTCTTGTTCGTCATGATCAAAAAAAATTAGGAGAATTATTATCTAAAATAATTATATGTTAAGAAAACATCACATTTCCGTTAAAAATGCAATCCGAGGTTTAACTACTGCACTAAACAACCAGCCAAACTATAGAGTACATTTATTTTTGTCAGCAATAGCCTTGATAGGAGGGGCATTGTTAAGAATTTCGTATAGTGAATTTTTAGTAATTATTACTTTAATTTTTGTTGGTTTAACAATAGAAACAATAAATACTGCAATTGAAAATACCAATGATGCGATCGATATGAAATGGCGGGAGGATATTAAAATTGCAAAAGACGCTTCTGCCGGCGCAATGTTAATTTTTGCATTAGGAGCCTTAATTCTTGCGGTGATAATTTATATTCCTAAAATCATAAATTTGTTTAGCTAAAAATTTTATATGGCTTTATATCTTTTCGTAACGATAATTGCTTTTATCGTAAACTTTGTTTTAATAGTCCCCTTTATTAACTTTCTTTACAAACTGAAAATGCAGCGTCAAAATCAGGAAACAAGAGATGCATTTAATAAACCCACTCCAATATTTGATCATTTTCATAAACATAAACAAGGAATTCCAGTTGGTGGGGGAATTTTGATTGTAATAACGACGCTTGTTTTATTTATTTTATCATTGTTGTTATTTATCGTGCTTAGACGCCCGATTCAGTCGAACTATCCTGCAATATTCAGCGAAGCTAAAATAATTATTTTTTCTTTATTGAGTTTTTCTTTACTTGGAATATATGATGATATTAAAAAAATATTTATTCTTCCAAAACAACAACACATTGGATTACGTCTTCGTCATAAATTAATTATTGAGGTTATTTTGGCAAGTATAATTGCTTTTTGGCTGTTTAATGATTTAAAAATTGATTTTGTTCATATTCCCTTTTTTGGAGTAATTAAATTATATTATTTCTATATTATTTTTGCGATTTTTGTAATTGTTGCCTTTGCGAACGCCGTTAATATCACTGATGGATTAGATGGTTTATCTTCTGGTGTTTTAATGATTGCTTTAATGAGTTTTTGGGCAGTGGCAAGATCAATTGTAGACGTTCCTACATCACTATTTATTGGGGTGTGGTTAGGTGGTATTATCGCATTTTTATATTTTAATATTTTTCCGGCAAGAATAATGTTGGGTGATGCGGGAGCATTGGCTTTTGGAGCGACTTTTGCAGTCGTGGGTTTAACTTTGGGAAAACCATTTTCTCTATTAATAATTGGAGGACTTTTTGTTGTTGAAATTGGTTCTTCCCTTATTCAATTAGTTGGTAAAAAGTTTTATAAAAGTAAAATATTCCCCGTATCACCATTTCATTTATGGCTTCAGTTAAAAGGTTGGCCGGAACCAAAAATTGTAATGCGTTTTTGGCTAATATCAATTCTATTAAGCATCTTCGGTCTCATGGTTGCGTTTATGAAGTAGGACGAATATTAATTACTTGACAAATGGTTCACTAATCTTATATAATCTAATATAATCTTATATAGTCGCCACTTCACTCGCCAAGGGCGAGTTACGTTAGGCGTAAACAGTAAATTTATGAAAAATATCAATCGTTTTGACAAAAGGTTGGAAGTGATTCCGGCCAATATTCTTACTCTTATAGCATCAATTGATGAGTTGAAAGGCCGTTGGACGGCCGGTGCTAATTTACATCCGCAAATACTCGGTAGGCTTAAACAGTCAGTGCTTATTACTTCAACCGGTGCTTCTACTCGTATTGAGGGAGCAAAATTAAGCGATTCTGATGTAGAAGACTTAATGAGAGGTATTTCTATGCAAAAATTCAAAGACAGAGATGTCCAGGAAGTAAAAGGCTATTTTGAGCTCTTAAAAAACATCTTTGATTCTTGGCAATCAATCAAGTTGAATGAGGGAACAATAAAGCATTTTCATCAGGAAATTCTTAAGTATGTAGAGAAAGATTCTTTTTACAGGGGACAGTATAAAGTGACAGAAAATAAAGTCCAGATGGTTGATGCCAAAGGAAATATTGTTGGTACAATTTTTGATACGACACCGGTTTATTTGACTCCAATTGAAATGCAGGAATTGGTCGAATGGACTATTAAAGCTATTAAGGATAAAAAATATCACCCTTTATTAATAGTTAGTAATTTTGTGGTCGAATTTTTGAAGATTCATTCTTTTAGAGACGGCAATGGTCGTATATCTAGAATTTTGACTAATCTTTTAATGTTACAAGCGGGTTATCTATATATACCTTATATTTCTCATGAAAAATTAATTGAAGAGAAGAAACAGGAATATTACATTGCTTTGAGAAAAACACAGATTACATTTAAATCTGAAAAAGTCGATTTTATTCCCTGGCTAACGTTTTTCTTGAATATTATTTTAGATCAATCAAAACAAGCGGTTGATCTGCTTAATGCTGACAATGTGGAAAAAACATTATCCGGGAAGCAACTGGCCGTTTTAGTATATTTACAAGAAGTTAAAGAAGCAACCCCGGGGGATATTTCCGAAAATACAAAAGTAGTGCGACCGACCGTTAATCAAGTATTGGAAAAACTCATCAGTATAAAAAAGATTGAGAGAATTGGTATGGGCAGAAGCACTCGTTATCGAATATTATAATCAGTTCACTCCAATAGATACAAAAAGAGTAGAATAAGAATATGCTAATTTCATTCTTAGATAAACTCAAATTAAAATATAAGGGTAAAAGAGTTTTGATAGTTGGTTTAGGTTTGCAGGGTGGAGGATTGGCAGCCACGCGTTTTTTTGTAAAATTAGGAGCAAATGTTACGGTTACGGATTTAAAGTCAAAAGAACAGCTATTACCTACAATATCTGAATTGAAGGACCTGGACATTGATTTCGTATTAGGAGAACATAGATTGGAAGATTTTTTACTAGCTGATTTAATTATAAAAGGCCCCTCGGTTCGTTGGGATTTAACGGAACTAAAAGTTGCGAAAAAAGCAAAAATTCCAATTGATATGGAAGCAGCATTTTTTACTTCAATTTGCCCGGCTCCAATCATAGGTGTAACCGGAACAAGGGGGAAATCAACCACTGCAAATTTGATATACAAAGTACTTAAAGATAACAATGTTGATGTCCACTTAGGAGGCAATCTTCCAAAAGCTAGTCCTCTTGGGATGATTGAAAAAATTAATGCGGGTGACTGGGTTGTGTTGGAGCTTTCTTCTTGGCAACTTTCAGGTTTTCATCGGAAAAAAATCAGTCCGCATATCGCGGTGTTTACCAATCTTTACCCAGATCATTTGAATTACTATCAAACGATGGATGATTATTATGAAGATAAAAAAGCAATTTTTCAATATCAAAAAAACACGGATTATACAATCTTTAATAAAAGATATTTAGATTTACTTGGAGATAAACATGGTAAATTAATTACATATGAGGGCAGTAATGTTGACTTTTTAATTACCAATTTATCCGGTGAACATAACCGAGAAAATATAGCTGCATGTTTGGCTACCGCAAAACTTATCGGCACTGATAAAAACAAAGCAAAAGTTTCGATAAATCAATTTTTACCTTTAACTGGAAGATTGCAGACGATAAGAAAAGTTAATAATATTACTTTTGTTAATGACACAACCGCAACAACTCCAGTGGCAACAATTAAAGCCATTCAAGCATATAAAAATAATAGAATAATTTTAATCTTAGGAGGTAACTCTAAACAATTACCGTTTGAGGAATTAATACCGGTTCTGGGAGAAGTAGATAAGATTATTTTATTAAAAGGGACATTGACCGACTTGATCTATCCAATTTTAAAAAAAGAATATCAAAACAAAATATCTAAAGTATACGACGATATGGAATTGGTTATTCAAGAATCATATCGTATTGCAAAAGAATCAAAACAGCCAACAACTATTCTATTGTCTCCAGGCGCAACATCATTTGCGATGTTTACTAATGAATTTGAACGAGGATCTATCTTTAATAAAATTGTTGGCGGCTTACAATGAAAAAAATAGTTCAAAAAAAGAAAAACCAGTTAGTTTGGGTTATTTTTTTACCCATAGTTTTAACAATTATTGGAACTTTTTTTGTATTTGAAGCTTCTGCTGTGCGAAGTTTTCAAGAAAGTGGCGATAGTCTTTATTATTTTCGTCTTCAAGTAATCTGGTTGTTAATTGGGATTATCACAATGTTTTTTTTCTCTTGGTTTAATTATCACCGGTTATATTACTGGGCATTTTTGTTAATGAGTGCAACAATTGTACTGCTTTTTTTAGTATTAATCCCAGGATTTGGAAGTCACGTTGGTGGGGCACGTCGATGGATTAATCTTGGATTTTTTAATCTTCAACCAACAGAATTAGCAAAACTGGCGACATTAATTTATTTATGTTCTTGGTTTATTAACCGTGAGCGGAAACGATTCTTTTCATTTTTAATTTTTATTGGACTATTAATGTTTTTAATTTTCCTTCAACCAGATATGGGAACAGCTTCTATTATTTTCTTGATGGGAATAGGAATATATTTTTTAGTTGGAATAGAATTACATTATCTGTTATTTTTATTTCCAGCGGCACTTGGTATTGGCTATTGGTTAATTAAAACATCTCCTTATCGATTTAAAAGATTATTAGCATTTTTCAATCCCGCACTAGATCCTCTTGGTATTACCTATCATATAAATCAAATTGTAATTTCCATTACTAATGGTGGTTTTTTTGGACAAGGTTTTGGGGCATCAAAACAAAAGTATCTTTTTTTACCAGAAGCGCATACAGACTCAATTTTTGCTATTATTAGTGAAGAGGTGGGTTTATTTGGATCTTTGCTTTTAATTGGAATTTTTTTGTTATTAATTTATTTTATTTATAAAGTAACAATTAATGCATCGGATCGATACGGACGCCTACTTGCAGGTGGCATTTTTCTATTTTTTAATTTACAAGTATGTATTAATTTGGCCAGTATGGTTAATTTAATTCCTCTAACTGGAGTTCCCTTACCCTTTATTTCTTATGGTGGTTCAAATCTTTTGGTGAGTTTTGCTTTTATCGGAATATTAATTAACATTGGGAGACAATCAAAAATCTATCATAAATAAAATATGAGACTTATTATTACAGGAGGTCATGTTACCCCGGCATTAGCAGTGATTGAAGAGCTAATGAGTCGTAAAAACGTAGAGACGTTTTTTGTAGGACGAAAACATAATTCAAATATTGATAAAAGTCTAACTTTAGAATATAAAGAAATTACGTCTTTAAAAATACCTTTTTTTCATCTGACAACTGGCCGTTTAACCCGTCTATTTAGTAAACAAACTTTTTTTGAAATATTAAAAATACCATTAGGAGTTTATTATGCTTGGCGATTAATTAACAAAATAAAACCAGATAAGATACTGTCTTTTGGTGGCTATATAGCTTTGCCCGTGGCTTTTTGTGGGTTTTTAAAAAAAATTCCTGTTTATACTCACGAACAAACAATAAATCCTGGAATTGCTAATAGAATAATTGGTCTTTTTGCTAACAAAATATTTTTAAGTTTTCCAGAATCAAATAAAAATTGGAATAAAAGTAAAGTTATAATTTCCGGTAATCCAATACGTAAACAAATATTCCAACACCATGTATTAAACTGGGTACCACATAAAAACCAAAAAGTATTATTCATTACTGGTGGGTCTCTTGGCGCCCACAGTATTAATCAACACATATCTCGAATTATCAATCAATTAACGGCAAAATATACGATTATTCATCAAACCGGCGACACTCAGGAATATGATGACTTTACACTCTTGAGTAATTTACGTTTTGAACTACCTAAAGGACAACAAGAAAACTACATTATTAAAAAACATATCTCTGGAGACGAGATTGGAAGTATTTATTGTTTTTCAGATTTAGTGATTGGCAGGGCAGGGGCTAATACGATTTCAGAACTAATCGCTTTGAAAAAACCAGCTATTCTTATTCCTTTACCGTGGTCCGCGGGTCAAGAGCAATTAAAACATGCAGAGTATTTAAATAAAAATAAAGTGGCGGAAATATTTGAACAAAGTAAAACAAGTAAAGAGCTTTTAAACTTAATTGAAAAAACCATTAGTGCTTTGCAAAATTATCAAAAAAGTTATTTACAATTTATCAGTCACAATCAAAATAATGCAGCGCAGACATTGGCAAACTCACTTTTCGATTAAAAATTTACTCATTGGATTGGTTGTCTGGCTTTCAGTTTCTATCGTATTATATTACCTTTATATTAACTTAACGATTAAACAAATAATTATTAAGGGTAATGAAACAAAACAAACAATTTACGGAATTACCAATTTATACAATAAAAATTTATTTCTTTTAGATACAAACAAAACTCAAGAAATCATCTATTTAAATAATCCAAATTTGGCAGAAGTTGAAATTGTCAAACAATATCCAAATCAGTTGCAAATAACTATTCATCAACAAGCAATAATTGCTCAAATTAAAACCTCAATCTTTTTTTTATTAATTGATAATAAACAAAGAATTGTTAAAAAAAGTCGAATATTAGTTGAGTCCCTTCCGGTAATTAATTATTATCAAAACTTATCAAGTTCAATTATTAAAGTTGGTGAGCGTTTGGAGTCGAATGATATTGAATACGCAATATATTTCACTTCATTATTGAAAGATATTGGTTATTCGGTTAATACTATTGATATTAACGGCACAGATATGTTAGGATTAAATTTAAGTAGTTGGAAACTATTTGTAAGTTTAGATAAAAGTAAAGAAGATCAAGCAGAGCTGTTGAAGATAATTATTCGAAATTTTAAGGTTGAAGGAAAGACTGCAAAGACAATTGATTTGCGCTTTTCTAAACCAATAGTTGAGTTTTAAACTATGAGTGATAAATTAATATGTGGAATTGATGTAGGAAGTTGTAAAGTTGCAACGATTGTTGCGGTTGACTCGGAAAAAAATAATGAACTGCGGATAATTGGATTTAATACAACATCAGCTCGGGGTGTTAAAAAGGGGTTAATTGTTGATATTGATAAAGTCACAAGTACTATCGAAGAAAGTGTCGAAAAGGCTGAACGAATGGCCGGACATAAAATTAAACAGGCTTTTGTATCAGTTGGAGGGCCACATATTGCTTCTTTAAACTCACATGGAGTCGTGGCGGTTGCAAATCCTCAAGCAGAAATAAATGATAATGATGTGGATCGGGCAATTGAAGCAGCAAGAGCAATTTCACTTTCTACAACAAGACAAATAATTGAAGTATCACCTCGTGATTTTGTAGTTGATGGACAACCGGGAATTAAAAATCCAGTGGGAATGAGTGGCGTGCGTTTGGAGGTTAACACTCACCTTATCACTGCTTCATTAACAAATTTAAAAAATCTTGAAAGGAGTTTACAAGCTTTGGATATTGTTAACTCCGGATTTGTTTTTTCCGGACTTGCATCAGCAGAAGCAGTTTTAACAGATACAGAAAAAGAATTAGGAGCAGTGGTGGTGGATTTTGGTGGAGGGAAAACTGATATTTGTATTTATGCAGAGGGCGCCTTGTCATATTCTGCTTCAATTCCTTTCGGAGCACGTCACATTACCAATGATATTGCAGTGGGTCTTCGAATTTCTCTAGAATCTGCTGAAAGAGTTAAATTGTTTTTATCAAAACAATTTAACCATAAAGTTGTAAAACAAATTAAAAAACCCGAAACATTAAACGTTTCTGAACTACAATTACCGGAAAACATAAATGAGATATCTTTAAAAGAGTTAGTTGATGGAATTGTTATGCCACGTCTTGAAGAAATATATAAGTTTATTGGAGAAGAGATTGTCAAAAGTGGGTTTGGTGAAATGGTTCCGGCGGGATTGATTATCACTGGAGGAGGAGCGTTGACTGTTGGAATAACGGAAACTGGACGGCGTGTGGTTGGATTGCCAATTCGTCAGGGAGTTCCAGGACGAGTTGCTGGATTAGTTGACGAAGTGCTTGATCCACAGTTTGCAACAACCGTTGGATTAATTCTTTATGGAAAACAAAATAATACAATAGAAAGTGGTTCAGGTAAAAATTTTAATCAAATATTAAAGAATTTTACAATTGGAAATTCAATAGGAAAATTAAAAGATTTTTTCAAACAATTTATACCATAGGCCTACGAAAGTACGAATCTCGTACGAATATACGAATTTGTAAATTTGTATGTTTTATTCGTAATTTCGTAGGAGATATATTTGTAATTTAGTAGGAATTTAATTAGTATATTCGTAATATATTAGTAATTTCGTAGGAATACTATATGTTAATTAAACCAAAGGCAGGATTGGCAGCAAAAATTAAAGTTATAGGAGTTGGAGGAGGTGGAGGAAACGCACTTTCTTTAATGATTATTGAAGGTGGAATTAATGGGGTTGAATTTGTCTCAGTTAATACAGATGCTCAAGCGCTTTTGAATAATAAAGCTAATATAAAAATTCAAATTGGAGAAAACCTAACAAAAGGTTTGGGCTCTGGTGGCGATCCAGAAGTTGGTCGTCAGGCAGCAGAAGAATCTAGAGAAAAACTAAAAGAAGAAATCAGTGGAGCTGATATGGTATTCATAACTTGTGGTGAAGGTGGAGGAACTGGTACTGGCGCAGCTCCTGTGGTTGCAGAGATTGCAAAAGAAACGGGGGCATTGACGGTAGCCGTTGTTACAAAACCATTTGATTTCGAAGGATCTAAACGAAAATTAACAGCAGATGATGGAATTCATAAACTAAAAGAAAAGGTTGACACATTAATTATGGTTCCAAACCAGAGAATCTTACAGGTGATTGATAAAAAGACGCCAATTCTTGATGCATTTAAAAAAATAGATTCAGTTTTGCATCAGGGAGTTAAGGGAATCGCGGAATTGATAACAATTCCGGGTTTGATTAATGTTGATTTTGCCGACGTGCGCAGTATCATGACTAATGCCGGAACCGCTTTAATGGGGATTGGTATTGGTGGTGGTGACAAGCGAGCATTGGTTGCCATTAAGCAGGCAATTTCTTCACCTCTTTTGGATGTTTCCATTGAAGGAGCAAGAGGTGTGTTGTTTAATGTGATTGGTGGTCCGGATTTAACTATGGCAGAGATTGACGAAGCAGCTTCAATCATTGCAAAGACTGTTGATCCTGATGCAGATATAATTTTTGGAGCAGTGATTGATGAGAAAATGATGGACCAGGTGAGAGTAACTTTGATTGCCACGAAGTTTGACGATAATCGTTTGAAACTATTCAGATTTAAAAAAGAAACGACTGATACCACAAAAAAAGACTTAACCATAGGAGAGGTTGAAAATAAAGCTGAAATTAATGATCTTGACGAAGATCCACTTCTTGATGAAGACAATAGCGAATTCGACATTCCTGCGTTTATGAGGAAGAAATAACCTTCATTAACATTTGTATCTCTTATTTGGTGACTTTTTTATTTGATTTCGCCATCTTAAAACTTCACGAAGGGATTAAAATATGTTTATATTATCTACTTACTTTAGTTAATTAATTAACTAAAGTGTTTTATTATTGTTGGGAAATTAGTATATAATTTATTTGTTTTATCATTTACGGTTATCATTTTATTAAGGATTTATGAAAAAATTTTTCAAGCAATATCAAAAAGAAGTCGCGGAATTAGTGAAAAAGTTTAACTTTAATTGGTCAGTATATGTCCAATATATTCATTTGGTTGAAGAGGTTGGAGAACTAGGAGAGACTTTAACTGTGTTATGCAAGGCGATAGACAAGTTGGAAGCGGTGAAAAAGCTTTAGCTGATCACGGAGATATAGTAACCGCAAAACAAAATGTCATCCCCGTAAAGACGGGGATCTAGTCTATAATTACCTTATTTATAATGTATATTGTGTCTGGATTCCCTCCTACGAGGGAATGACAAAAACGGACATTTCGTTTTGCGTCAACTATATCGAGGAAGAACTCGGTGATGTTTTATTTTCTTTGATTGATTTGGCGAATCGATATAATCTTGGTTTAGATAAAATAATGGAAGATACATTTAAACGGTATCAAAAAAAGTTATTAATAGCTACCAGAATGACGTAAATTGTGCTAAAATAATCTTCTATGTTTAAACCAGTGGAGGCGAATCCTGATTTTGTGGCAATGGAAAAAAGATTGTTGGAGAAATGGGAAAAAAATAAGATCGTTGATCAATACTTACATAAAAATAAAAACTCAAAAAAAACTTTTTCCTTTCAAGACGGTCCAATCACAGCAAATAATCCCATGGGTGTTCATCATGCCTGGGGACGAACATACAAAGATTTGTGGCAAAAATTTAATAATCTAATTGGTAATCGACAGCGTTTTCGTAATGGTTTTGACTGTCAGGGACTTTGGGTTGAAGTTGAGGTGGAAAAAGAATTGGGTTTAAAATCAAAAAAAGATATTGAAAATCTTGTCCCTGGAGACAAACATGCTTCAATTGCAAAATTTGTTCAGCTTTGCAAAGATCATGTCTATAAATTTTCAAAAATTCAAACAGAACAGTCAAAACATTTGGGCTATTTTATGGACTGGGATCACTCTTACTACACAATGACCGATGAAAACAACTACATGATTTGGCAATTTTTAAAAAAATGTTATGAAAATGGATGGATTTATAAAGGAAATAGTTCAGTTCCTTGGTGTCCGCGTTGCGAAACTGCAATATCGCAGCACGAAATGTTAACGGAAAACTATAAGGAGCTGGTGCACGAGTCTGTATATTTAAAATTCAAAATCCAAAATCCAAAATCTCAATCAAATTCAAAATCCAAAATTCCAAATTCTAAATTCTATATTCCAAATTCATACTTATTAGTTTGGACCACGACGCCGTGGACGATTCCAGCAAATATAGCGGTTGCTGTTGATAAAAATATAACATACGTATTAATCGAGAAAGAAAATAAAGAACAAATATGGTTAGCGAAAGATGCGATTGAAAGAGTATTTAAAAAAGAAAAAGTAAAAGTAATAAAAACAGTTAAAGGAGACAAATTAGCCGGTTTAAAATATGAAGGTCCATTTGATCATCTTGAAGCGGTTAATAGAGTTGCAAATAGTAACCCTAAAACATTTCATACGGTAGTAATTACCGATGAGAGAATTCTTCCAATCACCACAACTGAAGGAACTGGATTAGTACATACGGCAGTAAGCGCGGGAGTTGAGGATTTTTTACTTGGAAAAAAATATGGATTGCCGATGATTCCGGTAATTGAAGATAATGCAGACTACTTACCAGGATTAGATTGGTTGTCTGGTAAAAATGCTAAAAAACATCCGGAAATTATTATTGATTTTTTAAAAACCCATAAAAATGGAGAATACTTACTTTATACCGAACGATATAAACACCGTTATCCGGCTTGTTGGCGTTGTAAGACAGAATTGGTATGGAAAGTGGCGGATGAATGGTACATTGCAATGGACTTATGTCCATTGCAAAATCAAAAATCAAATACAAAAACATTAAGACAGAGGATGGTGGAGGTAGCGAAAAAGATAAAATGGATGCCGGAGTTTGGACTGGAAAGAGAGTTGGATTGGTTAAAAAATATGCATGATTGGTTAATTAGCAAAAAAAACCGTTATTGGGGGTTAGCATTACCAATCTATGAATGTAGTAATTGTAAAACATTTGAAATTTTAGGATCAAAAGAAGAGCTTAAAAAAAGAGCCGTTAAAGGAATTGAAAAAATGAACGGTCAAAGTCCGCATAAACCATTTATTGATGATGTAGAAATAAAATGTCAAAAATGCGGAAAATTAATAAAAAGAATTCCAGATGTGGGAAATCCATGGCTAGATGCTGGGATTGTTGAGTATTCAACTATCAGTGAAAATAATAAGAATGAGCCGTTATATAGTGCTAATAAGGAAAAATGGCGTAAGTGGTTTCCTGTTAATTTTATAACCGAATCTTTCCCAGGTCAGTTCAAAAACTGGTTTTATGCGCAAATTGCCATGTCAACCGTGATGGAAAACGAAGCACCATTTAAACAAGTATTAGGTTTTGCAACCATGATGGGTGAGGATGGAAGACCAATGCACAAAAGTTGGGGAAACTATATTAATTTTCATGAAGGAGCAGAAAAAATTGGTGTTGATGTGATGAGATGGATCTTTGCCCGTCAAAATCCAGCTGACAACTTACTTTTTGGATATAAAAAAACAGATGAAGTACGAAGACAATTCTATTTAATATTATGGAATATTTATAAGTTTTTTGTGGAGTATGCATTATTAGATAAATTCGATATAAAAAAGAAAAAAGAAAAAAGAAAAAATTCAAAAAAAATTGAAAATATATTAGATATTTGGATAATGAACCGTTTGATGTGGTTAATTGATACTTCATATAAGAATTATTCTCAATATAACGTTAAAGATGTCGCCTTGGAAGTTGAAGGATTCGTTAGTGATTTGTCAACATGGTATATTAGGCGATCCCGCGACCGTGTTTGGGTTAACTCAGAAGATAAAGAAGATCAAAATTCTTTTTATTCTACATTACAAAAAGTTTTGGAAAATCTAATGATTATTATTTCACCAATAATGCCGTTTTTGACTGATGAAATTTATACTAATTTAACTGGGAAAAAGTCAGTTCATCTGTCAAATTGGCCAAATATTCCTAAGGAATATGATTTTAAAATAGATAAAGACATGATATTAGTAAGAGAGATTTGTGAAGTTGGACGTAGATTTCGTAAAGAAAAACAAATTAAAATGCGTCAACCACTATCTGAAGCAATCATTGCCTTGCCAAGTGAAAGACAATTTATAATACAGTCAAATTTAGAAGATTATCACAATTTAATCAAGCAGGAGCTTAATGTAAAAAGTATAAAATTGGCTAAAGGAAAAAATATTTCAGTTGAATTTAATACAAAAATTACTCAAGATTTAATAAATGAGGGTATATTACGTGACTTAGTGAGGGCAATTCAAGAACAACGTAAATTGTTAGGTGTAAAAGCAGAAGATAAAGTAGATATTATAGTTCCATCAGACCTTGTTTTTAATCAAGTGTGGTTATCTAAACGAGTGCTTGCGCGTAAAATTACGAGGGGTGAAAAATTAGTTGTTGAGAAATAATTAGTTTTATTTGTTTATTAAAAACTTTATCGTCATTCTGGTAAGTTCCGCTTAGCGGGACGCATCCAGAATCGAACTTTGATTCTGGACAATCAGAAGTGGTGCCAGAATGACAATTAGATCAAATAACTGAATTTTATATCTTATAAAATGATCGCAATACTGCTTCCTGTATTCCTTTTAATCTTTTTTGGATGTTTTAATTTATTTGGAATAAAAACTAATTTAGCGCTTGACCAGGTGATTAATACTTTCGTCGCAATAATCGCATATATTTTTGTAAGAAAAACCGGATATCGTTTTTTTAGAGCGAACTATAAGTTTTTTTATTGGTTTTTTATTATTTTATTGTTAATAACCTTTATTATCGGATTTGAAGTAAAAGGTTCATTGCGTTGGATTGATTTATATTTTTTTAATTTACAACCATCGGAGCTATTTAAAGTATTTTATATTGTCTTTTTAGCAGAGTATTTTTCACGTTTAAAAAAATCTGCAAATTCATGGAAAGATTTAATTATTAGTTTTTTATACGCAACCCTACCAATAATAATTATTTTTAAACAACCTGATTTAGGAAACGCAGTTGTTTATTTTGCAATATATTTTGTACTCTTATTTTTTTCAGAAATTCCAAAAAAAGTTGTTATTTCATTGCTTGCAGGAATCATATTTTTTGTACCAATTTCTTGGCTATTTCTTCACGATTATCAACGAAATCGATTATTAAGTTTTATTAGTCCGGGACTTGATCAACAAGGTAATTCTTATAATATGATACAAGCAATAATTACGATCGGTTCAGGTCAGTTTATTGGGAAAGGCTTGGGACTTGGAACACAATCACGACTATTTTTTTTACCGGAAAATCATACTGATTTTGCAGTTGCCTCATTAATTGAGCAATTTGGATTTATTAGCGGAGTGATGTTGCTTATTTTTTTTATTTTAATTATTACTCAATTAATGAAAAGGACTCTAAAACTATACAAACATCAACCTTCATCATCACTTTATGGATTTTATTATTGTTTGGGTTTACTTGTGATGTTATCTTTTCAAATTATATTAAACTTTGGGATGAATCTAGGTATTTTACCAATTACGGGGATTACTTTACCTTTTATATCCTATGGTGGATCTGCATTAGTGACTTTGCTATGTGGTTTAGCTCTGCTTCCAAAATAAACTCTGTAACCTCAAGCTTTTTAGTTACAGGGTAAAAAACCCTTGCTATGATAAGAAATTTATGTATAATTGTTAAATGGTTAAATACGGAATAATCAAGACAGGTGGAAAACAATACACAGTGAGACAAGGTAGCGAAATTTATGTAGATCGCATTGATGAAGAAGTTGGTAAAGAAATTGCTCTAGAAACACTTGCAACATTTACTGACGAAGGAGAAATCGAACTTGGTAAACCTTTATTAAAAGTCGGTGTAACTGGAAAAATTATAGAACAACTTAAGGGTGAGAAAATTCGTGTTGCTAGATTTAAGGCAAAAGTTCGTTATCGAAGAGTGAAAGGTTTTCGTTCACAACTAACAAAAGTCCAAATTATAAAAGTTTAATTCATAATTCTAAACTCGTTCTGAGCGAAGTCGAAGGATTTTGAATTCTAAATTCTAATATGGCTCATACAAAAGCACAAAAAGCAGTCAAAGGAAATCGTGACTCTGTAGGTCGAAGGCTTGGAGTAAAAATTTACGGAGGCGAAAAGATTAGAATAGGTTCGATTATTCTACGCCAAAGAGGTTTAAGAGTGCATCCGGGAGTTGGAACAGAAGCGAGTAAGGACCATACAATATTTGCTTTAAAAATAGGTAAGGTTGAATTTGTAAAAAAACAAGGAAAACAATACGTAACCGTAAAATAAATTATAATCATATCCATGAATGATCAACTTCGTGAAAGACTACTTGCTTTTAGTACAGATAAAGATATATTTAATAAAGCAAAACAACTATTACTTCTTAGAAAAGAATATCAACTGAAAATTAAAGATATTGCCGATGTTTTTCAAGTCAAATCTTCATATATTTGTCAACTAATGCGCTTAAATCATTTACCTGAGATGATTAAAGATGGATATTATGGAAAACAAATAAATATATCATTGCTTTTTATCATTTCACGTTTGAGATCAGAGCAAGATATAGTTAACGCGTATGAGAAAATATTACAATCAGGGTTTTCTGTGGCACAAACCGAAAGTTTAGTAAGAGAGATTTTATATAAGATAAAAGATAAAGGAGACTACTTAAATCGTGAAGAAATTAAAGGTTTATTTAAGTTAATCAAAGATGTCAATCCTGATTTGATGATTAAATTTAGACAGACTAAAATAAAAACCTTACTTCGAATCGAAATGAAAGGTAATTTAGAAACTACATCTACATTAATTCGAAGAATTATATCTTAGGTAAAAAAATAGGTTAAAAAACTATATGAACGTAAATCTGGTGGAATAGGGTTATTAATCGGTCCTATTTTGTTTGAGGGAAAATAACGGTAAAAAACCTGACCAATAATTGAATTTATATCAATTGGTCCAAATTCACGGGAATCAGAAGATCGTGGTCTATTATCACCCATGACAAAAATAAAGCCATCAGGTATTGTTACAGTGACTCCCTCTTTGAGAAAACCACCTTCCCAAAGATTTGTTTTTGCAGAGATATAGTTTTCAGAAATTTGTTGTCCATTAATATAAACTTCACTATTTTGTACTAAAACCTTATCTCCTGGTAAACCCATTACTCTTTTAATATACTCAATATCAGGGTTTTTTGGTGATTTGAAAATTACTACATCTCCCTTTTGCATTGGCCTGAATTTATAAGTAATTTTGCTTGTAAAGATATATTCTCCTGATAAAAATGTTGGTTCCATTGAGGCTCCTTTAACTTGATTAGGTTGCATTATAAACAAATAGGTTACTATAAAAATAGATCCGACAAATACAACGGTTTCAAGAATTTCCATCACAAACTCAATTAGTCCCTTAACAATTTTCATAAGATTTAATTGTAATTTAAGAAATTAAAAAAAACAATATAAAAATAATGGTTATTAGGGTAAAATAGAGGAAATAGAATCACAAGTAGTTAGGGATTAGTAGTTAGAAGTTAGTAGGGAATAACTTGTTTATAAATAATTGGCTGCTTAGCTCAGTTGGCTAGAGCGTTGCATTCACATTGCAAAGGTCGGGGGTCCGAGCCCCTCAGCAGCCACACTAGAAATTGTTCTCGATAATTTTGATCGGGATTACAGTTTCTTGTGTCCTCCTAACAATGCAGCATGAGCTGTGTTCGTTTACCCTGAGGGAATTCGAAGGGAATAGCACTCAAAAGGCTAATACTAAGTTGAGGATGACATAGCGTTTTTTTCCGCTTCGTTTAAACTTCGCAGGATTAACTTTCTGTAAAATTTGACAAGCTCACCAACGGAGAGTTAAATAAGTTCTCTAGGATCTACAAATATCTAATCTTAATTGTTTTTAGATTGTCATTTCAACCTCCAATTCACCGCGGCGGTGGATAGGCTATAGGTCAAATACTTATTTAAGTTTATCCTTTTGATGATCTTTGATCAACCTCAACAACTTTTGATGAAAGTTTAAAATAATATTTTTAACTTTGTCAGTTCCTATATAGACGATTAAAAGGTATATTCCAACGCAAACAATAACTAAAGCGAGTGAGATATAAAATATTTTTTGATTTTCTTTTTTGTTTATTGTCGTACCAAGCACTTGTGGTTTTGACTTGTTAACCTTTGGCGTTGGGGAGTTGGAAACTAAATTTTTATTAGTTTTAGGTATTGATTTTGTCCAATTTTGAGCAATTAAATTTGATTTAACAGGGAATTCCGGAGTTGAAGCAGTTGGATTAGTTGAATTAGTAGTATTTGAGGTTGTTGTGTTTAAAGAAGAAGTTGAAACTGGTGTTGGAGTAATTGTTGGCGTTATTGTTGGGATAGGAGAAGAAGTTGAGGTTATAGTTGGTAGTGGAGTTATGGTTGGATTGGTAGTTGGGGTTGGTGTTGAGGAAGGTATTGGAGTGGTTGTTGGAAAAATTGATGTAGCTGTTTGGTTATTAAAATAAAATTCTTCCGTATCGATTTGTAAAGAGGGTGGGGTTTTTATAATTTCTCCATCAAGCGTGTCCCAGATATCATTTGACTGCGAAACTTGACCAATAATCACTTGATATTTACCCAAATCAGTTCCTTGAATATTTAGTTTATAATCACCTGATTGCGCGTTTTCAATAAATATTATTCCCTCATCTTCTTCATATTTATTTCCGTTGTATTCTACACTGATTTGCGCTGGAGATTTAATTAAAAATACCAAACTAGGCGAAATTTTTGTCGCAGAACCGGCTGTGATTTTATCTAAATTATATGGAATTTCCAGTTGTTGGAAGATTTTTTCTTGTGGAGAAACCTGTGAAATAATCTCACCATGATTTAATGAAAAAGAAAACTGCTTTTGTTGACTTCCAATTAACGTACTACTAGATAAAACCGTTCCATCCCCATAAGAATCGAAAGAACCAGTGGGTTCTCCATCTGAATAGTTTCCCAACAGTTGATTAATTAAACTAGGCGTTTTTATCGTGTATCCTTTTACAGTATTTTTATCTGTGCCGTATATTATTGATAATTTATTTTCAATATTGAAGATGTCTGTATATTTTGGTATGGTAGGATTTTTTATTGAAATTGACGATATGTGAATTGCATTACCTGATGAGTCGGTTAAAAAATCATAGGTTGGAAACAGATCAAGTAATACCGGAAAACGTTTATTAACTGTAACCCTGTTTGATTCAATCGTGTTTTTATTTATTATTAAAACAAGTTTTTGTGCTATCCATAACCAAGTATTTTCCCGATCAATTTCACCGGCACTTAGTGGTTTATAGACTTGTGCTGTTCCTTGATGTGGACTTCCAACCGTGATCAGTTTGTTTATTTTATCAGCATGATTTTGAGCATAAATTCTTCCCACCAATCCACCTAACGAATGACCGATAATATTGATTTTTTTATTTGGTGATGAGTTCCAAATCTTTGTATTTAGATATTGATCTAAAATTTTAATAGTATTTTCGAGAGGCTTTCTCCAATCATAAGAAAAAATAAAATAATCACTATTTTTAATAAAAGCATGATTATCAAACGAGGAAATTAATCCTTGATATTCTTTAACGAAAGACGGAATCTTCCATTCCGCCTGGCTAACTTCTTGATTATGCAATATTGCGTTTTTATTCCAGGATGCCATAAGACCAGGAATAATAATAGTTGCAGTTGTGTTTTCAGGAATAGAAGCAGTCGCTAAATTCATTTTCCAGATTAAATCATTTCCCCGACCAACATAATAAAGATATTGTTTGTCATTTATTTCAATTAGCGATGGTGCAATCATGTGGTTGATGTCATAATACTCCGGACCACGTCTTATTAAAACTTGACGATTAGAAAAAGTTGTTTGACAATTATTCAAGCTAGTTATATCCATTTGTTCTATTCCAGTATCTGTGTGAAACACTATTTGATATTGATTGTTTTTTTCAAAAATCATTGGAGCGTCAATTCCTCCAAAAACAGAGTCTTGGCATTTCGTCCAATTTATACTATTACTTGAAGTTGCCAATCCCAAACTACCTCCGCCACCCCAACCAATATAAAAAAGATAGTATTTATTATTATAAAAAATGACTGTTGGAGCGAAAACTCCATCCCTTTCCCAACTTTTATCATAAGTTACTGCTTTGGTTAAACTTGATTGATCAAATACAATCCCATCATTTGACTCAACTTTGTATATTTCATTTTTTTGATTAAGAACTGCAAAAAATAAAATGTATTTACTATTAGTTCTTAATATATACGGATCTCCAACCCCATTAGTTCCTGTTATCGGTAAGTCAATAAATTGTTTAGCGTTCCAATTGACGCCATCAGTGCTCGTTGCGTAAGTAATTTTGTGAAAAGAACCATTAAAACTTCCATACCACATTTTAAAAACTCCATTTTCATATATCACATGCGGTTGAAACATCATTTGTTGATTCCAATTAGGTAAATCAGTTTTTATAACAAGAGGATTATTTATTGATTTGGTGAACGTTAAAGCGAATGCTTTTTTTGGTAATAAAAACAAAGAACAAAAAATAGATAAAAGTAAGATAAATTTGAATTTTCTCATTTTTTTCTTAGGTAAATTTGCAATATACTTCCAAGGTTGTTTTTATTGAGAAGAGGAGTGAGTAATGGAGCGAGTATTTTATCTAATAATAAGTACTTAATTTTTTTTAAAATAGTCGTTGGTTTTTGAATTTGACCTTGAGTTTTTTTGGTCGTTTGAACAGTGCTTGTTGATAGATAATTTTTAAATATATTTTTAAGAATACCCATGAAATGTTCAGGTTGACTGATAGTATTGACTTGAATTATTGACAAATTAGAAGGTATTAATTTAGAAAAACTCTTTAAAGAAAATATCCAAAGATGCTCCCGGGGTAATAAAAATGTATAGTTTTCTTTTTCTGAATAAAACAAATGACTATTAAGATTTGGAGTCTCTATGTAAAGAATTCCACTAGGCTTTAAGAGTTTAGATAATTGATAGATAACTTTTTTGGGATGTTTGACGTGCTCAATGACGTGTGAATAGATTACAAAATCAAATCTTTTACGATTACTTTTTAAAAATCTCTCTAAATCCGTATTAAGTATGTTTAGTTTTAATATATTTTTTACATAGTTAAAAGATTGCATTGATGGTTCTATACCAAACACAGTTAAATGCTTTTTTTTTGCCTCATCCAGAAAAAAACCATATCCACAACCAATATCAATTAAACTCACTCCTTTAGGGTGTAATTTCTTGAGTTTACCGATGATTGATTTTGATCTCAAACGAATTAATCTTTCTTGTTGAGGAGCACTGTTTATGAACTTTTTATAGTAAACACTTAATTCTTTATTACTTGGTAAAGGATGAAGAAAAAGAGTTTGACATTGAGGACAAAAATAATATTGATAATGATGTTTTTGGTAAGATAATTGAGTTTTTCTATAGTGACACAGACCACAAATTACCATAATATCAGCTTATAAAATAAATAATTTATTACCACGGACTATAAACATCATTTGATAGCGATTAGCTTATGGTAATAAGCAATTTGAAGCGATATACCATCGCTAAAATTCGTAGTTGGTAGTCAACAGTTAGCAATATGCAGTAAGCAAATGGCAGTTAGTAATTAGCAATGTTGGTTACTAAATATATTTTGTGGTAAAATAGAGCCTATAAACCCTGTAATCCAGAGCTTGCCCTATTTCGCTCGCGAAGTGAGGTAGATGAACATTCATTCATTTATGAGCTAACATAAAAGAGTATTTTGATTACAGGGTAAAGGGGACGAATTATGAAAGATTCATTTCTCAACTTTCTAAAAAGAAATCATCTACTTTTGAACGTTATTGGCGTTTATCTGTTAACATTAATAATAATCTTTCCTCTTTTCCGCTTTGTACTAAATCCTGATGGTATCTCTTACATAAACATTGCAAAAAAATATTTGTCAGGTAACGTTAATTTCGCGGTAAACGGATACTGGAGTCCATTATTTTCATGGTTATTGCTGCCTTTTTTAGCCTTAAATATTGAAGCGTTGTTGGCGACTAAGATTCTTTCAATTATTATTGGTATTTTTTTGTTAATAGCAGTAAATAAATTATTGATCAGTCAAAAAATTACAGATATATGGAGAGCGTGGGCATTATTTACCCTAATCCCTTTATTAGTAATGTTTACTCTCATTGTTGTTACACCTGATTTATTGTTATGCGTTATGCTAATAAATTACTTAAATAGTTTATTAGACAAAACTTTTACTAAATATCGAGATCAGGCGCTTACGGTTGGCTGGTTTGGTGCTCTAGCTTATTTAACAAAAGCTTATGCTTTGCTTTTTTTCCTCGTTCACTTCACAGTTTCTATTTGGATAATTTATCGAAGATATAAGTTAGCAACAAGAAAAAGATTTATTTTATCTCAATGGTTGATTGGAATGTTTATATTTATTGTAATTTCTGGAAGTTGGTCGTTTATTATCAGTAAAAAATATCACCGCTTGACATTTTCAACTGCTGGTGAATTTAATCGACAACTTTCAGCAAAAGGGGTTATTACTTATCCAAAACACATTGTTGGACTAATTGAGCCGTTAGATAAACTATCCACAAGCTATTGGGATGACCCTTCAAATATTCAATTGGTTAATCCAAGCAAACATATATCAATAGCTGACGTATTATATCGACTTAAGCTAATTTATCATAATTTTTTAAAAATATTAGGTTTTATAAACTCTTTATCAATATTTGCCTTAACAATTATTATCTTTTCAATTTTTATATATTCAAGAAGAATCTATATAAGGAAGCACATAATGCTGTTAATGGTTTTGATTTACCCGCTTTTTTATTTACCAATTATTACTGAAGAACGTCATCTTTGGTCAATATTTGTTTTAATCTTAGTTCTTGCAGCTGGATTATTAAATTATTGGCAACACCATAATAAGCTATCAAAACTATTAATTTTATTTACAGGTTTCATTGTTTTTATTAGTTTTCAATATCTGCCCTGGATGGTTCGACATATGAAAAAACCAGGAAACGAACTTGTAATATTATCACAACAATTAAACAAATTGGATATTAACAAGAAACGTATCGCATCACTTGGAAACAATCCTGATAGTTTATATTTAGCTTACTATTCAAATAATATCTATCTTGGAGAATTAGGACTAAATTTTACAAAAAACGAAATAATTAAAGAAATAAATAACCTTAAAATAAACTACCTTTGGATATGGGAAGATGCAATTAACATCTTTAATTTTTCAGATAAATATCAAGTTGTATTCAATATTAAAACCCCCAGATTAATCATTTACAAAGTACAATAAATGATAAGAGAGCTTGGTGTATTAATCATTACTAAAAACTCTGCAGAAACATTAGACAGTTGTTTAATGTCGATCAAGGATTTAACGTCAGAAATTGTTGTTGTTGACAGTGACTCAACTGACAGTACGTTGGAAATAACAAAGCAATATAACGTAGGAATATTGCAATTTTCAACTGATGATTTGGGAAAAAAAAGAGCTTATGGTTTAAAGAAAATGAAAAGTGATTGGATTTTAATGCTTGACGCAGACGAAATTATATCATTGACGCTCAAATTAGAACTTCAAGAACTGATGAAGAAAAAGAGATTGATGGATGGTTATTTAATTCCATACCAAAATCACTTTTTAAATCAGAAGTTAAATTATGGAGGAGAAAACTATGAAATGATAAGGCTCTTCAAGAAAGATAAGGCATTAATCAGATCGGCCTTAATTCATGAAAAAGTTAAGTTAAAAACGAGGCGATTGGGGAAATTAAACGGGAAAATTTACCATTATTCTTATCGTAATATTCGACAGATTTATTTAAAGTTTACTGATTATGCAAGACGTGAAGTTGAGAAAAAAATAAAAAAAGGTGAAAAAAGCTCTCTTTGTAAAATATTTTTATATCCTTTTCATATGTTCTGGGCAAGATTTGTTAAAGATAAAGGATACAAAGATGGATTATGGCGACTACCACTTGATATTGGATTTGCATATATGGAATGCTTAACGTATATTTTGTTGGCAATAAAAAATATAAAATATAAAAAAGAAAACATAAAATATACAAATAAAAAATTAAAAAGAATAACAATCGCTTTTATTATAGTGACATATAAAACAAAGGCATTGGAAAGAAGACGTTTAAATAGGGAAATTAATAAGATTAAAAATAAGATAGATAGAATATATTGGGTAGATAATACAAAAAATAAACAAGGATTTGCTTATGGAGTAAACCAAGGTATAAAAAAAGGACTGAAAACTGGTTGTAATTTATTTATTGTTATGAATCCAGATATTAGTCTAAATAAAATAGATCGTAAGCAATTATTAACTGGAGGTGGGTATCTTGACTTGTGGGGAGGGACAATGAAACAAAGGAATAAGGCATTTTATGGTGGAGAAATTGATCCTTGGCGGTTAAGTGGAGGATTAATTGAAGAAAAACCTAAAAACCAATATGTGACTTGTGGCTTTGTTACGGGTTCATTCATGGTGGTAAAAAAAGAGGTGATAGATAAAGTTGGTTTTTTCGATGAAAAATATTTTATGTATTATGAAGATGTTGATTACTGTTTTAGAGCAAATAAGGCAGGTTTTAGAGTTGGAGTTGATACAAAGATAACTTATCAGCATTCTGAGAACTCTCGTAAGAATAAACTAAAATCTAAATGGTTAGCAAAAAGTCGTTGGCGTTTTTTCTGGAAATACGCAAACTGGAAACAGAAAATTAGAGAAATGGTTTATTACTTAATAAAACATTTTAATATCTCTACATGGTCGAACAAATAATATCTCATGATACTTATCAGGAGTTTTTAAATATGAGGATTTCTAGTAAGCCGTATGTGGTTTATACTCCCAAGGAAAGACGTGTTCCACGAAGAATTAGTTCTTGTCAAGATTGTATTGGTAGTTGTTGTATGTTAACAAGAATTAATGCTTTATCAGTCGGTGAGTTCGAACATGTAGCTAGAGTAACATATCCCGTTGATATATTATGGCAAATTGATTTTCAAGTTCAATGGCCACTAAGTGAATCAAGATATCCTTATTTAGCATTAACCTTTGTTGTAAGCGGTTTACTCAATAATCCATATTTTAGAGCAATTATGAATGATGATCGACCTTGTTCGATTACACCTGCAACCGCATGTGGTCATTTAAAAGAAGATGGTCATTGTGGCTCTTATGAGGCAAGACCACGAACTTGTCACGAATTTAGATGCGGTTGTGATATAGTAACCGCAAAACAAAATGTCATCCCCGTAAAGACGGGGATCTAGTCTATAATTACCTTATTTATAATGTATATTGTGTCTGGATTCCCTCCTACGAGGGAATGACAAAAACGGACATTTCGTTTTGCGTCAACTATATTTGTCGGAAAATCTACATTGGTAAAGGTTCTAAGCCAGCGATTGCTTATGGTGAGGCATTGAATGTTGGTGAGCAGGTACTTGGGATAGTTGACCCACTTTATAAACCTCGAGTGTTTAATTTTACTTCTATAAAATAGCTATAAAGCGTTTTCAAGCAACTTCTGTACATACCATTTCCACGTAAATTGACTTGGGATATTTATGGATTGCTTTTTTATTTCGGGGTTCTTACATATTACAACCATTTTTTTAATAAAATCATTTTTCGTTTTTGAAATATAAAGATTAGAAAAAAATGGAGTATATTCCTTATAAATCGGTAAGTTATTGACGATTACGCTCATACCCAGTGATAAAGCTTCCAAAACCGGGAAACAAAAACCTTCAACTAGCGAAACATTTAATAAAGCAATGCAGTGTTGATAATAATTGACCAACTCCGCGTCAGTAACTACATCTTTAAAAATAATATTTTGTTCTTGCTTCAATAAATTAATTA